>Ga0335078_10003339_pt1 | contig 23921 bp, 28 predicted proteins | sample Lox_Sample_32_FD_206711 | JGI IMG/M metagenome (GOLD analysis project Ga0335078, IMG submission 206711) | Soil microbial communities from Loxahatchee National Wildlife Refuge, Florida, United States - Lox_Sample_3.2 | ecosystem: Environmental > Terrestrial > Soil > Wetlands | place: USA... | reverse complement strand
GCGAGCGGCTCACCACCGGCCCGCTGCAGGCCGCGGCCGCAGCCCCGGACGTCGCGCTGCTGGCCACGCACACGGTGGATGAATTCAGGACGTTCAGCGTCGGGGAGGACGGCCCGATCGAGCGCACCGAGGGGGACGTGGCCGCGCTGGGCCAGGCGTTCGGGCTGTCCGCCGCCGGGCTGGCCCAGTACCGCGCGGCCGCCGCCAGGCTGCCGCTGGCCGAGGTGTACGCGATGCTCGGCACCGACTTCCTGTTCGGTGAGTACACCACCCGGCTGGCCGAGGCGCGCGGGCAGGCAGGCGCCGAAACCTACCTGGCCCGGTTCGCCTGGCCCAGCCCGGCCGCAGGCGGCGTGTTCGGCGCCTGTCATGGCGCGGACCTGCCGTTCGGCTTCGGTGACCTGCAGGACGGGCCAGCGGTCGGGCTGGTGTTCGGCGGGGCCACGCCGACCCGCAGTGATGAGGCGCTGGCCCGGCGGATGCTGGCCGCGTGGGTTGCGTTCGCGTACGGGGCCGACCCGGGCTGGCCGCCGGTGACGGCCAGCCAGACGCCGGTCCGGATCTGGGGTCACGCTGACCGGCTCCGCCTGGAGCAGCCCTCGCCGCGGCGGGCGGCCTGGTCCGGGGTGGACTTCGGGGTACAGCACGGCTGATCCGGCGACCGGCTGCCCGGCCGTTCCCCGCCAGTTACCAGCGCGGGCCAGCGGGCCGACGCAGGTACCGCCACCCCGGGATGTGCGTAATGCAACGTGTTCTGGTTTCCTGCTGTGCTGACCGGGGCCGGCGGCGGGCTGCCTGAGATGCCGGCCCGGTCACGGCCGGGTGGGCCGGGCCGGTGCCTGGTCGCGGTGCTGCCCAGCCGGGGCTGGCCCGTCGCCGGCCGGGCCGGCCTGGCCCGGCTGCTGGCCGGTCGCCCGGGCCTCGGACCGGGTCCGCCACACCTCGAAACCGATCGGGATCAGCGACAGGACGACGATCACCGCGATCACCGGCAGCAGGTATGTGTCGAGGCTGGGAATGGCGGAGCCCAGCGTGTAGCCGGCCAGTGTGACGCCGGCCGACCACACCAGCCCGCCGGCGACCTGCCAGCCGGTGAACGTGCGGGTGGACACGCCGAACGCGCCGGCCAGCGGGTTGAGCACGGTGCGCACGACCGGGATGAAGCGGGCCAGCACGATGGCCTTGCCGTAGCCATAGCGGGCCAGCAGCCGCTGCGCGCGCTCGGCTCCGGTGCGCAGGTACTTATTGCGGCTGCGCTGCAGCAAGGGCCGCCCTCCGGCCCGCCCGATGTAGAACCCGGTCTGCGCGCCAAGCAGCGCCCCGCCCACCGCGGCCAGCAGGACCAGCGGCAGCGACAGGCGGGCGGGATGGCCAGCCGTGGACGTGCACAGCAGCCCAGCGGTGAACAGCAGCGAGTCGCCCGGCAGGAAGAAGCCGATGAGCAGCCCAGTCTCGGCGAACAGCACGCCGAAGACGCCGAAGGCGCCAAGGCTGGCCAGCAGCGAGGTGGAGCTCAGCGGGTTGAGCGCGCCCACCAGCTGTGGGCCAGCCTGGGACAGCATTGGATCGCCTCCTTTCCTGGCCACCCACCAGCGGGCGGGCAGTGCCGCTGCTCTACCCGGGCCGGCCGGTCACGAACAGGTCTTTGCTGGTCCTTAACGACTCTCAGTACGGGCCAGCCGATAGGACTGGTGGGCCGCGGGCTGCTGACCGCATGATGAGCTGTGGAACGAGACCAGGACGAGGTCAGCTTTGGCGGCCCGGAGCGGGACGTCAGCTGGCCCCGGATGCCGCGCTGGCTGACCAGGCCCCGCCGCCGCTGGCTGGCCGGGCTCGCGGCCAGTGCGGCGCTGCTGACCACGGTGGCCGTCCTGGTCACCGGGCACCGCGGGGCCGGGCCGGGCGGCACCGGGCAGGGCGGCCCGGGCCGGCCGTCCGCACTCCCGCCAGTGTCGGTTACCCGCGCCGGTCACCGGCTGCTCGGGATCACGGGCGGATGGGAACTGTTTGGCCGCGGGCCAGAGCGGGTGGTCGCCATCCAGTTCGCCGCCGGGCGGGTCACCCAGACGGCGGTCCCGCCGCTGGACAGTGGCGGGCCGGTGTCCTTCCTGATCGGCCCGCGCGAGGTGATCATCCGGCCGATAGATTTCGTGCCTGGTTACCGCGTCCCTGACGGCGGGCGGCCCACCGGCCTGGCGGGTCGGCTGGCCCGGGGCGGCCCGGCGGTCAGCGGCCCAGACCCCGGGCATGTGTGGGTCGCCTCCGATGGCCGGGTGCATCTCACGCTTTCCCTGGTGAACCTGGCCGGCCAGCCGGTGCTGTCGGTCCCGCTGCCACGCCGCGCGCCGGTGCTGCTCACCGCCACCCCGGATGGCAACGGGAACGTCCTGCTGACCGGGCCTACCGGGACGTTTGACGCCGGAGCCGGCGGCCTGCGCCGGCTCAGCCTGCAGCCCACGGCGGTCGGCCCGCACCGCTGGCTGGCGATGAGCTGCCCGCACCAGCGGCACTGCCGCAACGTGGTGCTCGACACGTCGGGCGCCGCGCCGCGGATCCTGCGCACGCTGCCCGGCCCGGCCGTACCCGCCAAGGTCTGGCCACCGGGAGTGATCGCGCCCGACGGCTCTGCCGCGGCGGTGTTCGTGCTGGGCGGCATGAGCCGGGTCAGCCTGCACCTGGTCAATCTCAGCACCGGGGCCGATCACCGCGTCGACCTGCCGGCCGGCACATTCCCGTCCGATCAGACGCTGGCCTGGTCCCCCGATGGCCGCTGGCTGTTTGCGGTAGCCGGGCCGGGCCAGCTGGTGGCTATCGACGCACGTACGTTCCAGGTCGTTCGCCTGGGTGTCAGCCTGCCGTACCTGACCCAGATCGCGGTCCGGGGTGCACCGCGGTAGGTCCTGCCCATGGGACCCGCCCGGGTGACCAGCGGTGGCATATGCCGCTCCGGTAATCAGCTGGCCGTAACTGATCGTAAGGTTGGCAGCGCAACCCCGCCCCCGGGCCGGCCGCCTGCTGACTGGCCCGGGACCGGCCGTGCGGCCGGCCAAGCTTCGGAAGGACGACAATGGCGCTTCAGCAGCGGGCACCAGCAGAACATGTGGTGGAGCTGCCTGAGCCGTGGCGGTCAGCAGCCGTCACCGTGGTGCTGCCTACCTACAACGAGGCGGCCAACTTGCCGGTGCTCGTCCCCGAGCTGTTCCGCCTCCCGCTGTCCCGGCTGCGGCTGCTGGTGGCCGACGACAACTCGCCGGATGGCACCGGCGACATCGCCGACCGGCTGGCCACGGAGTATGGCCCGGACCGGATGGCCGTCGCGCACCGCCCGGGCAAGCAGGGACTCGGCCGTGCCTACGTGGATGGCATGACCCAGGCCATCGCGGCCGGCGCTGAGTTCGTCGTCCAGATGGACAGCGACCTGTCGCACGCGCCGGCCTATCTGCCGCAGATGCTCGGCACCCTGCTGTCGGCCGACGCCGACGTGGTCATCGGTTCCCGGTACGTGGCCGGGGCCAGCCTGGCGCAGGAGTGGTCCTGGCATCGCCGGGCGCTGTCCGTCTTTGCCAACAGCTACGTCCGCGTCCTGCTGCGGCTGGGCATCCGGGACGTCACCGCCGGGTTCAAGATCTGGCGCAGCTCGGCTCTGCAGGCCATCGACGTGGCCGGCGTGCGCAGTAACGGTTACAGCTTCCAGGTCGAGATGAACTACCGCTCGGTCCGGGCCGGACTGAAGATTGTCGAGCTGCCTATCCACTTCGCTGAGCGGCGGGACGGCGAGAGCAAGATGAACGTCCGGGTGCAGCTGGAGTCGGCGCTGATGCCCTTCCTGCTGCGCCGCCGTACCCGCTAGCCCGGTGGCCGCTGGCCCGGTGCGGCCGCTGGCCGGTGCAGTTGCTGGCCCGGTGCAGTTGCTGGCCCAGGCGGCCGTCAGCGGACCCGCCGCACGGCGGGCGGGGCCCAGGTGCCGTCGAGCAGTTCGCGCTCCGGCCAGTACACCCGCAGGATGAGACTGAACGGGCCGCCCGGGGCTGGCAGCCAGTTCGGCTCCGCCCGGCGGCCCGGGCTGTCCTGCTGCAGCCACAGGTCCAGGGAACCGTCGGGGTTGAACGTGAGCGGGTCACGGTCGCCGAGCGCGAACCGGGCCAGCGGGTTCGCGGCGAAATACTGGCGCTCGTTGTACAGGGTCAGCGACCAGAAGGCGTGCGCCGGGGGCGCCTGGCCGGGCGCGAAGTGCAGGACGTAGCGGTGCGCGCCGGTCAGTGGCCGGCCGCCGGAATCCAGCACCGTGTACGGGTAGACCGCGTCCTCGGGCCGGCTGGCGCCGAGGCCGGACAGCGCGACGAACGCCCGCTGCTCGTAGTTGATGCCATACTGGCCGAGATCAAGGTCGATAGACCAGCCGTTGATCAGCCCGGCTGGCTGCTCCCGCATCGCCTTAAGCTGGGCCAGGGCGTCCCGTACTCCGGCATCCAGGGCGCTGGCCTGGTCAGGGTCCGGCTGGAAAGAGCCGGCCGCCAGCCCGATCGCGGCGAACCGCCGCATGGCGGGCGCGTCGGCCGCCGCGGCCGGGTTGGTCACCAGGAGCGCGGCCAGCCGGCCGAAGAAGGTGGCTGCGTTCATCGCCTCGACCTGATCTGGTGGTGAGGCGGCGATGCCGGTAGCCGGGCCGGCCGGGGCCTCCCGGGCCGCCGGGCGCTGGCTGGCCCAGGCGGACAGCGGCCGCAGCGAGAGCCCGTCCTGGAACCGGTGCACGTCCGCATAGTCGGCCTTGCCGTGGGCCTCGGTGCGGCCGATCAGCCAGGCCATCGAGGTGGGTGAGCGGATCTGCTGGACTCCGGCGGGCAGGCCGCCCAGCCAGCCAGGACCGGTGACCGTGAAGGTGCCCGGGCGGTTCCCGCTGGTGCGGGTGCCGGGTGCGGCGAACACGTCGCTCCAGCCGGACAGCAGGTTCAGCAGGTAGTAACGGCCGCCGCTGGCGGGCACGTCCAGCACGACCGGCTCCGCGGCCAGATCCAGCCAGGCCACCGAGTACAGCGTGTCCGCGTTCGGGCTGACCACCCCGCAGAACGAGGCGTCGGGGAATTCCCGCAGGTGCACGAACTCGTTGGCGGATACCCGGCCGCCGCGCTGCGGCATGGCCATGGTCACCGCCCGGGTGACGTCGGTCAGCACGAGCGGGTAGCCGAACACGAACGCCTCGGCCGCCACCGCGCGGGCCGCGGCCGGCGTCAGCGCAGCCATCAGTGGCTACCGGGCAGGAGGGGAACAGAGTGGCATGGCAACTCCCTGCGGCCAGGGCCGCCGGCAGCATGGCGGCCGGTGTCCAGCCACGCGCCGTGGCTGGCTCCCGTTTCCCGAAGTATCCGCCAGAGCCGGGCGGCGCGCCTCACCCGCAGCGGGGGAAGCCACAGAATGCTGCGGAGATGCCCGGCGCCGGCCCACGCCCGGCCCACCGGTTCGCGGCGGCCGGCGAGCGCTGGCCGCCCGTCCAGCGCTGCTGGCCGTGAGGGTTGCGGGCGGGTCGGCTGCTCCGGCTGCTCCGGCTGCTCCGGCTGCTCCGGCTGCGCTGGCTGAATGAGTAGTTAGTGGTCGGCTGGCTGCGCCGGGTCACCGCGAAAGCGAGCGAGGCGGCTTGGGGTAACCAGCCAGGTCCGTACGGTCACGGCCGGCCGGCCGGGCTTGGATTGCCGGCCGTTACCGTGTCAGACTGCCGGGACGGCCGCTGGGCCCGACCGCTGGGTGCTGGGTGGCTCCTGCTGTCGGCAGGCCCCCGGGCTGGCGGCCGACCGATCCCCGAGGGGGGCTGATCATGGCTGGTAACGAGCGTATGGTCCACGCCGCAGCGGGGACCGCCGTCGAGTCCTGCTGGATGTGCGGCATCCGCCTGCCGGTCAGCCGGCTGGTGGCGGACGGCGGCAGCGCCTGCGCCGACGTCCGCTGGTACTGCCAGGACATGCGCGGATGTGTGGACCGGTGGACCACGGGCCGCTCCCGGCTACCCGAATCCCACCCCGGTTTCCCTGAGCCACCGCAGCCGCGGGGCTGGCAGCCCGGCGGCCGGGACCACGGGCCGGGCCCGCTGGCGGCGCCGCCCCCGGCCCGGGTCGGCCAGGTGCCCTGGGGATCTGGCTGACGGCTTGCCGGCACCGGTGAGCGCCCGCGGCCGAGTACGGCTGGGGCGTTGACAGGCCGGCCTGAATTTGCCAGGCTCGCTCGGCATGATCCGCTGGCCGGACTTCCAGGCCCAGCAGCCGGACCTGGCGGGGCAGGGCGCTGGGCTGCTCCACTACTTCGGCGTAGGACTGGCATTCCTGGCTACCGTGCGGGCCGACGGCGGGCCACGTGTGCACCCGGTATGCCCGGTGCTCACTGGGGCTGGGCTGTACGCATTCATTGTCCCGTCGCCCAAGCAGGCCGACCTGCATCGCGACGGGCGGTACGCGATGCACTCGTTCCCCCTCGACGACAACGAGGACGCCTTCTATCTGAGCGGGGTGGCCAGCCACGTCCAGGATCCGGCTACCCGGGACCGGCTGGCCCGGCAGTTCGCCGAGGAGCGCGCCGGGTCCGCGATGCCGCCACCAGATGCCCAGCAGCACCTCTTTGAGTTCCAGATGCAGCTGGCGATGCTCACCCGGACCACCGGCCACGGTGATTTGCAGCCCCAGCACACGATCTGGCGGGCGGCCCAGCCATGACCAGCCAGCGCAGGCAGCACGGGGATGTGCGGCGACCCATCTGGTGATGCACCCGCCGTGGGCCATTCAGGCCAGGCGGGCACATTTCGTCCAGGTCATTAGCCTGTTCCCGGGGGGTAGCGAACGTGTACCGCAAGGCATTGCCGCAGCTCGGCGCCGAGGTGTTCCTCACCGACTCCGGGCTGGAGACCGATCTCATCTTCAACGAAGGGCTCGACCTGCCGGAGTTCGCGGCATTCGTCCTGCTGGATGACGCCCGGGGGGTCGCCGCGCTGGAGGCGTACTTCCGCCGTCATGCCGACATCGCGGTACAGCACGGCTGCGGTGTGATCCTGGAGGCACCGACGTGGCGGGCCAGCCGGGACTGGGGCTCGCGGATCGGTTACCCGGCGGCGGAACTGCGCCGCATCAACGGCGCGGCCGCTGATCTGCTGCGCTGGGTGCGCGCCGGATACCAGGATGCAGCCCGCTCACCCGTGGTGATCAGCGGATGCATCGGGCCGCGGGCCGACGCGTACCACCCGGCCGAACGCATGGACGAAAACCAGGCACAGAGCTATCACACCGAGCAGGTCGAAACCTTCGCGGCAGCTGAGGTGGATCAGGTGCACGCGATGACCATCAGCTATCCCGCCGAGGCGATCGGGATCGCCCGGGCCGCGGCCAGCGCTGGGGTCCCCGCCGCCATCTCGTTCACCACCGGGACCGACGGCCGCCTGCCCGACGGCACCGCCCTGGCCGAGGCGATCGCCGCGGTCGACGCTGCCGCTGACAGCCCGCCGGCCTACTACGGGGTCAACTGTGCCCACCCGTCCCACTTCGGATCAGCCCTGCCCAGTGGTGCGGCCGGAGCGCGCATCCGGAGCGTCCGCGCGAATGCCTCCAGGAAAAGCCAGGCCGAGCTGGACGAGTCGCCCGTTCTTGACGCGGGGGACCCAGCCGGGCTGGCCAGTGATTACCAGCGGCTGTGCGCGCAGCACCCTGCGCTCTCCATCCTGGGTGGTTGCTGCGGCACCGACGCCCGCCACGTGCAGGCCATCGCGGACGCGTTTCTCGGTTAGCCGGACCCACCCACCCCACCCCGCCGGGCCGGAGCGCAGCGCGGTACCCGCTGGCCCGGCCCGGGCGGCAGCCGGGGGAACCAGCGATCCTCGCGGCCCGTCCAAGCAACGTGAACCGAGGCCGGCCAGGAAGCGCTGGCCGGGCCGGCGCTCTGCGGCCGCTGGCCTGGCAGGTGGGCCTGGCGGTGGTGCTGGCCACCGGGGTCCTGGTGACAGGCGGGTGTTCACGGCCACCACGCTGCCCGCCCGGGGCGCTGTGCCCGGCGGCCGTGCCGCGGGTCACGTTCACCGTGGCGGTAACCGGGCAGGCGGCTGCGTCCCGGCGGAACGGCCAGCCACCGGGCTACCGGGTGCACCCTGGCGAGTACCTGATGATGCGCGTCCGGGTCACCGTTCCGGACCACGTCACGGTGACCGGGCTCTGGTTCGGTCTTTCCGCCGGAAGCTGGGGCAGTGGCCGGAACGGGCCGGCCGGCATGAACCGGATCCTGGCCCACTACACTCAGCCGCTGGCCACCGGATCACACACGTTTGCCTTGCACTGGCGTACCGCCAGCCGCTGGGCTCTGGCCGCCGCCCGGTACGTCACCTATACCTGGTCCAGCCACCAGCCGCCGGCGAGCGTCTCGGGACCCGTTGCCCAGCTCATACCGGAGTGACGTCAGGCCGCAGTGCTGTTCCCGGGCCAGCGCGGGGTAAATTTCTGTGCAGCAGCAGTCACCTGGGGTGGAGCCGCGATGTCCGTGGTCTTGTTCATCATCGGCGGAGCCACTGTGGCCGCCGGGGCACTGACCGCAGGCCGGTGCCTGCTCTCGCTGACTACCGGGCCGGCCTGGCCCCCCCGGCTGCGCCACGCGGCCCGTATCAGGCCAGCGGCATCGCCCGGCGGGCGGGGCCGGGCCTGGAGCGACTTTGGTATCGCGGCCGGCTCCGTCCTGACCGGGGCACTTCTGCTGCTGAGTGTCGATGATGCGGCCGTCAGGCGGCCCGCGGCTATCGCGGTGACCGTGGTGCTGACCGGGCAGCTTGGTGCCATGTTCAGGTCACGCGCCCAGCGCCGCTCGGCCAGCTGACATCGGGGTTACCCGCACCTGCGGTGACCTGGGCTGCTGGAGGTCACCAGCGCTCCGGCCGGGGTGAGACGGTGGTTCCAAGCGTCAGAGCCGCCCGTCACCGAGCCCCGGAGGTTTACCGGCAATGCACAGCCACCAGCCAGGCCAGGCCGTCTTCAGATCGGCCCGGCCCGATGACATCGACTGGAAGCCCTTCCCGGCGTTCCCCGAGCCGGCCCGGCTGGCCATCGTGGTCGGTCAGCCTACCGAACCAGGACCCTACGTGATCAGGGTCAAGGTACCCTCCGGCGTCAAGCTGATGCCGCACTGGCATCCCGAGGATCGCGTCTACACGGTTATTTCTGGCGTTTTCTACATCGGCCTGGGCCGGGAGTTTGACGGCGGAAAGCTGGAGGCGTACCCACCAGGGGCCGTTATCGTCCTGCCCGGCGGTACCCCTCATTTCCACTGGGCAAAATCTGGTGAGTACATCTCCCAGGTGACGGCGGTCGGGCCGCTCGGCCTCGAATACCTGGACCCGAAAGACGATCCGCGCAACAGGTGAGCCACCTCCGGGCAATCGCGGGGCAGCGGGCACAGCAGATCGGCGTACCCGTGGCATGTAAGAGGCGGAAGCCCAATCGTGGAGGTGTGATGACCTTCGAGGAATTCGCGGCCGATCGGCTGCCGGGCGTGCTGCGCTTCGCCGCGGTCCTGACCGGCGACCGCGCACTGGCCGAGGATCTGGCCCAGGAGGTGCTGATCCGGGCGCATTCCAGATGGCGGAAGATCGGGAGCCTGGACCGGCCGGAGTACTACGTCCGCAAGATGATCCTCAATGAGTTCCTGCACTGGCGCCGCCGGGAATGGCGGCTGATCCCGTCGGGAGCCGGCTCGGACGTGGATCGCCGCAGCGCCCCGGATCACGCCGTCGGCTACGCCGAGCGTGACGCTCTTTTCGCCAGGCTCAGCCAGCTGCCCGCGCGGCAGCGCGCCGTGCTCGCCCTCCGCTACTACGAGGGGCTCGGCGACACGGAGATAGCCAGCCTGCTCGGCTGCCAGCCGGGAACGGTCCGTGGTTATGCGGCCCGGGCGCTCGCCACGCTGCGCGTGGAGATGAACGTGCGGTCTGGCCAGGCACCCGCATTCAGCAAGGAGAGAATCTGATGCCTACCGAAGAGGACCTGCGGATCGCATTCCGCGACATGGAACGGCTCGCGCCGGACGCCGCCGACGTCCTCCGCGCCGTCTACGATGAGCCCCGGCGGCCGGCCAGTCCGCGGCTCCTGCCGCTGCGCCTGCCGCAGCGGCACGTCCTGCGCGCGGGCCTGGCCCTGGGCGCCGCCGGCGCGGTGGCCGCGGTGTTCGCGGCGGTGGCCCACGGGCCGGCCACCAGGGGCACGCCCATCGCGGCGCCCACGCTGCGGGCCCGCCTGCTCGCGGCTATCGACACCGCCAGCGGCGACGTACTGTACGCGCATGGCGGGCCGGCACCAGGCGGTGGCACGTGGCAGTGGCCCGCATACCCCCAGCCTGGCCAGGAGGTCCATTTCCGTATCCGCGGGCTCGGATCAGGCGGGACGGTGTTCAAGGACGGGGAGTACTCCTACCGGATGCCGTCCGGGAACGGTGCCGCCAGCAGCTACATCTCCAACCTCGACCAGGGCGGGCCGCGGCTGTCCGGGACGGTCCTGTGGGTCGATCACTTCAGCCGCACCTGGGGTGAGCGGCATGCCAAGTTCATCCTCGGGTCTAGCCTCGACGCGGCCGGCATCCGCGCTGAGATCGCCAGCGGCCAGTTCAGCATCGTCGGGCGGACCGAACTGCGCGGACAGCAGGCCGTCGAGATAGAGATCAGCGTGCCGCCTAACAACGAAGCCCCGCCCCATGTGACGGCGGCGCGGCTGTGGGTGGACGCCACGACCTACCTGCCGATGCGGCAGTACCTGCAGATGTCCAATGGCGAGCAGAACGTCACGGACTACAGCTACCTCCCGCCCACCCCCGGGAACCTGGCGAAGTTGCGCCCGCACATCCCGGCCGGCTACACCCACGCCAGCCGCAGGGCAAACCCGCCGGGGCGCCCAGGACCGAAGAGCGCGGCGAAGTAACCGCCGGCACGACAGCCAGGCGCCTGGTGGCGGGTCATTCCTGACCAGCCCGCCATCAGCGCTCAGCTGGTTGCCCAGCCGTTGCGGGAAGCTCACGCCGCGGGCCGGAGACAGCTCATGGACTGCTTGGGCCACGCCGTCAGCTGGCCGCACTGCACCGGCCGGGTACGGTTGGGCGGTGCCCGATCTGCAGCTCCTGCGCGCCGACCATGCCGCGGCCGTGCTGGCCTTCGAACTGGCGAACCGCGCCTACTTCGCCGCTTCGATCTCCGACCGCGGCGATGAGTTCTTCGACCAGTTCACCGAGCGGCTTAATGCCTTGCTGGCTGACCAGCAGGCAGGCATCGGCGCCTTCTATGTGCTCATCGGCGAGGACGGCTCAGTGCTCGGCCGGTTCAACCTGTACGACATCGAGGACGGCACGGCTGTGCTCGGCTACCGGGTTGCGGAGCACGTCGCCGGCCGTGGTGTGGCGACCGCGGCGGTACGCGAACTGTGCCAGCTGGCGGTGTCGCAGTACGGGCTGCGCACGCTCCGGGCAATGATCATCCGCAAGAACGTCGCGTCCGAGAAGGTGCTGGCCAAAGCCGGGTTCGTCCCGGTCGGCCCGGCTAGTCTCGGCGGTGTGCCAGGCACCTGGTATCAGCGCGACCTGTCCGCCAGCTGGCCCTGAGCGAAGACGAACCCGCCACACTGGGTGACCGGGCACCACAAGGCGCGAGTTCGAGGATGATCTTGTCCCGCATCAGGCTCGGCCTGCCAGTCCGGGATCCCGGAGCGGTGATCCGACTCGCACCAGGTTTCCATCGGGGTCGGCCAACCGGGCCTCCCGCATCCCCCACGGGCAATCCTCGGCAACCGCCCCATCAGGGATGATGCCGTCGACATCCTCGACGTAGAGGTACACATGGGTGACCGGTCCACCGTCGAGACGGTGCTCGGAAAGGTGCAACTGCGACGGGCCGCGCCGCAGCCGCACATACAGCGGCCAGTCCGCCCCGAAGGCGTGCTCGGATTCGACTTCGAACCCGAGCCGCGCGTACCACCCGATGCTGGCTCGCGCGTCAGCCACGTGCAAGATCGGGGCCAGGCCTTCCATCGCTCCTCCTGGCATCCTGGGATTGCTGGCATGGTATGCCGGGCTACAGCCAGAAGCGAGGCGGCGGCGGACGAGCCAGGTCGAACGGCCCCGGCGCGCTGGTTCGTCGTGGTTGACCGCTTGTGCGCTTTCCCGGCCTGGCGCTTCCGTCAGCTCAGGAGGCCGTCTTCGCCGCCTCTGCTACCAGCCTGATTCCGGGCCGGCGGCCGCATAAGCTTGCCCCGGGAGTGACCGCTGTTCGCCCCGGTTCACTGCCGCGCCTGGTACGCAGCGGGCCGGACTAATCCCTACGGTGCTGGTTGTGCGTTGAGCGAGAGTGAGTACCCAACGGCTGGACTTTGCGGACTTCTACCGCAGGTCCAGGGATGACTGCCTGCGCACCGTCCTGATCAGCGTCGGTGACCAGGACACCGCGCAGGAGCTTGTCGCTGAGGCCTTCGCCCGGGCGTGCGCGTCCTGGCGCACCCTCAGGAGGCATCCCGCCCCGGCCGCATGGGTGGTGCGCACCGCGCTGAAATGCGAACATCTCCCGGTGGCGGCGCCGCCGCCGGGAGGTATCACTCCCTGATCCCAGCGTGGTCGCCGACCTGCCTGCGGGCGGCGGGACCGCTGACAGCCCCGTCGATCCGCGGATCATGGCGGCGCTGATGCGGCTGCCAGCCCGGCAACGGCAGGTTGTTGCCCTGCGGCTGCTACTCGACCTGGATACCGCGCGCACCGCGGAGGTGCTCGGCATCGCCCCGAATACGGTCAAGGCCCACATGACCCACGCCCTCGCCGCGCTGCGCAGCGACCTTTTGCCCGAACGACAGCAGGAGAGCCAGTCATGAACGACTACGAACTGACCACGGTGGTGAAGGAATCGGTCACCGGTGTGCACATGACCATCCCAGCCGGTCAGATCGTCCGCCGCAGCCGCGTGATCCGCGCCCGGCGCCGGGTTCCCGCGCTGGCCGCCGCCGTGGCCGTGACAGCCGCCGCGGTTGTGACCGTGACCTCGCTGCTGCCCGGTGCTCAGGCTGGCGGGGGCCTGGCCGCCGCGCACTCGTTGCGGGCCCGGCTGCTGGCGGCCATCGACGCCGCCCGCGGCGACATCCTCATGACGTACGGCCCGCCAGGCCCGCACAGTGGCTACGGGCTGGTCTACCCGTGGTATCCACGACCCGGCCAGCAGGTAAGGTTCCGCAACATTGGGCGGGCCACGGACGGGAAGCTGTTCATGGATGCCGCGCGCACCTTCACCATGCCCGCCGGGCACGGCACTCCCGCTATCAACCCCATCACCGGTACCGCTACCTTTGCCGTCACTGGTACTTTCATCGTGGTCTACCCGGCCGCGCATGCCTGGGGTGAATGGCATCACTCGAACACGGTCTTCGAGATGCCGGTGGACGCGGCCGGGATCCGTCACCAGCTCTCCACCGGCCGGTTCAAGATCATCCGGCGGGGCGTGGCGGACGGGCACAAAGCCATCGAGCTTGGCATGACCGGGCTCAACACCAGCATGACCGGCCTGCACACAACGGCGGACCTGCTCTGGGTGGATGCGGCCAGCTACCTGCCGGTGCGGGAAGTGCTGCGATTCTCCACCGGCAGGCAAGACATCGCGGACTTCAAGTTCCTCCCGCCGACGCCCGCTAACCTCGCGAAACTGCGCATCGTGATCCCGCCGGGTTACCACCGGACCTTGCTGCGGCCAGGCCAACGGCATCACAAGCCGCCGTCTCAGGCGCACCGAGAGCAGCAGCAGCGCCGGGCACTGGCGTTCGTCACGTGCATGCGCAGGCACGGGTTCCCGAACCTCCCCGACGGCTGGAGCGGCAGGATAGGGCAGCTCATCTCCGCTGGCATCGACCCCAACTCGCCGCGGTTCAACGCCGCGCTCACGAAGTGCGGCCCCTGGTGATGCAGGTCGTGAGTGCAGGCACGCCACGAGGGACCTTGACCGGGCCATCGCGCAAGCGCTCGGCGCGCTAGTTCGCGAAGTCAGTCAGGAGCCTGGGGATACGCCTGGGAGCAGCAGGCACGCGGCGAGCGGGCGAAGGAGCGGGCGAAGGGAATCGAACCCTCATGACCAGCTTGGAAGTTCGGTGGCGCGGTATCCGCCATGAACTGCGGAACTGCCTGTGCTGGTCAGGTGTGTGCGAATGTCCATGGGTCACCGTGACTGCCCGTGGATCACCATGGCGTGTGGCACAGGTGTGGCACGCGCCAACGCGCCCGCCTATCGCTGCCGGTGGTCTTGCCCGGTCCGCAAGGTAACCCGAAAGCACATAGCGGACACGTTCAACTCTTGCGCCAACCTGCGCGGCTGGGACTACTGCGTCGTCTCGCCCCTCTCGTGAGGCAAGGGCGGGCGGGTAACTGCGATGACGCGGACGAGTTTCTCCAGTCCCGCATAGTCGCCTGGGTTCGTGGTGTAGAGGGGTAGGGTTTCCGCGATGGCAGTGGCTGCGATCATCAGGTCGACGACCCGCCTGCGCGGCTTGCGCCCGGCTGTGACCACAGCGGCGGTTACGCGCCCGTATATGCGGGCTGCCTCAGCATCGAACGGGACTGCATCAAACTCGCTCTCGGCGCGTTGCAGAGCCTCGGTGCGGCGGGCGCGTTCCTCGTGCTCGTCGTACATGTCCTGCTCGCTGTTGGGACGGACTTGGTGCGGCCCGGCGGACAGTTCGGCGAGGGTGACCGCGCTGATCGCCATTTCGTCCGGGAGTTCCGCAGGGTCAATCCAGCGGCGCAGAATTAGGATGTTGGTGTCGAGTAGTCCCTGACGGGGAAGTTCGTGTGGCTGCTGCGGTTCCTCACCTGTCATAGGGGTCGCTGTCATTGTGCTCAGCGGTCGCATCCTGGTCGGCGCGGAACGCGGCCAGATCGCTGACGGGCGCGTTGCGGGACATTGCCGCGAATTCCTGCCGGGAGACAAACCTGCGCCGTTGCCGGATTGGGATCAATTCCCCGATCTGATGGCCATCGCGGGTAACGGTGAAAGCCTGCCCATGTTCAACGGCGTCCATGATCTCCCGCGACCTTGACCGCAGGTCTCGCTGCGTGATCTCAGGCATGCTCATGTTTCACATGGTAGCACCGGGTGCTACATCTGCGCCCGCAAGGTGCGGTAAGAGCCCGAGGGGCCGTCGGTATGGCACGCATGTGGCACGAACACAGCTCGGCTTCGGCCGCGAAACAAGTCGGTGGACCGGAAACTGGCTCTGAGCTGCAAAAATAAGAGCGGGCGAAGGGAATCGAACCCTCATGACCAGCTTGGAAGGCTGTGTCCCAGAGTTCGCTGACTTGCTTCTGCCCGGGTCGGGTCCCAGATGACCGTTGCTGTCACCTGCCGTCAGGCACCGTCATTCACCGTTCCATCGGGCACGGAACGGGCACGGTCGGTCGGCGAGCGTGCCCGTTTCTGGCCGTATCCCGCTGTGGCTGACTTGTTCTCGCAGCAAAGTTGACTAGACTAGACTAGGTGTGGTGAGGTTCGGGATATGAGTGAGAGCGTCAACGTCTACGAAGCCAAGACTCATCTGTCGCAGCTGCTTGATCGTGCTGCGGCCGGAGAGGAGATCGTTATCGCACGGGCAGGCAGGCCCGTTGCGCGCCTGGTAGCCCTCGCAGAGCCGGGGTCGCACCGGCGTAAGCCAGGCGGGTGGCAAGGCAAGGTCAGTATTGCCCCCGACTTCGACGAGCTGCCCTCCGAGATTGAGGCCGCGTTTCTGGGGGAGCGTTCGTGAGGCTCCTGCTAGATACCAACGCGCTGCTGTGGTGGCTCGCAGACGATGGGCTGGCGGCTCAAGCGCGGGACGCGATTGCTGATCCGGAGAACCTCGTCGCCGTATCGGCAGTCAGTGCGTGGGAGATTTCTATTAAGAAGGCACTGGGGAAGCTCGTGGCGCCGGATGACCTTGAGCATCAGATCCAGACGGGCGGTTTCACCCCCCTGCCGATAACGATCGCTCACGGGGTGGCAGCGGGGCAGCTTGAGCGCCATCACGACGATCCGTTCGACCGCATGCTCATAGCCCAAGCGCTTGCAGAAGGGCTGACGATCGTGACACGAGACAAGCGCTTTAACGAGTACAGCGTGGCCCTCATGCCAGCGTGACCGATCCCCACTAGTTGCGCAGTGGTCTGAGGCCTGCGCGGACCTCTTCGGAGAAGATCTGCGGTTGTTCCCAGGCCGCGAAGTGCCCACCTTTGTCGACCTCGTTGTAGTAGATGAGGTGGTGATACGCCCGCTCTGTCCACTTGCGCGGTGCCTGGTAGTTCTCGCCGGGAAAGACGCTGACGGCAGCTGGGACGAAGACGTCAGCGTCGTTGTAAAGACTAAGAGCCGGGCGCTCTAAGCCTATTTTCCCAGTAGAGGCGGGCCGACGAAAGCGCTGTGCTCGTCAGCCAGTAGAGCGTGATGTTGTCGAGGACATCGTCTCGGGTGAGATCGCCTGCCGGGTGTCCATGGCTCGTGTGCCCGAGCACCGCCGAGGTGACCGGCGGCGCTGGCTGGCCCCAGCCGTCACCGTGGTCAAGAAGCCAGGCAGCCAGGCCGATAGGTGAATCCGCCAGTCCGTACAGCGTTTGCGGGCGCGTCCCCATGAAGCTGGCGTAGGCGCGTCGCCTCGTATACAAGGTGTTCAGCTGCTCGTATGCGCGTCTTTCGTCAGCTGACAGTCCCGATGGCGGCGGGTCACCGCACTGAAGCGACTTGGCCACGTCGGGTGGAACCGTTCCGGGGAAGTTGACGTGAATGCCGATCAACTCCCGAGGTGCCTGGTGTCCCATCACGTTCGTGACAGCCCCGCCCCAGTCGCCGCCCTGCGACACGAAGTGGCGGTATCCCAGGCGCTTCATCAGCACGACCCAGGCACGCGCGATGCGGGCCGGGTCCCAGCCGGTGGTGGCCGGCTTACCGGAGAACCCGTAGCCCGGCATCGACGGGATCACCAGGTGGAAGGCGTCCGATGCGCTCGCGCCGTGGGCCGTGGGATTGGTCAGCGGCTCGATGATCTTCAGCTGCTCGATGACCGAGCCGGGCCACCCATGGGTGACGACCAGCGGCAGCGCATCCTCGTGCTGGGAGCGGACGTGGATGAATGAATGTCCAGCCCGTCGATCTCTGTGATGAAGTTCGGCAGGTCGTTCAGCTTCGCCTCGCACCTGCGCCAGTCGTAGTCTGTCCCCCAGTAGTGCGCGAGTTCCTGCGTCATCGCGAGCGGCACGGCCTGGGAGTCATCGGCGACCGTCTCGCGCTCGGGCCACCTGGTCGCGTTGATTCGCCTGCGCAACTCGATGAGCTCCGCATCGGGAAACCGACCTGAAACGTGCGAACAGGGGTGTTGTCGCTGCTCGTCTGCTGCGTAGCCTCGGTCATGGCTACGATCTTCCGTCCTGGACTAGACACCAGTCGTGCTGGGCTGGACGCTGTGTCCCGTCCCGGCTGATAGGCGAGCAGTTCGCTGGCATTGCGTTCCTAGGTCTGTCCATCTTCTTCGCAGGTGCCGCCCCCTGGCGAGCGGATGGCCGGGTCGCATGCGGGCCCGGGCGCGAGCCTGCGCGAGCTGATGGCGCGGACGGGGCATCCAAGCGCACGGGCCGCGTTCATCTGCCAGCACGCCACCAGAGCGGGACGAGGTCATCGCGGCGGGCATGGGCAAGCTGCAGCGCCAGGCGCGGTGCACCGCCAGGGCGGCCGGGGGAAGCGGGCACGGAACGGCCATCGAGCACGCGGCCGGAAACCGGCTCGTGAAGATCAATTAGAGAACAATAATCATGTGTCTGACCTGGGACAGTGAGAGCGGGCGAAGGGAATCGAACCCTCATGACCAGCTTGGAAGGCTGTGACGGCCACGCCCGGACCAGTGATTCCGCTGGTGACCGTGGGTGCTGAAGCGTCCCGGGTTACCGTGGATGGCCACGGTTTGCTGCCCGATTGGGCACGCGACGGGCACGAGAGCCGGAGGCATCGACATGCCCAGCACCCAGTTGTATGACGCGATCGGCGCCACCTACACCGCGACGCGGCGCACCGAGCCGCGAATCGCCGCACGGGTCTGGGCCGCGCTCGGCGACGCGCGGACTGTGTTGAATGTCGGGGCTGGCACCGGCTCCTACGAACCTCCCGGCCGTCAAGTCATCGCGGTAGAGCCGTCATCGGTTATGCGCGCACAACGTTCTGCGGGTGCTGCGAAGTGCGTGGCAGCCCTCGCGGAGAGGCTGCCGTTCGAGGACCAGTCCTTCGACGCCGCGATGGCCTTTGCCACCGTTCACCATTGGCCTGACCCGATCGCGGGCCTCCTCGAGATGCGCCGCGTGGCGCGGCGTGTGGTGGTGTTCACACATGACACCAGTGATGCCGGATGGCTTCGCCGGTTCTGGCTTACCCGCGACTACCTGCCCGAGGTCGCTGACCTTCTAGTTGGCAGGCCATCGGTGACCGACTTGGCCAATGCGATCGGAGCCCGCATAGAGCCGGTGCTGATCCCCTGGGACTGTGCGGACGGCTTCTTCGAGGCGTATTGGCGTCGGCCCGATGAATACCTGCACGATCACGTGCGTCGGGGAATATCAGTCTGGGCCAAACTCGGGCCGGACACGGAGCGGCGGGCAGTAGACAGCCTGCGTAGTGATCTCGTCTCGGGCCGGTGGGCCGAACGGAACCGAGACATCATCAATCTCGAAGCAGCAGAGCTTGGCTTGCGCCTCCTTATCACCGAATCCAGATGATTGGCCGAGGCACCAGGACGGTGATGGTGACCGGAGTGGACGTGAGCGTCGGAGCATCTGAGATGGTCAGCATTCCCCGTGCCGAACCTGAAGCGCTGAAGGCCGAGCTCAGGAGGCTGCGCCGGGAGGTCGGCCGGACTGTCGCCAAGGCTCGGATTCAAGCTGATCGTGGTGCGTCCAGTGGTTCCCCAGTCCTCACCCGGGAGGAGTTGGCTGACGCATGGGGCATAGCTGAGTGACCGCGTCGTCCGCTTCCGTAGCTCCTAGCAGGAACTCAAGGCGCTGCCTGAGCTAGCGAAGCATGACGTTTCCCGCACGGGCCCGGAGCTGGAGATTTCGGTTCGAGCGGGCGAAGGGAATCGAACCCTCATGACCAGCTTGGAAGGCTGGGGCTCTGCCATTGAGCTACGCCCGCACCGGCCCAGCCAGCCGCCGGCGGAGTACCTAGCGTGGCTGTCGGGCCAGTAGGGGTAGCGTACCGGGCCCGCCGTCCGGACACGTCACAGGCCGCCTGCGCCGGCCGGGTGGCGAGCCAGATGTTCGAGCGCGGACCCGAAGTGGTGCCCGGCCGGTCAGGTGAGTCTTGCCTGCACTCCACGATGCCGTCTTCGCTTAGCACGCGCCGGGCCCGCTGGGCAACCTGCGTGCGGAGGGCGGTAAGGGCGAAACCGCCGCCAGCCGGCGGTTAGCTCGGCCGCCCGGGGGACCAGGGGGGAGGTAAGCTTGCCGTCGGTCTTACGGGATGTGGCGCAGCTTGGTTAGCGCGCCTGCTTTGGGAGCAGGAGGCCGCCGGTTCGAATCCGGCCATCCCGACCAAACATGCAGGTCACGGCATCCACTGAGGCGACTCAGGTGGCTTCCAAGATCATTTGATCATCATTTGACCGTGGACCCAAGGCATCGCACCTTGTGAACCGTCAGCGTCGCGTGCGATGAGTTTGGCGGCGCGCAGTCGTCCAGGTGATCAAGAGTGCCCGCCAGGGACGCCGGGCCTGCAGCAGGAGGAACAGACGATGAACCCGATGGCTCGCCGGATGTTCGAGCTCGTCGAGCCGATTGGTGTCATCCCTTACTCAGCCGACGAACCCAACGAGGCGATGTTCGCCCTGGGGTTCACCAACTACTGGGACACCTACTTCGCCGGACGGGCGGCACCCCTGGGGCTCGCCCCGGCGGAAGTGGTGGACGCGCTGTTCTACAACTTCGCTCCCGGGGAGGTGGCTCGCCACATTCCGAAGGTGTGGCGCACCACCACGCCTGAAGCGGCGATCGCCGCTCGTCAGAGGGGCTGTGTGAAGGCGCTGCGGCGGATCCTCGGCGATCGCACCGGCACTCCCGCGTTCGCCCGCGCCGCCGAACTGCTGATGAAGGCGGCGACCAGCGCCCCGTTCGAGGGCCGGCCCATGTATGCCGCGCTGCGAGCGATCCCGATCCCCGGCGACGTGGTGGCCCGCTTCTTTCATGCAGGCTCCTTGCTGCGCGAGCACCGTGGCGACGGCCACATCGCGGCCCTGATGATCGAGGGTGTTGGCGGCCTTGAGGCCCACGTCCTCTTCGCCCTCGGCATGGATATGCCGGCGGAGAAGTTCGGGCGTATCCACCACCTCCCAGCAGCGCAGCTCGCCGCCGTGATCGACGGGATGCGCGATCGCGGCCTGATCGGGGACGACGGCTGGCTGAGCGAACCAGGCCGCGCCGTCAGACAGCGGGTCGAGGCACTCACCGACGACCTCGCCGCGAGGCCCTACGAGAGCCTCGAGCCGGACGAGCTCGATGAGCTCATGGCCGCCCTCGAGCCGCTCGCCACGCTGCTACTCGCTGCCCAGGACTAACGCGAAGGCCCTGGTGGTTTTTGCGCGCGAGCCGTCCACCGGCTGGATGAGGCGGCGGAGCAGGTGCGCCGGAGCATTCCGTGAATACGCCGGAGCGTTCCGGATGATCGGGAAGTGATCCGCGGTACCGACGCCCGGCAGCTGCCCTACTACTTGTACGGGCCAGGAAAGGGGAACGAGCACACCGATCCGCACCTGGTCGCCGGGTTCGCCGATCCGGCCGAACTCGAACCGGCGCACCGCCCCACGGTCCCGGGACTTCCGGTCGGCGGCCTGTCCGCCACCGCGCGGGGGTAGAGCCGATGGATGATTCATGCCCGATACGTGCCCGTCGCAGTGTCACGGTGCTTGCGGCGCGGGCTGCGCGGGCTGCGCGGGCTGCGCGGGCTGAGCGGGCTGCTCGGGCTGCTCGGGGAGGGTGAAGAAGAACGTGGCGCCGTGGCCGGTGCTGGCATCGGCCCACACCTGGCCGCCGTGACGTTCTACTATCCGCCGGACGCTGGCCAGGCCGAGGCCAGTGCCGGGGAACTCGGCGCCGTGCAGCCGCTGGAAGGGCTCGAACAGCTTGCCCGCATCAGCAGGGTCAAACCCGGCGCCGTTGTCGGTCACGAAGTACGTTGCCGAGCTGTCAGGCGCCACGGTGGCGCCGAACTCGATCACAGGGTCGGGCTGGCGGGTGGTGTACTTCCACGCGTTGCCGAGCAGGTTGTCCAGGACGGTGCGGATGAGCTGCGGGTCAGCAGAGCCGGTGATGCCGTCGGTGATGCGGAACGTGACGTGGCGGCCGGGGTCGGTGGCCTGGAGCTGCTCGGCGGTCTCGTTGGCCATGGCGCTGAGATCGATGGTGACGCGGTACAGCTCGGCGCCGCCCACGCGCGACCAGTCAAGGAGGTCATCCAGGAGGGCGCGCATTTTCTCGCTGGCCTGGCGGATGCGGTCGAGCAGCTCACCGGCGGTGTCGTCGAGGCGGTCCCCGTAGTCAGCCGCCAGGATCTGGCTGAAGCCGTCCATGGCCCGCAGCGGCGCGCGCAGGTCATGGGACAGGTAGTGAGTGAATGAGACTAGTTCCTCGTTGGCAGCCTGGGTCTGGCGGAGCTGGTCGGCGAGCCGGGCTTCCATCCGCTCGCGCTCGGAGACGTCCCGCATCACGACGCAGGTCACCTGCTCGCCGGACGAGTCGGTGAATATGACCGAGGTGAACTCGGCAGGGAACGTGGTTCCGTCGCGGCGCCGCCAGGACAGAATGCCCCGGAGCTTTCCGGTCGCGGCCCGCTCAGCTTCCATGACGGTGGTGCGTTCCCGGTCGGCCGGGTCGGATATGCCCCGGCGGCCCAGGGCGCACAGTTCCGCCTCGGTGTAACCGAACAACGAGCACGCCGCAGGGTTGGCGGCGAAGATCCGCCCGTCCGGCGCGGTGAAGAACACCGCGTCCATGGAGTGCCCGAACAGCGTCTGGTAGGCCTCAGCACGGACCTTCGCCGTGACATCCTTGACTATTGCCTCCGCTCCGCTCACCGCGCCCTCCGGGTCCAGGACCGGGGACACGGACACCAGCACATGCAGCAGGGTGCCGTCCTTGCGGACCCGCTGGGTCTCGTAAGGCTCGACCCGCTCCCCGCGCTCCAGGCACTTCAGGATGTAGGTCAGCTCCCCGGCCCGGTCGGCCGGGATCAGGGTGCCAATGTTGCGCCCGATCATCTCCTCCGCCGTGTAGCCGTACATTGCCGTCGCCCCGGCGTTCCAGGACGTGATCACCCCATCGAGGGACTTGCTGATGATCGAGTCAGTCGATGACGTCACGATCGCCGTCAGCCGCGCGGCGATCTCGGCCGACTGCCCTTCGCCGGAGAGGTCGCGCGTCACCGAGGCCACGCCCACGATCGACCGGTCGACCTGGATGGGGGTGTACGACACCGAGACAGCCAGTGCGGTCCCGTCCTTGCGCAACCGCTGCGTCCGCAGCCGGCGGACCGGCTGGCCGCGGTGCAGCTGCTCCACGACCGACGCCCACTCGGCGGCGCGTCCCGCCGGGATAAGCCGGGTGATGCTCTGCCCGATCATCTCCTGCGGCGGGTAGCCGTACATTGCCGTCGCCCCGGAGTTCCAGGAACTGACAATCCCCTCCGGGGTCGAGCCGATGATCGCGTCCTCCGACAACTCCACGATCGCCGCCAGGCGCGAGGTGGCTTCACTCGCAGCCGCGGTGGCTGGCCGCGCAGGCTCGTTCTCCATTCTCCCCGGCAACCTCCTCGTGCTTGTGCCTACAGTCTGTAAGGTATATGTTACTCTATGTGTCTGCAGACCGCCGCCAGACTTGGCGGTAGCCATGTCAGGCGAGAGACGGAGCCGCCCTGGGGCCCCCCGGAGCTCAGGCAGTGGGGACCAGCCTCCTCCAGGAGCTTTCCAGCCGCTGCCAGCACACCGCCTGGGCCAGGTGACAGGCCATGAGACTGTCGGAGTACATCGTCATGTTCGTGCTGGTCGTGACGATGGGAGTGGGCGTGCCAGGCGCGGGCGACGCCTCGCTGCTCGCGGCCGGCACGCTGGCCGGAGAAGGCCGGCTCGACGTATGGGTCGTGTTCGTGACCGCCATGATGGCCTGGATCGTGGGGTCGGTCGCCGGGTACGCGATCGGGGTCCGTCAGGGACGCTGGCTGCTGGAGCGTCCCGGCTGGCTGGAGCGATCACGCGGGAACCTGCTGGCCCGGGGCGACCGCCTGTTCGGACGGTACAGTTTCCTGGCTGCGGTCACCGTGCCGGCGTTCGTGTCCGGGATCTTCCGGGTACGGTTCCCCCTGTTCCTGGCAGCAGCGCTGGTGGCCGGTGTCTTCTGGATCGGCATCTATGTGGTCGTGTCGTACTTCCTCGGCGCCAGGATCGCCCAGGCCGTCGGAGACGCAGGCACGACTGTGGTGGCCGGCGTGGTCGTCATCGTCGCGATCGGCCTGGGTGCCCGGGCATGCCTGGCGAGATGGCGCAGTGCCCGGTCGGCGTCATGAGTCCTGCGCCGTCTGCCTCCGGCAACCCGGCGTTGCCCAGCCGCGAGAGTGAGCTGGCTCGCTCAGGCCGGTGCCACCGCCGTGGCGGACGGGGTACCTACAGGTCGGGGGGATGAGCATGTGCACACGGATCCTGTGGAACGACAACAAGGTCGCGGTCGTGGCCAGCCGGACGGTGGACTGGCCCGACCCGACCGAGCCGGTGCTGATCGCGTTCCCGCGCGGCAGCCACCATGACGGCGGCGTGACCAGCGGGCAGAAGGTCGTGGCGGGCAACGCCCTGAACTGGACGTCAGCTCACGGCACCCTGGTGACCACGTTCTACGGCGCCGGCACCATCGACGGC
>Ga0335078_10003338_pt1 | contig 23927 bp, 21 predicted proteins | sample Lox_Sample_32_FD_206711 | JGI IMG/M metagenome (GOLD analysis project Ga0335078, IMG submission 206711) | Soil microbial communities from Loxahatchee National Wildlife Refuge, Florida, United States - Lox_Sample_3.2 | ecosystem: Environmental > Terrestrial > Soil > Wetlands | place: USA... | reverse complement strand
AACGGCATCGACCTGCAGGTCATCTCGCACGTGGCGCCGGCCGCGCAGGGCCTGGACGGGGCCGAGGGGATCGCCCGCGCCCGCGAGGCCAACGACCGGCTGGCCGAGGCGGTGCGCGCGCACCCGGGCCGGTTCGGCGGCTTCGCCACCTTGCCCACCGCGGACCCGCAGGCCGCGGCCGGCGAGCTGAGCCGGGCCATCAAGGACCTGGGCCTGATCGGCGCCATGGTCAACAGCACGCTCGGCTCGAATGGCGCCTTCCTCGACGACGCCAGGTTCACCCCGCTGCTCGAGCGCTTCGAGCGCCTCGACGTGCCGCTGTACCTGCATCCGGCGCCGCCCTCAAGCGCCCTGCGCGACGCGCTGTACCACGGGCTGCCGCCGGCCGTGGCGGGCAGGCTGGCCACCGGCGCCTGGGGCTGGCACGCCGAAGCCGGGCTGCACGTGCTGCGGATGATCGCCACCGGCGTGTTCGACCGGCATCCCGGGCTGCGCCTGATCGTCGGGCACTGCGGCGAGATGGTGCCGTTCATGCTGGACAGGATCGACGCGATGCTCCCCCTGGACGGCATGGCGCTGAAGCCGTCCGGGTACTTCAGGCGCAACATCTGGGTGACGACGAGCGGGTTGTTCAGCCTTCCGCCGGTGCTGTGCGCCGTGCAGGTGCTCGGGGTGGACCGGGTGCTGTTCAGCGTCGACTACCCGTTCGGCGGCAACGCGGCGGGCCGGGCCCTGCTCGACACCCTGCCGCTGGCCCCGGCGGACAAGGCCAAGATCGCCGGCGTCAACGCCGAGCGGGTGCTCGGCCTGAAGCCCTAGAAGCAGCGGGCCCAGCGGCTCCGGCAGCCCCGGTGGCTCTACCGGGCGTGATTTAAGTCACGCTGATGTTGCCAAAAGTTTGCATGAACCAGGCGATTTACGGCACAATGATGTTGTGAAAAACGTCGGAGCCGCTGACGCCCCTGGCCGGGGGGCGGTCGGCGCTGCCCCCACCCGGGGGCAGGTAGCCCGGCTGATCCTCGAGCTCGGGCCGTCCACCGCGGCCACGCTCGGCGGCCGGCTCGGGCTCACGCCTGCCGCGATCCGGCGTCATCTGGACAACCTGCTGGCCGAGGGTCTCATCGAGACCAGGACGGCCAGGACCTACGGGAACCGGGGACGCGGCCGCCCGGCCAAGGTCTTCGTCATCACCGACGCGGGCCGCAGCGCGTTCGAGCACGCCTACGACGACCTGGCCACCAACGCGCTGCGCTTCCTGGCCGAGACGGCGGGCCCGGAGGCGATCGCCGAGTTCGCCCGCAGGCAGGTGTCCGACCTGGAACGCAGGTACGCGCCGGCGGTGGCCCGGGGCGAGCTGCCCAGCCGGGTCCAGGCGCTGGCCGAGGCGCTGTCCGCCGACGGCTACGCCGCTTCGGCAGGCCCCGCGCCCGCGCTGGTGATCGGCGGCAGAGCCCAGGCCGAAAGCGGCGAGCAGCTCTGCCAGCACCACTGCCCGGTCGCGCACGTGGCGGCCGAGTTCCCGCAGCTGTGCGAGGCGGAGACCGAAGCATTCGGCCGGCTGCTCGGCACGCCGGTGCAGCGGCTCGCTACGATCGCGCACGGCGACGGCATCTGCACCACGCACGTCACCAGCATCGGGAAGGCGGTCCCGGCCGGGGCTGTTGTACTACCCGTAACCACCGAGAACACCACAGAGTCCGGAGGGCTCTTGACATGACGACCACCGCGCAAGAACAGCTCGAAGGGCTGGGCACGTACAGGTTCGGCTGGGCCGACCCGGACGTGGCGGGCGCGTCCGCGCGCCGCGGCCTGTCCGAAGAGGTGGTCCGCGACATCTCGGCGCGCAAGGGCGAGCCGGAGTGGATGCTCGACCTGCGCCTGCGGGGCCTGAAGTACTTCGGCCGCAAGCCGCTGCCCGCCTGGGGCGCCGACCTGTCGGACATCGACTTCGACAACATCAAGTACTTCGTCCGCTCCACCGAGAAGCAGGCGGCCAGCTGGGACGAGCTGCCCGCCGATATCAAGAACACCTACGACAGGCTCGGCATCCCGGAGGCGGAAAAGCAGCGGCTCATCGCCGGCGTCGCCGCCCAGTACGAGTCCGAGGTCGTTTACCACAAGATCCGGGAAGACCTCGAGGAAAAAGGTGTCATCTTTCTCGACACGGACACCGCGCTCAAGGAGCATCCGGATCTGTTCAAAGAGTACTTTGGCACAGTGATACCGCCCGGTGACAACAAGTTCGCGGCCCTGAATACCGCGGTGTGGTCCGGCGGCTCGTTCATTTACGTGCCGAAGGGCGTGCGCGTGGAAATCCCGCTGCAGGCCTATTTCCGCATCAACACGGAGAACATGGGCCAGTTCGAGCGGACCCTCATCATCGTGGACGAAGGCGCCTATGTCCACTACGTGGAAGGCTGCACCGCGCCCATTTACAAGTCCGACTCGCTGCACTCCGCGGTGGTCGAGATCATCGTGAAGAAGGACGCGCGCTGCCGGTACACCACGATCCAGAACTGGTCGGCCAACGTGTACAACCTGGTGACCAAGCGCGCGGTGGCCCAGCAGGGCGCCACGATGGAGTGGATCGACGGCAACATCGGCTCCAAGGTGACGATGAAGTACCCGGCGGTCTACCTGATGGGCGAGCACGCCAGGGGCGAGACGCTCTCCGTCGCGTTCGCCGGGGCGGGCCAGCACCAGGACGCCGGGGCCAAGATGGTGCACTGCGCGCCGAACACCTCCTCCACCATCGTCTCCAAGTCGGTGGCCCGGGCTGGCGGGCGGACGTCCTACCGCGGCCTGGTCAACGTGCAGGAAGGCGCCGAGCACTCCAAGTCCACGGTCAAGTGCGACGCGCTGCTCGTGGACACGGTCAGCCGCAGCGACACCTACCCGTACGTGGACGTGCGCGAGGACGACGTGGAGATGGGACACGAGGCCACGGTCTCCAAGATCTCCGAGGATCAGCTGTTCTACCTGATGAGCCGCGGCATGACCGAGGACGAGGCGATGGCCACGATCGTCCGCGGGTTCGTCGAGCCGATCGCCCGCGAGCTCCCGATGGAGTACGCGCTCGAGCTGAACCGGCTGATCGAGCTGCAGATGGAGGGGGCGGTCGGCTGATGTCGGCTGGACTTCAGGGAGCGATGGAAACCGCTCCCGTCACAAGGCTGCACGAGCACCGGTCCTACGACCCGGCGGACTTCGCCGTGCCCGGCGGCCGCGAGGAGGAGTGGCGGTTCACCCCGCTGCGCCGGCTCCGCGGCCTGCACACCGACGCTCCGCCGGTTCCCGCCGCCGGGGTGAGGGTGGAAGCCGACCCCGCCCCCGAGGTCAAGATCTTTCCGGCCGAACGGGGCGGGTACGTGCTCGGCCACAGCTTCATCCCGGCTGACCGGGTGAGCGCCCGGGCCTGGGCGAGCTTCGCCGAGGCCACCGTGATCACGGTCCCGGCCGAAGCCGACGCGTCCCGGCCCACGGTCGTCACCGTGACCGGCCACGGTCCCGGGGCTGCCTACGGCCATCTGCTGATCCAGGCGGAGCCGTTCTCCCGGGCCGTGGTGGTCCTCGACCACCGGGGCAGCGCCACCTACGCCGACAACGTCGAGCTCGTGGTGGGCGACAGCGCCTCGCTGACCGTGGTCAGCTTCCAGGACTGGGCCGGCGACACCGTTCACCTGTCCCAGCACTACGCCACCCTCGGCCGGGATGCCAGGCTCAGGCACACGGCGGTCACGCTGGGCGGATCCGTGGTCCGGCTGGGCACCGAGGTGCGCTACGACGGCCCGGGCGGCGACGCCGAGCTCACCGGGATCTACTTCGCCGACGCGGGCCAGCACCTGGAACACCGGCTGTTCGTCGACCATGACGTGCCGAACTGCCGCAGCCGCGTCACCTACAAGGGCGCGCTGCAGGGCGCGGAGGCGCACACGGTCTGGATCGGCGACGTGCTGATCAGGCCGGAGGCGACCGGCACCGACACCTACGAGTACAACAGGAACCTGGTGCTGACCGACGGCACGCGGGTGGATTCGGTGCCGAACCTGGAGATCCTCACCGGGGAGATCGTCGGCGCCGGGCACGCGAGCGCCAGCGGCCGGCTCGAGGACCATCACCTGTTCTACCTGATGGCCCGGGGCATCCCCTTCGAAGAGGCCCGCAAGCTGGTCATCCGCGGGTTCTTCGGCCAGCTGATCGATACCATCGGGGTGCCTGAGCTGCGCGAGCGGATCGCCGGGGCCGTCGAGGCGGAGCTTGACAGGCCGGTCTCATGAGCGACTTCCAGCGGGTCTGCTCGATGTCGGAACTGCCCGAAGACGGCGTGATCGGCGTCGAGGTGGACGGCGAGCCGGTGGCAGTGGCCCGGACCGGCGGCGAGGTCTTCGCCCTGCGGGACGTGTGCTCGCACGCCGAGGTGCCGCTGTCCGAGGGCGAGATCTACGACCACACGGTGGAGTGCTGGCTGCACGGGTCCTGCTTCGACCTGCGCACCGGGCAGCCCACCGGGCTGCCGGCCACCGAGCCGGTGCCCGTTTACCCCGTCAAGATCGAAGGCGACGACGTCTACGTCGCCGTGGATAAGGAGTCATAGTGGCCACCCTCGAGATCCGCGACCTGCACGTCAGCGTGGAAGAGAGCGTAGGCGTGCACCGGGAGATCCTGCGCGGCGTGAACCTGACCGTCCGCGAGGGCGAGACCCACGCGATCATGGGCCCGAACGGCTCCGGCAAGTCCACCCTGGCGTACGCGATCGCCGGCCACCCCAAGTACCTGGTCACCCGGGGCAGCGTTACCCTCGACGGCGAGGACGTGCTGGCCATGACGGTGGACAACCGGGCCAGGGCCGGCCTGTTCCTGGCCATGCAGTACCCGGTCGAGGTGCCCGGCGTGTCGGTGTCGAACTTCCTGCGGACCGCGGTCACCGCGGTCCGGGGCGAGGCGCCGAAGCTGCGGAACTTCGTCAAGGAGCTCCGTGCCGCGATGGCGGCGCTGTCCATCGACCCGTCCTTCGCCGAGCGGAACCTGAACGAGGGCTTCTCCGGCGGGGAGAAGAAGCGGCACGAGATCCTGCAGCTCGAGCTGCTCAACCCGAAGATGGCGATCCTGGACGAGACCGACTCGGGCCTGGACATCGACGCGCTCAAGATAGTGTCCGAGGGCATCAACCGGTTCCGCGAGCAGCCCGGGCACGGGGTGCTGCTGATCACGCACTACACCCGTATCCTGCGGTACGTGAAGCCGGACTTCGTGCACGTGTTCGTGGCCGGCCGCATCGTCGAGGAGGGCGGCCCCGAGCTGGCTGAACTGCTGGAGAACGAGGGCTACGAGAGGTTCGCTGTGCTGGCCGGGGGGGACGCCCCCCCCAGACCCCCCCGGACAGTCGGAAGAGTGCCGGCGTGAGCGCCTTCCCCGATCACCTCGACGTGACGGCGGTCCGCGCCGACTTCCCCGCGCTGGCCCGGACGGTGCGCAACGACAAGCCGCTGGTCTACCTGGACTCCGGCGCGACCTCGCAGAAGCCCGTCCAGGTACTCGACGCGATGCGGTCGTTCTATGAGCTGCACAACGGCGCCGCGCACCGCGGCGCGCATCTGCTCAGCGAGGAGGGCACCGAGATCTACGAGGGCGCGCGGGCCAAGGCCGCCGCCTTCCTCGGCGCGGACGCGGGCGAGATCGTCTTCACCAAGAACGCGACCGAGGCGATCAACCTGGTGGCCTATACGCTCACCCCGTCCGTCGGGCCCGGCGACGAGATCCTCATCACCGAGATGGAGCACCACGCCAACCTGGTGCCGTGGCAGCAGCTCGCGCAGCGTACCGGCGCGACGCTCCGCTGGTTCAAGGTCCTGCCCGACGGGCGGCTCGACGTGGACACGTCGCTGATCACCGAGCGGACGAAGATCGTCGCCGTGACCGGGCAGTCGAACGTAACCGGCGTGATTCCCCCGGTCGCCGAGATCGCCAGGCTGGCGCACGAGGCCGGCGCGCTGATGCTCGCCGACGGTGCGCAGCTGGTGCCGCATCACCCGGTGGACGTGACCGCCCTGGACGTGGACTTCCTGGCGTTCTCCGGGCACAAGATGCTCGGTCCGCTCGGGCTCGGCGTGCTATTCGGGAAGCGGGACCGGCTCGAGGCGCTCCCGCCGTTCCTGGCCGGCGGGGACATGATCGAGGTCGTGCGGATGGAAGGTTCCACGTTCCAGCCGCCGCCGGCGCGATTCGAGCCGGGTGTGCCGCCGGCCGCGGAGGCCGCGGGTCTCGGCGCCGCGATCGGCTACCTGTCCGCGCTCGGCATGGATAACGTGGCGGCGCACGAGGAGTCGCTGACCGCGCACGCCCTGGACGCGCTGCGCGAGATCGACGGGGTGCGTGTCCTCGGACCGGACACCACCAAGGACCGAGGCGGCGCGGTGGCCTTCGAGGTAGCGGGCGTCCACCCGCACGACGTGGGCCAGGTGCTCGACGAACTCGGCATCGCGGTGCGCACCGGCCACCATTGCGCCTGGCCGCTGCACCGGGCGCTGGGCGTGCAGGCCAGCACGCGGGCCACCTTCTACGTGTACAACACCCACGACGAGGTAGCCGCCCTGGCGGACGGGATCCGCTACGCCCAGCGTTTCTTCGGCGCGGGATGACAGTGCCGCCATCGGCTGTTAGATGAGGACGTGATGCAACTCGAGTCGATGTACCAGGACATCATCCTGGACCACTACCGCAACCCCCATCACAAGGGCCTGCGGGATCCTTTCGACGCCGAAGTGCACCACGTCAACCCGGTCTGCGGAGACGAGGTGACGCTGCGGGTCACCCTCAAGGACGTCAACGGGGAACCGGTGATCGAGGACGTGTCCTATGACTCGCTGGGCTGCTCGATCAGCCAGGCCAGCGCCTCGGTGATGAGCGACCTGGTCATCGGCAAGCCGGTGGACGAGGCCATGATCATCAGCCGGGCGTTCCTCGAGCTCATGCAGTCCAAGGGCGGGGGGACGCCCGACGAGGGCGTGCTCGAGGACGCGGTGGCGTTCGCGGGCGTGTCGAAGTACCCGGCCAGGATCAAGTGCGCCCTGCTCGGCTGGATGGCCTGGAAGGACGCGACCGCGCAGGCCATGGAGGTGGCGCAATGACAGAGAACGCCGCGGGCAGGACCGCCGAGGCTCCGTCGGCTCCGGGGGGGACGACCCTCCCGGACCCCCCCGGGACCGCGGAACTCACCGCGGAGCAGGAGGACGTGCTCGAGGCGCTGCGCGACGTGGTCGACCCCGAGCTCGGGATCAACGTGGTCGACCTCGGCCTGGTCTACGGCGTCGACGTCGACGCCGAGCGGATCGCCACCATCGACATGACCCTGACCAGCGCCGCATGCCCGCTGACCGACGTGATCGAGGACCAGGCCGCCGAGGCGCTCGACGGCGTGGTGGCGGACTTCCGCATCAACTGGGTGTGGATGCCGCCGTGGGGCCCGGAGAACATCACCGACGACGGTCGCGAGCAGCTTCGCGCCCTCGGCTTCAACATCTAGAGCGCCCCCCGGCCGGGCTCGCCACAGGCCGAGGTTCAGCGTGGTGAAGAATCCTGCCGCAGGCGGCGGTCGCTGGGTGGACGTTCCGCCCGAGCGCCTGGTGTCCTGGATGGCCACGTTCGCGCGGCGTCACGGGGGAGCCGAGGGGGCGGGAGCGGTGACGGGCGACGGGTCGGCCGTCACGTTCACGGCCGGGGACGGAGCCGCCGCCGAATGCCATCCGCCCTTCCCCCCGGTGCCGCCCGGCGAAGGGACGCCGCTGGCGGATGAGGTGCGCGAGGCCGCCGAGGCGCTTGCGGCGCATGCCGCCGCGGACCGCACCGTCGGCGTGCTGCTGGTGCGCCTGGGCGGCTACGCGGTCGGCGTGTTCTCCGGCTCGCCGCCCCGGCTGGTGGCCTCGAAGACCGGCAGCAGGCCAGTGCACGGCCGCAGCGCGGCCGGCGGCTGGTCCCAGCAGCGCTTCGCCAGGCGCCGGGAGAACCAGGCCGCCACGGCGCTGCGGGCGGCCGCCGACGCGGCGGCCGAGGTATTCGGCCGGTACGGTCCCGACCGGCTCGATGCCGTGGTGCTGGGCGGGGACAAGCGGTCGGCTGCCGGTCTGCGCGATGACGCCCGGCTGGAAAAGTACCTGGCCAAGGCGACGGGACGCTTCCTGAGCGTGCCCGACCCGCGGCTGGCCGTGCTGCGCGACACCCCGCGCGCCTTCCGGGCCATCCGCATCCGGCTGACCGAGCCGGAATAACAATGGCCGGTCCCGGGCTGACCAAGTAGACTAGGGAGCATGCTGCTCACCGAGGACTAGGGACATGCCCTGGGGGAGAGGTCTGTCCATTTCCGGTCCTTAGGAGCAGCTTCATCATGATCGTGGCAAGCGAAATCGAACTGCGCGCTGGCGCGCGCCTGCTGCTTGACGGCGCGTCGTTCCAGGTGTCCGCGGGGGACCGGATCGGCCTGGTCGGCCGGAACGGCGCGGGGAAGACCACGCTGGCCAAGGTGCTGGCGGGGGAAGCCCAGCCGGCCGCGGGCTCGGTCCGCAGGTCAGGCACGGTCGGGTACCTGCCGCAAGACCCGAGGACCGGGGACCTGGACACGATGGCCATCGACCGGGTGCTGTCGGCCCGCGGCCTCGACCAGCTCCGGGCCGAGCTTCGCGCCGCCGAAGCGGACATGGCCCACACCGACTCCGGCGCGGCGGCCGCCGCCATCCGCCGGTACGGCAGGCTCGAAGAGCGGCTCGCGGTGCTCGGCGGGTACGCGGCCGAGTCGCAGGCGGCCTCGATCACCGCCAGCCTGGGCCTGCCCGACCGGGTGCTGCACCAGCCGCTGCACACCCTGTCCGGCGGCCAGCGGCGCCGGGTGGAGCTGGCCAGGATCCTGTTCTCCGATTCGGAGACCATGCTGCTCGACGAGCCGACCAACCACCTGGACGCCGACTCGGTGGCCTGGCTGCGTGATCACCTCAAGAGCTACCGCGGCGGCCTGGTGGTGATCAGCCACGACGTGGCGCTGCTCGCCGACGTGGTGAACAAGGTCTTCTACCTCGACGCGCAGCGGTCCTGCCTGGACATCTACAACCTGGGCTGGCGCGCCTACCTGCAGCAGCGTGAGACCGACGAGCGCCGCCGCAGGCGGGAGCGGGCGAATGCGGGCCGGCAGGCCAGCGCGCTGATGGCCCAGGCGGACAAGATGCGGGCCAAGGCGACCAAGGCCAGGGCGGCGCAGAACATGCAGCGCCGCGCCGGGCGATTGCTGGCCGGGGTGGAGGCCGAGCGCACCGCGGACCGCGTGGCCAGGCTCCGCTTCCCGGTTCCCGCGCCGTGCGGGCGGACTCCGCTGTCCGCCGTCGGCCTGTCCAAGTCCTACGGGTCGACCGAGGTGTTCACCGACGTGGATGTCGCGGTCGACCGGGGCAGCCGGGTGGTGATCCTCGGGCTCAACGGGGCGGGGAAGACGACCCTGCTCCGCCTGCTGGCCGGCCTGGAGGCTCCGGACACCGGAAAAGTCACACCAGGACACGGCCTGCGCCTCGGATATTACGCCCAGGAGCACGAGACGCTGGAAACCGACCAGACGGTCCTATCGCACATGCGCTCCGCCGCCCCGGATCTTACCGAATCGGAGCAGCGTAAGGTACTCGGGTCATTCCTGTTCTCAGGTGATGATGTGGAAAAACCCGCTGGCGTGCTTTCCGGCGGAGAAAAGACGAGGCTGGCCCTCGCTCTTCTTGTTGTATCAGGCGCGAACGTCTTGCTGCTTGATGAGCCGACCAACAACCTTGATCCGGCGAGCCGGGAAGAGGTGCTTGGCGCGCTGCGAAGCTTCCGTGGTGCGATAGTGCTTGTGACTCATGATGAAGGTGCGGTTGAAGCGCTGGCACCGGAACGGGTAATCGTCCTGCCGGACGGCGTGGAAGACGCGTGGAGCGAGGATTTCGCCGATCTCGTCGCGCTTGCGTAAGGGCCCGGTCTCTCCTTGCGACGTCCGGGCTAAGGCTACGATTCCGCCATAGCCTCATAAAAATATAGTGATCATTTACCGTCATGTGGGTGGCCAATCCCGCGGTCATGCCTGATCATTACGAGGAGGGGGGACGTGTAACTCAATGGCGACCACAGCTAACGGGAGGTACATGTGGCCGAGACCCTCAAGAAAGGCACGCGGGTGACCGGGGTGGATCGCAGCAAGCTGGCGACAAGCCTCGGCAAAAGGTATGACTCGGGCGAGAGCATCCGATCACTGGCAGCCTCGACAGGAAGGTCCTACGGCTTCGTCCACCGGATCCTGACCGAGACGGGAGTGACGTTGCGCGGGCGTGGTGGCGCGACCCGCAGTAGCAAGACCAAGGTGAAGCACTAAGGTTCACATCCAGGTGGCACCGGCCCGGCGAATCCAACCCGAAGACCGCCGGGACCCCGCCCGGGACGCCCCTGGAGTTCGCTGCTAGCTGATAGCAATCCCATCCGGCACGGGAACTAATGACCGGCCCAGAGGGTTTCCCTGGTCATGTACGGGCGGGCCAACATGGTCATGATGCGAGGGTTCCGGATGGACCCCTCCGTCACCAAGCAGAAGCTCAAGCCGGGCACCGTCCGCCGGATCGCCGCCTACGCGCGGCCGTACCGGCTGTACCTGGCCGTATTCCTCCTGGTCACCGCGGTCGACGCGCTGATCACCGTCGTCAACCCGCTGCTGCTGCGGGACCTCATCGACCGCGGCATCCTGACCCGCAACGAACAGGTCGTGATCTGGCTGGCGATCGCGGTCGCCGCCGTCGCCATCTTCGACGCGATCCTCGGCTTCGTGATCCGCTGGTTCTCCGCCCGGATCGGCGAGGGCCTCATCTACGACCTGCGCACCCAGGTGTTCGATCACGTGCAGCGCCAGCCGATCGCGTTCTTCACCCGGGCGCAGACCGGGTCGCTGGTCAGCCGACTGGACGGCGACGTCGTCGGCGCGCAGCAGGCCATCACCTCCACCATGTCGAGTGTGGTCTCCAACGTGCTCAGCCTGATCGTCATCCTGGTCGTGCTGTTCCGCCTGTCCTGGCTGGTCAGCGTTATCGCCCTGGTCATGATCCCGCTGTTCATCCTGCCCGCCAGGCTGGTCGGCCGCAGGCTGCAGCGGCTGACCCGGGAAAGCATGCAGCTCAACGCCGAGATGGGCTCCACGATGACCGAGCGGTTCAACGTCGCGGGCGCGCTGCTGGTGAAGCTGTTCGGCCGGCCCGCCCAGGAGACGGAGGCGTTCGCCGGGCGGGCCGCGAAGGTCCGCGACATCGGCGTCGCTCAGGCGATGTACGGCCAGGTGTTCTTCGTCGCGCTCACGCTGCTCACCTCGCTGGTGACCGCGATGGTCTACGGCGTGGGCGGCACCCTGGTCATCAGGGGCGTATCCTCGATCGGCACGCTGGTCGCCCTGACCGCGCTGCTCGGCCGGGTCTACGCCCCGATCACGGGACTGTCCAACGTGCAGATCAACGTCATGACGGCCCTGGTCAGCTTCGACCGGGTCTTCGAGGTGCTCGACCTGAAGCCGCTGATCGCCGACAAGCCCGGCGCGGCGGTCCTGCCGCGGATGACCGGGACCACCGGGAACGGCACTGAGGCGCGTGCCCCGGAGATCGAGTTCGCCCTCGTGTCGTTCCGCTACCCGACGGCCAGCGAGGTGTCGCTCGCCTCGCTGGAGTCAATCGCACTGCCGGCGCCGGAACGCCGGGACGCCACGGCCGGGGTCCTGCACGACGTGAGCTTCCGGGCGCCGTCGGGCAAGCTGACCGCGCTGGTCGGTCCCTCCGGTGCGGGCAAGACCACGATCACGGCGCTGGCCGCCCGGCTGTATGACCCGAACGACGGCGCGGTGCGGGTCGGCGGCTACGACCTCCGGGAGGTCACCCAGGAGTCGCTGCACGACGTGGTGGGCGTGGTCACCCAGGACGCGCACCTGTTCCACGACACGATCCGGGCCAACCTGGCCTACGCGCGGCCCGCGGCCACGGAGGCCGAGCTCATCGGAGCCTGTGAGGCCGCCCAGATCTGGGAGCTGATCGCCAGCCTGCCCGACGGGCTGGATACCGTGGTGGGCGACCGGGGCTACCGGCTGTCCGGCGGGGAGAAGCAGCGGGTGGCCATCGCCCGGCTGCTGCTGAAGGCCCCGTCGGTGGTGGTGCTGGATGAGGCCACCGCGCACCTGGATTCGGAGTCCGAGGCCGCGGTGCAGCGGGCGCTGAAGACGGCGCTCGCGGGGCGGACCTCGCTGGTGATCGCGCACCGGCTGTCCACCATCCGGGAGGCCGACCAGATCCTGGTGGTGGACGGCGGCCGGATCACCGAGCGCGGCACCCACGAGGAGCTCCTGGCCGCGGGGGGCCTGTACGCCGACCTCTACCACACCCAGTTCGCCGGCCAGGCGGCCTAGGACACCAGAGGTGCCCTAGGGAATGTAGCCGAGGCGGCGCAGTTCCTCGCCGGCGATTTTCTCTATCTCGGTGATGTCTTCGGTGGTGAGGGACATCTCATAGGCGGGGGAGCGGCGGTTGCGGCTGCGTGCACTCCAGACGCGGGCCTCGTTGCGGATCCCGGCGGCCTGCACGGTGGTGCCCGCGAAGCGGGACAGGTCGGCCAGGGCCTCGTCCGGCTTGCTCAGCAGGTGCTCATAGCGGATGGTCTTCAGCTGGCCAGACGGCAGGCTGTGGTGCAGCCTGGCGGCCAGGTGCACCGACCAGCGCCAGCGCAGCGCGCACCGCCCGGCCGGTGACAGCCGGGGCCACAGGTCACGGTCCTCGGCCGATTCGATGCCGAAGAACGGGTTGGGGAACTCGGTATCCACGTTCACGAAACTGGGCCGGAACCAGGACATCACCACCGGGTCGGCGAGCATGCTGGCCACCACGTCCCGGCCGTCCCTGACGACCTGGACGATCCGCGCGTCAGGGAATGCGTAAGTCAGCGCCTCGGCGCAGTAGATAAGGTCCGGGCTGGCGTCGCCGAACGTCTCGAGCCTGCGGAGTTCCACGCACGGCCCCACGGCGTCCGCCGCCAGCCCGGCGGCCGCCCGGCATTCGCGGGTGCACTCCAGGCAGCTGTGCGGGGTGACCTGCCAGCCCTGTGCGAATGCATCCCTGATGACGGTGGCGGCGGCCTGCGTCCGGCCCTGGTGCATGGAGGGCCGCCGGGCGAAGGCGTATACGGTGCGCAGCACGCTGGGCTGGCCGATCGTGACGTGAAAGCCTGTGGACGCCTTCAGGGCGCGGCCGATCAGGTCCGCGCCCGAGTGCGGTGCGCCGACCACGAAAACCGGCTGGTGCACGCTGCGGGAGTTAACGATGAGTATGTGACGAGCAGAGGGCATATTCGCCTAGCAGTCCGGGGTTTCACAGCCTAGCTGTCTGGTTGCCCTAGCCTGGCACGATCCGGCCTCCTGCCTGGCCTGTTCTGGAAGGCCCCTGCCCGATACCGTACTAGGCGCCGCCAGCCTTTAGGCTGGCATCATGCGGGTACTACCCGATGTAGTGGACGCGGGATGGCGCCGCCGGCTGGCCGGCACGGGCATGGCGCTCGCGGCTGCGGCCGCGCTGGCGGGCTGCGCGCAGTTCGACGCGGCGCTCGGGCAACGGCAGGCCGTCGTCTCGTTCCGCGCGGGTACGCCGGTGTCGCAGCGGCTGGCCGTGCGCTCGGCCTGCGCCAAGGCCCCGGCCGTGATCCCGCAGCCGCTGCCGTCTGACCTCAGTTCTCCCTATGCGCTCCAGCAGCTGACCTTCCAGATCACCCATGCCTCCGACACGGACGTGGCCCAGCTGGAGGAATGCCTGGCCAAGTTCCCCGGGGTGGCCGGCATCACGCTGCAGGATTCGAGCGACACCGGCGGCTGATACCCCGGCCGGAACCCGCACCGCCAACGACCACCGCGGGCCTGGTGAATCCGGGCCGGCCATCTCAAGCCGCCGGTCTCCGCGGGCCGCCTCAATGCCGGCCGGCCTGGTCCGATCGGCTCGCTCGCAGCCGATTCCCTACATTGCCGACTTCATGTATAGTGAATCGATCCTAATTCCTATATAAGCGATAGAAATTAAGTGCTGAGGTGCTCTATGCGACGTGTCACGGCCGCCGCGGCGGTTGGCGCTGCTCTCCTGCTTGCCGCCGGCTGCTCTTCTTCTTCCTCTTCCTCCGGGCCGTCGAGCGCGGCGAACTCGGCGTCGGCATCGTCCGGGGGAGACGCGCCGGTAACCATTAGGCTCGGCTTCCTCACCAACATCACCCATGCCCCCGCCCTGGTCGGCCTGAAGGAGGGTTTCTTCACCCAGGCCCTGGGCTCGGCGGGCACCCTGAAGGCCACCGCGTTCAGCACCGGGACCGAGGAGACCACGGCCCTGCTGGCCGGCCAGCTCGACGCCGCCTACGTCGGACCGAACCCGGCCATCAACGCCTGGCAGAAGTCCAACGGCACCGCGATCAAGATCGTCTCGGGCGCCGCGACCGGCGGTGCCTCGATCGTGGTCAAGAAGGGCATCACTTCAGCCGCCCAGCTCAAGGGCAAGACGCTGGCCACCCCGTCGCTCGGCAACACGCAGGACGTCGCGCTGCGTACCTGGCTCAAGCAGAACGGCGTGACGACCACCCCGACCGGCGGCGGTGACGCCTTCATCAAGCCGACGACGCCCAACTCGGCCGCGGTGCTGGAGTTCAAGTCCGGGCAGATCGCCGGCGGATCCGAGCCCGCGCCCTACGACGTCGAGATGGTGAGCGACGGCGGCACGGTGCTGTTCACCGAGACCGGCGTCACCACCTTGCTCGTGGTGGCGCAGAGCTTCCTGTCCGCTCACCCGGCGATCGTCGCCGACCTGGTCAAGGCCCAGATCCAGGCCAACGACTTCATCAAGTCCAGCCCCGCCGCCGCCCAGGCGGACGCGAACGCGGAGCTGGCCTCCTACACCGGCAAGCCGCTCAAGGCCAGCGTCATCGCGGCGGCGTTCAAGGAGATCACCTTCACCACCGACCCGGACGCGGCCTCGCTGACGAGCGACGCCAGGCAGGCTGAATCGCTCGGCCTGCTCAAGCCGGTCAACCTGAGCGGGATCTTCGATCTGGGCCCGCTCAGCACCGCGCTGGCCGCGGCCGGCGAATCGCAGGTCAGCTCCTAGGAGGCAGGTGAATCGGGTGACGGTTACTGATCGCCGGGCGGACCCCTTGGCGCCCCCCGCGGGGGCGTCCGTCCGGCTGGCGGGCGTGTCCAAGGTGTTCGGTCGCGGCAGCTCGGCCGTCCGGGCCCTGGACCAGGTGTCGCTCGAGGTGGCGCCGGGTGAGTTCACCTGTCTCATCGGCGCCTCGGGCTGCGGGAAGTCCACGCTGCTCTCCCTGGTCGCCGGGCTCGAGCAGCCGACGGCGGGCGAGGTGTCGACGCCGGGAGCCCGGGTGGCGTTCATGTTCCAGGAGCCGGCGCTGTTCCCCTGGCTCACCGCGGCGGGCAACGTGGAACTGGCCCTGCGCGCCCGCGGCGTGGGCAAGGCCGAGCGCCGCCGTCGCACCGGGGAACTGCTGGAGACCGTGCACCTGGGAGGGTTCGGCAGGAAGCGCCCGCACCAGCTTTCCGGCGGCATGCGCCAGCGGGTGGCGCTGGCCCGCGCCCTGGCCCAGGACGCCGACGTGCTGCTGATGGACGAGCCGTTCGGCGCGCTGGACGCGATGACCAGGGACGTGCTGCACGACGAGCTCGACCGCATCTGCGCCGGCCGGCACCTGACCGTCCTGTTCGTGACCCACAACGTCCGGGAGGCCGTCCGGCTCGGCGACCGGGTGGTGGTGCTGAGCAGCCGGCCCGGCCGGGTCATCGCCGAGTTCGACGTGCCCATCGCGCGTCCCCGCCGGATCGACTCGGCGCCGGTCGCGGAACTGGCCGCGCGGATCACCGACCGGCTACGCGAGGAGATGAGCCGCGATGGCCGTTGACGGCAGGGCGAAATACGAGGAGAAGCTGGCCTGGCTGGAGTCCCTCGAGGCTCCCGGGTCCGGCTCGCCTCAGGACCAGCACGGCCGCCGCCTGGCCATGCGCGCCTGGAACGGGGCCTGGCCGGTGGTTCTCGCCATCGCCATCGTGCTCGCGATCTGGCAGCTGGTCCACCTCAGCGGCTGGAAGAAGAACATCTTCCCCGGCCCGGGGGCGACCCTGTCCAACCTGTGGGGTCAGCTGCACACCGGCTTGCTGTGGCATGCCATCGCCACCACGGCGGAACGCGCGGTCATCGGCTTCGGCCTGGCCGTGCTGATCGGCGGGGTGGCCGGCGCCCTGGTGTCCAGGATCCGGCCGCTGCGGGCGGCGGTCGGGTCGCTGATCACCGGGCTGCAGACGATGCCGTCGATCGCCTGGTTCCCGTTCGCGATCATCCTGTTCGGGATCTCCACCACGGCCATCTTGTTCGTGATCATCATGGGCGCCGCCCCGTCGGTCGCCAACGGCCTGATCGCGGGCGTGGACTACACCCCGCCGCTGCTGCTCAAGGCGGGCACGATGATGGGACTGCGCAGGCTCTCGCTGTGGCGGTACCTCATCCTGCCGGCCTCGCTGCCCGCGTTCGTGGCCGGGCTGAAGCAGGGCTGGGCGTTCGCCTGGCGCAGCCTGATGGCCGGCGAGCTGCTGGTCATCATCGCCAACCAGCCGTCACTCGGCGTGCTGCTGTCCACCGACCAGGATCAGTCCGACATGCTGAGCGCCACCGCGATCATCATCGTGATCCTGGTCATCGGCATCATCGTGGACCAGCTGTTCGGCCTGGCCGACCGCGGCATCCGCCGCCGCTGGGGCCTGGCCGGCGGCGGCTGACCCGGGAGCAGCTAGGTGAGCAGCCGGCGGGCGGCCGCCGCGATGTGGGCGGCGTCGATGCCGGCCGCGGCGAGCAGTTCCCCGGTGGTGCCAGAACCAGGCATCTCGCGAACCGCGAGGTGGGCGATGTCCAGCTCGGTGCGCCCCGCATCGGTGAGCGCGTCCAGGACCGCTGAGCCGAGGCCGCCCTCCGGATGGTGGTCCTCGGCGATGACCAGCCGGCCTCCGGTGGCCGCCGCGGCCCCGGTGAGGGTAGCGGTGTCGGCCGGCTTGACCGAGTACAGGTCGATCACCCGGGCGCTGATGCCGTCGCGTGCCAGCTGGTCGGCCGCGGCCAGGCACTCGTGCAGGGTTACGCCCGCGCCGACCAGCGTGACCTGGTCCTCGCCGGACGAGCGCAGCACCTTGGAACCGCCGACCGGGAACGACTCGCCGGCGTCGTAGAGCACCGGGTAGGCGCCCCGGGTCGTCCGCAGGTACGAGATGCCGTCCAGGTCGGCCATGGCCGCCACCAGCGTGGCGGCGCTGGTGGCGTCGCTGGGGTACAGCACGGTGGAGCCGTGCACCGCGCGCAGCATGGCCAGGTCCTCCAGGGCCATCTGGGACGGGCCGTCGGCGCCGATCTCGACCCCGGCGTGCGAGCCGGACAGGCAGATGCTGGCCTGGGATATGGCGGCCATCCTGATGAAGTCATAGGCCCGGCTGAGGAACGCGGCGAAGGTCGAGGCGAACGGCCGGTAGCCGCGCACGCCTACGCCGGCCGCCGCGGCGACCATCTGCTGCTCGGCGATGAACATCTCGAAGTACCGCTCGGGATACGCCTTGGCGAACTCGCTCGCGTAGGTCGAGTTGCTGACCTCGCCGTCCATGGCCACGATGTCGGGGCGCGCCCCGAGCGCGGCCAGCGCGTCTCCGTAGGCCTTGCGCGTGGCCACCTTCTGGCCGCGGTCGTAAGCCGGCAGCTTGACCTCGGCGTCGCCGTTCACCGCGCGACGCGGGGTAGCTTCGCCAGGCACCGGACCCCGGACGAGCAGGTGGCGCTCGCCGCCGAGCTCGGTAACGGCCCGCTCAGCCATCTCCGGCGGGAGCGGCTTGCCGTGCCAGCCCTCGCGGTCCTCGACCTCGGAGAAGCCGCGGCCCTTGATGGTCCGGGCCAGGATGACCGTCGGCTGCTCGCCGCTGAGGTCACCAGCCTGGGTGAGGGCCTGGTCGATCGCGCCGACGTCGTGCCCGTCGATGACGACGGCCCGGGCGCCGAACGCAGTCACGCGGCGGCGGTAGGCCTCCGTATCCCAGCCGAGCTCGGTGGGGCCGCGCTGGCCGAGCCGGTTGACGTCGATGATGGCGATCAGGTTGGCCAGCTTGTAGTACGAGGCCTTGTCGATGGCCTCCCACATTGACCCCTCGGCCATCTCGCTGTCTCCGCACAGGACCCAGACCCGGTACGGCAGTTCGTCCAGGTACTTGCCGGCCAGCGCCACGCCGACGCCGTCGGGCAGGCCCTGGCCGAGCGATCCGGTGGCCACGTCGACCCAGGGCAGGACCGGGGTGGGGTGACCCTCGAGCCGTGACCCGAACCTCCGGTAGCCGGTCATCAGCTCCTCGTCGGAGACCACCCCGGCCGCCTTGAAGACCGAGTAGAGCAGCGGCGAGGCGTGCCCCTTGGAGAAGATCAGGTGGTCGTTGCCGGGGTTGCCGGGGTTGTCCCAGTCATAGCGCAGGTGCCGGCTGACCAGGACGGCGAGCAGGTCGGCGGCAGACATGCTGGAGGTCGGGTGCCCGGACCCGGCCGATGTGCTCGAGCGGACGGAGTCCACGCGCAGCTGCTGGCCGAGTTCGGCGGCGAGGGCGAGGTCGGCACCGGTCACGGGGGTCGGCATGGGCACCTCCTGAAGGTTCAGCGCGGATGGCCGGGAAGCCCGTCCAGTACCCACCTGGTCCCGGTCAACACATGCCGGTTCTGATCCCACCACCCTAGACAGCGCCTGCCGTGCCGGGCGCGTCAGGTTCAGTGATACGGGATACCGAGCTCGTTCAGGGATGGATCTGAAAGATCGTGAGGCCCGCCCCCGGTGGGGGGGTTGCCAGGGGCGGGCCCGCTTGAGTGCCGCGGAGATCCTGGAGGATCAGCTCCGCGGGACGAGGTGCAGGATAACCACCTCGTCGGTGCCGGAGCCGGGACCGTTGTTCGTCCCGGACGGCTGACCGGTCTCGTAGGGGTTGTCCTGGGTCGGCCAGCCAGTGTAGTTCTGCGAGTTGTACTCGAACCACTGCGAGGCCGTGGTGGTCGGGATGATCGGCAGGTTCGCCGCGACGTACTTCGCGATCGGGGCCAGCGCCGCGGTCTGCTGCCCGGTCGTCGAGGCTCCGGCCAGGGTGGCCAGCATCGTGTTGACGGAGGGGTCGTTCAGCCTCTCGTAGTCGCCGGTCGCGGCGTTGCCGGTGGCGAGCGAGCTGTCCAGCCAGCCGTCGTACATGTTGTACGGGGTGATGCCGCCGTTGGACCAGTGCGAGGTCATCTGGAAGTTGCCGGAGGCGACGTTGCTGTTCCAGGCGTCCACGGACTGGCCCTGGAACGTGGCGTCGATGCCGGCCGCCCGCAGTTCCTGCGCGACGATGGAGTCGACCTCGGCGTAGTCGGTGTAAGCGGACGGGTCGATAATCGTGAGCGAGACCGTCTTGCCGCCCTTCTGGAAGAAGCCGTTGCTGCCCATGGTATAGCCAGCCTTCTGCAGGATCTGCTTGGCCGTGGCCGCGTCGGCGTGGGCGGAGACGGTCATGCCCGCCACCGGGGCGCTCCAGGCGTCATACAGGGGCGTGGTCAGGCCGGTGGCGTTGAGCACCGGGTTCTCCAGGCCGGCCTCGGCCTCGGAGGCGAGCACGGTACGGTCGATCGCCGCGCTGATCGCCTGCCGTACGGCCAGCTGGTTGGTCGGCCACTTGGTCAGGTTCGGCATCAGGCTATTGGTGCCGCCCGGTGCCTCCCAGTAGTGGTGGAAGTTGGGGTTGGTGTTGACGAAGCTCTTCTGCAGGCCGGGGATGAAGTTCCCGGTCCAGTCGATCTGCCCGGCGAACAGGGCGCTGAGCGCACCCGTGTTGGACGTGTACACCGGGAAGTAGACCCGCGGGACCTTGAGGCTGGACTTCTGCCAGAAGTAGGGGTTCTGGACCAGGGTGAAGCCCTGCGGCGTGAAGCTGCCCAGCTTGAACGGGCCGGTGCCGACCGGGTTGGCGTCCGCGAACGTCGCCGGGTTGCCGACCGTGCTCCAGATGGCCTTCGGCACGATCGCGGTGCCCGCGATGGCCTGCAGGTTGGTGAACTGGGCGGTCGGGAAGTTGAGTACGACCGTGTTGCCGGAGGTGCTCACGCTGGAGATCTTCAGGCCGTTGAGGTTGATCGCCGCGTTGCTCTTCATCAGGTTGAAGGTGAAGGCTACGTCGGCCGGGGTCATCGGCGTGCCGTTGTTCCACTTCACGCCCTGGCGGATCGTGAAGGTGATCGTCTTGCCGCCGTTGGACCACGCGTAGGACGTGGCCAGCCACGGGTAGTACTTCGGCGGCGCGGCCAGGTTGAACTGGATCAGCGGCTCATAGATGAGCCCGGTCGCGCCCATGCCGTAGGCGGCCTGGGTGGGGACGAACGGATTGAACGCCTGGGTGATGGTGGACTCCGGGGAGCTCTCCATGACCAGGGTCTTTCCCGTGGCGTTGCCGGCGCCCGCGGAACTCGAGCTCGAGCTCGAGTTGCCGCACGCGGCGAGCCCGGCTGCGAGCAGGCCAGCGGCTCCTACCGCCAAGAGCCGTCTATGAGAGTGCAATCTCCTCATCAGTCTCGTCTTTCTCTCGTTGTCGGTGATGGGTCAGTTCGTAGTCGTGCGTCCACCTCCCGGTAGCCCGGAGGCAAGCTCCGGGGCGGCTACGTCCAGGTGCCAGCAGGCCGCGGCCCGCGTGGCAGTGATCGGCAGCAGGGCCGGGTCCTCCTGGCGGCAGCGTTCGCCGGCCAGCGGGCACCTGGAACGGAACGGGCAGCCGACTGCCGTCACGCCCTGCTGGCTGGGGGCCGCCCGGGACCCCGGCTGCCGCCCGTTGCTCCCGCGGCCGCCGCCCCGCAGGGCGCTGCCGAGATTGTCCGGATCGGGGGCCGAGGCCACGAGCAGCTGCGTGTAGGGATGCGCCGGCTGCTGGGTGACCTCCTCGGCCGGGCCGCGTTCCACGATCTCCCCGGCGTACATGACCAGCACCTCGTCCGCGAAGTACCGGGCGGAGGCGATGTCGTGGGTGATATACAGCATGGCCAGGCTGAAACGCTGGCGCAGATCGTCGAGCAGGCTCAGCATCTCCAGGCGGATGGAGACATCGAGCATGGACACCGGCTCGTCGGCCAGCAGCACGCTCGGCCGGGCGGCGAGCGCCCGGGCGAAGGAGACCCGCTGGCGCTGGCCGCCGGACAGCTCGTGCGGGTACTTGGCCAGGAAATGCTTCGGCGGGGTGAGCCGGACCTGCTCCATGAGCGCGACGACCTCCCCGTCCACGTCCGTGTCCTTGCCGTGGCGCAGCTTCACCGGGCGCTCCAGGTGGTAGCGCACGGTGTGCACCGGGTTCAGCGAGGCGAACGGGTCCTGGAAGACGTACTGGACCTGGCTCTTGTAGCGCCGGAAGTCGCGGCGGCGCCTCACCTCGACCGGCCTGCCGTCCAGCCTGATCTCACCGGAGGTGAGGCGCTCCTGGCCGGCCAGCAGCCGGGCGGCCGTCGACTTGCCCGACCCGCTCTCGCCCACCAGCGCGACCACCGCGCCGCGGTACAGGTTGAAGGAGACATCGCGCACCGCGTGCAGGACCTGGCCGTGGCCGATCTTGAAATCCTTGCTGACCGAGACCGCCTCCATGGCGAGCGGCCCGCGCGCCGCGGCGGCAGAGGTGAGCGCGGCCGTCTGCTCGCTCATGACCCGGCCTCCCCTGACCTGGCCTCCCCGGCGGTTTCCTGCTGCGCGTCAGGGGCTCCCGGAGGTTCGGGGGACGGTGTCTCCGGGAGGACGAACGGGCAGGCCGTCACGTGCTCCGGGTCCGTGGAGCTGGCGACCGGCAGCAGGTTCATGTCGACGGCCTCGCACGCCGCCGTGCCGTACCCGCAGCGCGGCAGGAACGGGCAGCCGGGTGGCGGGTGGCGCAGATCGGGCGGCGAGCCGGGGATGCCGGCCAGCTCTCGGCGCGGGCCGCGGAGCGAGGGGAACGAGTTGAGCAGGCCCTTGGTGTAGGGGTGCGCCGGCTCGTGGTGCATCTCCCGCGCCGTGGCGATCTCGAGCAGCTGCCCGGCGTACATCACCGCGATCCGGTCGGCCAGCTCGAGCAGCAGGGACAGGTCATGGGTGATGAACAGGATGGAAAAGCCCAGCTCGTCCTTCAGCTCCACGATCTGGGCCAGGATGTCGCGCTGCACCACCACGTCGAGCGCGGTGGTCGGCTCGTCCATGATGACGACCTCGGGCTCGGTGGCCAGCGCCATCGCGATCATCACCCGCTGGCGCATCCCGCCGGACAGCTCGTGGGGGTAGCTGCGCAGCCGGGAGCGCGGGATGCCCACCAGGTCCAGCAGCGACCCGGCCCGCTCCCGTGCCTCGTCCCGTGGCAGGCGCATGTGGGCATGGATGACGTCGAGCAGCTGGTCGCGGACGTTGAGCACCGGGTTCAGCGCGTTCATCGCGCTCTGGAAGACGATGGAGATCTCGCGCCAGCGCAGGCGCTGCAGCTCATCGGAGCTCATCCGCAGCACGTCGGCGGGCTTGGCCCCGTCGGGCATCCGGCGCCCGGAGTAGCGGACGCTGCCGCTGGTGATCAGGGCGGGCGCCCGCAGCAGCCGGCAGGCGCCGTAGACCAGCGTGGACTTTCCCGAGCCGCTCTCGCCCGCCAGGCCGACGACCTCGCCGGCCGCCAGGTCCAGGTTCACCTGGTCCACGGCCCGGACGTCGCCGCCCGGCGTGCGGTACACGACCGACAGGTCCCGGATCCGCAGCACCGGATCCTGGCCCGGAGCTCCGGACCCCGGAGCGGGGGACGAGGCCGCGACCGGCAGCGGGGCCTGGTCCGGGTGCGCGCTCATCAGCGCTGGCCCCCCTCGGTCTCGTCGAGCAGCGAGCTGCGGGAGAACGCGTGCAGGAAGCCGGCCAGCTTGCCGCGGTCTTGCGAGATCTCGCCCAGCACCGGCGTGGGATCGGCGGGGCGGAGCCAGCGCCCGGCGATCCGGCTGGCGCTGGCCGCGTCGCGCAGCCTGGGGTTGCCGAGCTCGTCGATGCCGGTGTTCAGCAGGACCAGGGCGGCGCCGATGAGCGCCACCGCGAGGCCCGGCGGGACGAACCACCACCAGGCGCCGAGCTGGAGCGCCTGCTGGCTCTGCGCCCAGTAGAGCATGGTGCCCAGGCTCCAGCTGCTCAGGTTGGTGACGCCGATGAAGGCCAGGGCCACCGAGGCGCCGATGGCGTAGAGCACGGTGTTCACGAAGCTCGCCGCGATCAGGCTCACCTCGTTGGGCACGATCTCGTGGGTGATGATCCGCCAGGTCCTCTCCCCGGTCTCCCGGGCGGCCGAGATGAAGTCGCGGTTGCGGATGGCCAGGGTCTGCGCGCGGATCACCCGGGCTCCCCACGGCCAGCTGAGCAGGCTGAGCACCAGGATGGTCGCGCTCTGGCCCTTGCTCTGCAGGTAGCCGAGCAGGACGATGAGCAGCGGCAGCGCCGGGATGACCAGGAACACGTTGGTGACCAGCGACAGCACCTCGTCCCACACGCCGCCGAGGAAGGCGGCGGTGACCCCGACGATCACCGACAGCGCCGTGGCCACCACGCCGACGAAGAACGCGAGCTCGAGGGTGAGCCGGATCCCCACCAGGAGCTGGGACAGCACGTCCTGGCCGCTCTGCGTGGTGCCGAGCAGGTGCGCGCCGTACGGCGCGTGCAGCGACAGGGACGGCAGCGGGTTCTGGTACGAGGGGTCGTACGGCGTGACCATCGGCCCGATGATCGCGGCCAGCACGAACACGCCGAGCAGGACGGCCCCGGCCTTGGCCTTGGCCGGCATCCGGCGCCAGCGGCCGGGCCTG
>Ga0335078_10003337_pt1 | contig 23929 bp, 15 predicted proteins | sample Lox_Sample_32_FD_206711 | JGI IMG/M metagenome (GOLD analysis project Ga0335078, IMG submission 206711) | Soil microbial communities from Loxahatchee National Wildlife Refuge, Florida, United States - Lox_Sample_3.2 | ecosystem: Environmental > Terrestrial > Soil > Wetlands | place: USA... | reverse complement strand
GGAGCGGCTCATGGAATCCTAGGATGCGGCGGCGCTCCCACCGAGCAGCGCTTCAACAACAGGTAAGCAGCGCTCGCAGACCGTGGGAAATTTCATACTTTCACCAACGTGCGCCGAATAATTCCAGCAGCGCTCGCACTTCGCGCCGTCGGCGCGGCGAATCGCGATGCGAAGGTCGGGGATCGTGGCCGCAGGCTTGGAATCCGACAGCGGCACTGACGCGATTTCAACCTGCGACACGATGAAAAGCGCCGACAGCCACTTCGCATAAGCATTTAGCGTTTGCGCGGGATCGCCTTCCGCGCTCAGAACGACTTTTGCCTCGAGCGCGCCGCCGATTTGCTTTGCCGCTCGCGCTTCTTCCAAAGCCTTAAGGACTTCCGTGCGAACCGTGGAGAGTCTTTCCCAGCTAACGGCCTTCTTCGCATCAAAACCGGACGAGAGTTCCGCCGGCTTGCAGAATTCCGCCATATGGATGCTGGAAGGCGCGCCGGCTTGCTTCGGGAAAAATTTCCAAATTTCTTCCGCCGTGAAGGACATCAGCGGCGCCATCAAGCGCAAAAGCGCGTCGGCAATTTTCCACGCGGCAGTTTGCGCGGAACGGCGCGCCAGGCTTCGCTTTGCAAACGTGTACAGGCGATCCTTCAACACGTCGAAGTAAAACGCGCTCAATTCGACGACGGCGAAATCGTGCACCGCATGGAAAATGCGATGAAACTCAAAGCCTGCATACCAGGCTTCGCATTCGCGCACCAGATCCGCCGTGCGCTGCAGCATCCACGCGTCCAATTCTTCAAGCTGATCGTTCGGCACGGCGTCGCGCGCGGGATCGAATTCATAAAGATTCCCGAGCGCGAAGCGGAACGTGTTGCGAAGCTTGCGATACGCGTCGGCAAGCTGCTGCATGCCGTTTTCAGACATCCAGATGTCCGCCGTGTAGTCGTGCGACGCGACCCACAGCCGCAGCAAATCCGCGCCCCATTTTTCGCAGACTTCGCTGGGCAGCACCACGTTGCCGAGCGATTTCGACATCGGCCGGCCTTTTTCGTCCAGCGCCCAACCGTACGTCAGCACTCCGCGATAGGGGCTGCCGCCGCGAACTCCTTCGGCGACCAGCAGCGAGCTGTGGAACCATCCGCGGAATTGATCGGGACCTTCAAGATAAAGATCCGCCGGCCACGGAAGCTCTGCGGAACCGAGCACGCTTAAATTCGAGCAGCCGGAATCGAACCATACGTCCAAAATGTCGTTTTCCTTGCGCCAGTCCGCCGCGCCGCAAGCGCATTTTGCGTTCGCGGGTAAAAGTTCCGCGGGCGTGTGCGAAAACCATGCGTCCGCGCCTTCGCGCTTGAACCATTCGATCACGTTGCGCAGCGCGGCTACGTCGTCAAAAAGTTTGCCGCACTTGCCGCAATAGAAAACGACGATCGGCACGCCCCAGAAACGCTGCCGCGAAACGCACCAGTCGGGACGCTCGGCGAGCATCTGGCGCATGCGCTCTTCGCCCCACGCGGGAATCCAGCGCACTTGCGGCACGGCGTTCAGTGCTTGCTGGCGCAAAGTTGGCGCGCCCGCGCCGGTCTGTTTGCTGCCCGTATCGAGGCGGATGAACCACTGTTCGGTGGCGCGGAAAATCACGGGATTGTGGCAGCGCCAGCAGTGTGGGTAGCTGTGAGTGAATTTCGTATCACCGGCGAGCATCCCGCGATCGCGCAGCAACTTCACGATAATCGGATTCGCTTCAAAAACGGTTTTGCCTTTGTATTCCGGCAAACCCTCCTTGTAGCGGCCTTGATCGTCGAGCGGAGCGTAAGTTTCCAACCCATACCGCTGGCCGGTCTGAAAATCTTCCGCGCCGTGGCCGGGAGCCGTGTGCACGATTCCCGTGCCCTGATCCAGCGTGACGTAATCGGCAAGCACCGCCGGCACGCGCAGGTCAGTCAAAAATGGATGCGCGAATTGTAGGCCTTCGAACTCGCGTCCCTTCCACGGTCCCTGCGTGGCCGTTGCTGTGATGCCGATGTCGCCCGCGAGCGAAGCCACGCGCTCCGCGGCGACGAGTAGCTTGCCTTGCTCGGTTTCCGCGATCACGTATTCAAAATCTGGATGAAACGCCAGCGCGCGATTGTGCGGCAGCGTCCAGGGAGTCGTCGTCCAGATCAGCGCGTCCACGCCACTGCCTAATTTTGCAGCAGCTGGCCCACCAGCAAGCGGAAATTTCACCCATATTGAGGGGCTGGTGTGATCTTCATATTCGACTTCCGCTTCGGCCAGCGCCGTCGAATCGTGAATGCACCAATAGACAGGTTTCAGCCCGCGATAAACGTATTCCTTTTCCAAAAATGTAAGGAACGCATCTGCGATGCACGCCTCGTACTGATGGCTCATCGTCAGATACGGATCTTCCCACCGGCCGAAAACTCCCAGTCGCTTGAAATCGCGGCGGTGCTGTTCGACGAAACGCAAGGCGAACTCGCGGCACTTCTTGCGGAACTCCGCGGGACTCACGGCTCCCTTGCGGCCAAGCTCCTTTTCCACTTGCGTTTCAATCGGCAGACCGTGGCAATCCCATCCGGGCACGTAGGGCGCGCGGAACCCGGCCATCGTCTTCGATTTAACAACCATGTCTTTCAGGATCTTGTTCAGCGCGGTGCCGAGGTGGATCGCGCCCGTGGGGTATGGCGGCCCGTCATGCAACACGTAGACGGGAGCATTCGCGCGCGCTTTTTGAATTTGCGCGTAAATTCCCTCGGCTTCCCACGCCGCAAGCTGAATGGGCTCCGCCTTCGGCAGATTTGCCTTCATCGGAAAATCCGTCTTGGGCAGATTGAGTGTGCTTTTCAGGTCGGTAGGATTCGCCATGTAATTGTGAATGCTTATGCTACCAACGAACGCCCATTCACGCCAAACGGACGTTGAGTTTTAGTGTGCAGAATAGAGATTCTCAGATGCAGGGTGAACTGGAGAGTTTAGGTCGATTCAATCACGCGAAAAACCGCGCCCATCACCAGCTCAAATTGCGAAAGTTCCACTTCCAGCTGACGGCGGCCGGCTGAAGTCAGGCGATAGTAGCGCGCGCGGCGATTTTCTGGCGTGGCGCCCCACTGCGCCTTCACCCAGCCTTTCACCAGCATGCGCTGCAGCGCGGGATAGAGCGAGCCTTCTTCAACTTGCAAGACGGTGTTCGAGATACGCTCGATAGCGTTGGCAATTTCGTAGCCGTGCATTTCGCCGTGGCGCGCGAGCATCTTCAGAATCAGCATGTACAGCGTCCCGGGAGGAATTTCAGTCTTGTGCATTCGATTTCTCCGCGCCTCCTTATTCAAACCGCAAAGCAATGATGGGGTCCACGCGCATCGCTCTGCGTGCTGGCAACCAACATGCCACCAGCGCCACGACGATAATCACCACCGGAGCGAGCGCGAACGTCAGCACATCTCGCGGCTGCACTTGAAAGAGCATCGATTGCAGATACCGGCTCAGCGAAAACGCTCCGGCAATTCCAACTGCGAGGCCGAGTGCGATCAGCGCCATGCCGCCGCCCAATATCATGCGCATCACGTCGCCGCCCTGCGCACCCAAGGCGATGCGAATGCCGATTTCCTGCGTCCGCTGCGTAACCGCGTAGGACGTCACACCGTAAATCCCAACCGCTGCGAGCAGCAGAGCCAGTCCGGCGAACGCGCTGAGCAGCGTGACGGAGAGCCGACGCGGAGCTTGCGCATCATCCAGGTAGTCATTCAGGCTTCGCACCGCAGAAAGCGGAATATTCGGGTCTAGGGAATTCATCGCGGCGCGGGCTGTCACCAGGAAATCCGCGGCGCTCCCACCAGTGTGAACCACGAGATACCCGCCCGGCTCGACGCGCTGAGCGAAAGGAACATATGTTTCTTCTTCCGACGGTGCGTCGACAGCTGTGACCGTGTGCGACACAATCCCAACGACGGCTCTCCATTTCGGGGGATGAGTCGCGTCAACAACGGTCGCCGTGTTGAGCCGCTTGCCGATCGGATCTTCGCCCGGCCACGCTCGCTGCGCCATCATGGTGTCCACAATGCAGACGAGCGGGGAATTTGCGTCATCGGCATTCGTGAAATATCGTCCGCGAATCAACCGAAGGCCCGATGCCTTCAGAGCATCTGGCGTGATAGAGGTGACGTCTGTGTTTGGCCAATCACCAGGATTGGGAATTGGGCGGCCCTCGATAATGTAGCCGCTCGTGTTTCCGCCCAGGAATGGGCTCTCAAGTCCGGCGGCTTGGACGCCCGGCGTCGCGGCCATTTTGTTGACGATCTGCTGCACGAATTGCAATTGTTTCGCCTGGTTCGGGTAGCGCGCATTCGGCAGAGAGAACCGAGTGGTGTAAACCCCGACCGGCTCGAATCCGGTATCGGCACGTAGGACGCGATAGAGACTTTTCAGAAGGAGACCTGCACCAACAAGCAGAACCACCGATACAGCCACTTCGGCAACAACCAGCGCGGCGCGAACGGATTTACGACCGGCACTCGCCGTGCCGCCGCGCGAACCTTCTTTAATTGCATCGTGAACTCTGGTCGTGGAAACTTGCCACGCCGGAAAAAGTCCGAAGAGCAGTCCGGTGAAAACGGAAATCGCAAGCGTGTAGAGCATCACGCTTGAATCCACGGCGACGGTGTCCACGCGCGGGATGTTTGCGGGCGCTGCTTTTGCTACGGCTGCGGTGGCTAGATACGCAATTCCCAATCCGATGGCGCCGCCCACGAGCGCGAGCAGCAGACTTTCCGCGAGCAACTGGCGCAACAGCCGCGATCGCTTTGCGCCGAGCGCTGTGCGAATTGCCATTTCGCGATTCCGCTGCGTCGCGCGGGCAAGCATCAAGTTCGCCACATTCGCGCAGGCGATGAGCAGCACGAAACACACCGCCGCAAGCAAAACCCACATCGAAGTCGATACGCTGCCGACAACCGCGGACAGCAACGGCTGCATCGCGACGTAGTGATCTGTATTTGTGTCCGGGTATTGCTCCGCCAGGCGCGCCGTGACTCGTGCCATGTCAGCCTTTGCCTGGGCTAGCGTGACTCCCGGCTTCATGCGCACAATTGCGAGGATGCCGGGATGATCATCTCGATGCTGTTCGCCGCCCAGTTCGTCTTCCAGCCTCCACAGCGAAGTGAAAAGTTGAATGCGCCTCCAGCTGCTGTGAAATCGGCTGTTGGGAAGCACACCGATGATGGAATACGCCTGGCCGTCGAGCTCGAGCGTCTTGCCAATCACCTTTGAGTCCCTCGCAAATCTTTGCGTCCAAAAACTATCGCTGAGCATCACGACAGGTGCAGAGCCGACTTTGTCGTCGTCCGGAGTCAACGCGCGCCCCAGAATCGGCTGCATGCCGAGCGTCGGAACCAGCGTCGACGTGACCTGGCGCACGGCTACGTTTTCGGCGTCGCCTTGCCCGGTGAGGATCATGCTGGTGTTGCGGTAAGGCAACATGCTGTCGAAGACGGTATTCATTCTGCGCCAATCATCGAAATTCGACATGGAGATGGACATGCCCGGCACTTGCGGAGAATCCTCCGTCATAAAAACGAGTTGATCCGGCTGTCTGTAGGGAAGCGGACGGAGCAGCACCGCGTCCACCACGCTGAAAATCGCAGTGTTCGCGCCGATGCCGAGTGCAAGCGTCAGTACTGCGACAGCCGTGAACCCGGGATTCTTCACGAGCAAACGCAGACCGTAGCGAAGGTCCTGCCCGAAATCCTGCAGCCAATTCCATCCCCACATGTCTTCTCCCCTTTCGCGCAATTGCAAAATGTTTCCGAACTGTTGCCGCGCCACAAAGCGCGCGTCGCCCGGCGATAGACCCAGATGCTGCTGATCCCGCTCTCGCAGCGCCAGATGAATGCGCATCTCCTCGTCGAGGTCGCGGCGGTGCCTGCCGCTGCTGAACAGCCTCGCGATGCGGCGGCTGAATTCCGCGATCGCTTCGCCGATTCGATGGATGAATCGCATGGCCCTCTGCCTCGCTGCCCCCCAAGACCCTAATGCCATAGTTAGACTATGGCAGGCATGAAAAGGTCATTCTGAATTCTGGAATATTTTCGATCGCCGACTGGATGGCGGATTCCGCAGAACTTACGGAGAGAACCATTCAGACAAACATTACCCGAATCAGTTGGAACCTGCCGCGAAGCACCGGCGTCTATCGCTGCGGGAACGGCGAGTGGATCTTAAATAAGGAGATGAAGCGGACCTCGGCGAAGGTTTGCTACCGCTCCACCGGAGTGCTGCCTTGCTGAGCTTCCGCGTCCACCGCCATGAACACGAACAGAGGTGTTTCTTTCGGGCCCGGTTCCGATTCACGCGCCAATTTAGATCGTTTTCCCGCGAACAGATTTTCCAACCGCCTGATCCTTCCGCGCAGCGCGCACTGGCACGAACTTATTTCGGACGTCCGTGATCTTCTCACCGTCCGTGCGCCAACGGTTGCGATGGCATCGCACGCCGCCGTCTTGAAGGACGAAAATTTCAGCCGTTCTCAAGTTGCATCGTTCGCTTTGCACGGCGGACTGGCGCTGCTTCTGCTTTTCGTCACCTTCGCGCCGCAACGGCCGACACAACCGAAACCGAAGCCGGACTTCGGACAGTTTTTCGCCCCCAGCCCATATGTGCTCCACAAAATCATCCTGCCGCCCGGCCTCGACGGCGGCCACGAAGGCGGCAGCGGCGGCGAGCGGAGCTTACTTCCACCGACAGTTGGAAGGAGGCCGCCGTTTTCCGCAACGCAGATCGTTGCGCCGTCTGTTCACGTCTTTCCGAACTCGGTGGTGTTGTTGCCACCGACGATCGTCGGTCCAGACCACGTGAAACTGCCAAACTCTGATTTGCAGAATTGGGGAATCATTGACGAGAAGGCGCTTACCAATTCCGATGGGCCCGGGTGCTGCTCCGGAATTGGTAACAACAAAGGTTCCGGCGACGGCCACGGAAAAGGGCCGGGTTTCGAAGACGGTGCCGGCAACACTGGCTGCTGTGGAAACGGCCAGGGTGGAGTCGGCAAAGCGGCCCGCCTGCCGGAATGCCTCTATTGTCCGAGGCCCGAATATTCCGACCAAGCCCGCAAGAGCCACTATCAAGGCTCAGTGCTGCTGAACGTGCAGATTCTCGCCAATGGCAAGGCTGGCAGCATCGAAGTCGCCAAAGGCCTCGGAATGGGGTTGGATGAAAAGGCGATTGAGGCCGTCAAAACTTGGCAATTCAAACCAGCCATTGGTCAAGACGCCAAACCCTTCGTACTGGTAGTGCCAGTGGAGGTCGTGTTCCAGCTCTACTGAACGAGGAGGAGCAATCGGAAACCTGATGGGCGCCGGAAACGTCTATGGTAGTATCAAGGGTCTTGGAATAGCGGCAAGAGGCCAGACAACTTTTCCGGCGTCTCGGAATCTAAGGCTTATAGATAGGTGTCGCCGGCCAGTTAGTGAGTAAACCATGCTGAAACTTCGACAGAAAGCAGATCCGGAAGCCGCAAAGGCGGCCAATCTGCCGCCGGGCGAATCCGCGCCGGGATTGGCCTGGAAGAAGAACACGCTGTCGCAGGGCTTCTTCGGCAACCTGAAGGACTTCTTCACGGAGCGGCCGGTGAAGGTTTCCAAGGACGCGCACGTTGATTCCGGCTTGCTGCCCGATGCCTATGGCACGGGCTTCATGGACAATCTGAAGGATTGGTTCCGTTCCGGCCCAAAGACCGGCAAAGGCGCGATGGGTTCGCTGCGTGGCGCGAATGCTCCCGGCATCAAGATTGAATACAAGCCATTTTACAAAGTTTTCTTCCAAAACATTCGCGACGTTATCGCGCCGCCGAAATTGGCCCCGCTGAAGGTTACCAGCCAGCCCGTCAAGGTGAAGGACATTTGGACGAAGGACGAAGTTTTCAGCCGCGCTCAGATTGTCTCGTTTGTCATCCACGGCACTGTGCTGCTCCTTGTTCTGATTCCGGTTCTGAAGGCCGTCTCGACAGAAGTGAAGGCGAAGACGAACGACACTCTCATCACGCCTCTGGATATTTCGCCGTACGCCGCAAAATTGCCCGCGGGTGCAAAACCCGCCGGAGGCGGCGGTGGCGGCGGCGATCGCGAATCAATCCCTGCGAGCAAGGGCAAGCTTCCGAAGTTCAGCACGCAGGCTCAGCTGGCACCACCAGAATTAATCCGTAATCCGAATGCGAAGCTGATGGTGACGCCGACCCTGATCGGCCCTGACAACCTGAAAATTCCAAGCCCGGACATGGATCGCTGGGGCGACCCGCTTGGCAAGATGGTCACCGAATCGAATGGTTCTGGTTCCGGCGGCGGTATGGGCACCGGCTCGGGCGGCGGTATCGGTTCGGGTACCGGCGGAGGACTTGGCCCCGGTTCCGGTGGCGGCACGGGCGGCGGCGTCTACCGCGCTGGTTATGACGGAGTTGGAATGCCGTCGTGCATTCTCTGCCCTCGGCCTGAATATTCCGAAGAGGCGCGCAAGGCTCGCATCATGGGAGTCGTGCTGTTGGAAGTTGTGGTGCTTCCCAACGGGCATGCGGGTGATATCCGCGTCGTGAAGGGCGTTGGCATGGGCCTGGATGAAAAAGCAATTGAGACGGTGAAAACGCAGTGGACGTTCAAACCGGCGCTGGGCCCGAATGGCAAGCCGGTCTCTGCAATCACTCAGGTCGAAGTTACGTTTCAACTTTACTAAGTCAACCCCGCCGGCGTTCCGCTTTCCTCGGGCGGAACGCTCCACTGTGTCGGGTTTCTCACATCTGGCAACAGCCTGCACTACCACTCTGCCGTGACTGCGGAAGTTTGCTACCATCCTTTGCATGCAGCAGTTGGCTGACCCTTCGCTTTACAATCGGCTCCGTTCCACTAATTTCGCCGCCATTCTTTCCGTAGCGTTTGCGCTTTTATTCGCCGGCGGCTTCGCATCGCCTGCGAACGGCCAACAGTTCGGATCGATCGATTTTGTCGCGCGCGTCGAACCCACGGGCGGACACCCGGAACCTGCCCGCTCCGTCACGTTTTTTCTTCTGCGCAAAAGCTACGAGGATATTCAGCGGGAAGCGGATGCCGCCGAGCCGATGCCGCAGATGAATGAATTCATCGCCAAACAGGATGTTTCTCCGGAATTGCTCGCCTGGATGAAAAAACACCAGATCGTGGATTTTTCATCCCCCGAATTTGTGAAGGCGCTCACCCCTGTGGATATTCTCGGCGTTCCGGAATTCAAGGACGCTTACATGACTCGCGCGAAAACCGATCCGACCATCCTGCTTCCGCAGCCAAAAGCCAAGGAATCAGATCAGAAAAAGAATCCGGAAAAATACAAGCAGGAGATGGCGCAATACCAGGAAGAATTGAAACGCTACATTGCCGCGAATCCCGATACTCTTTCCCTGTTGTACCTCTCTCTGGATAAAGTGAACACGGGCCAGCAATGGAAGAAACTCTTGAACGAACGCGCCATGCGAGTGCATCGCCGCGCGCTGGAGCTTGCGCAACTGCACTACCTTGTCGCGCAGACGGATACAGATTTGGAAGGCCGCGGCAGCCTGAACGGCATTCCGCCCGGCGAGTATTGGCTATCCACTCTGGATAATGAAGCGATGGCGGGCGATGCGCGCGTGCGATGGAATATGCCCGTGCACGTAACGGCTGGCCGCATGAGCGTTGAGCTTTCCAATCTGAACGGCATCGAGACTCGCACTCCATAAATACCAATCAGTTCCTTCTTGCCGCAAAGCTTCCCTGCTGCGAATATTCCAGCGTGCCTTTGCCCGGAAACTCGCCCATGAAGCGCGTCCCCGAAATGATCGCCCTGCTGGGTGATCCCGATCCGCGCACGCGAAATGATTCCGCAGCGATGCTATTCACGTTGGGGCGACTCTTCGCTCGGTCAACGATGAATTCCTGGATAGCGGATCCCGATCTGTCATCACTGCTGGTCCGGCGTACCGATGCAGGCCCACGGTCAGTCGCGGATGCGCTCGGCAATTTCAAAGCGACAGTCGGCGTCGCAACATCGCCGGAGAATTTCGGGCGAATTCGCAGGGCGCATGGATCTCCGCGCCTCGCGGATGTGCCGCCAGACCAGGACGCGATGGAATTTGAACTGCACACGGACGATGTCATTGGCCCGCCGGCACGGCTGGACATCCTCACTTCCAAGTCACCTGAAGGCAATGGCGCGATTGCGAATTTTCTGCGGAAATTCGGCGAAGGAATTCAGCAAGTTGAATTTGAAGTGTCGGACGTGGACGGTGCGACGAAGATTCTTGCCGAGCGATTCGCCGTGAAGGCGATTTATCCTGCCACTCGCCCTGGGGCGGACGGCACGCGCGTGAATTTCTTTCTTGTCCCCACCGAATGGGGTAACAAAGTCCTGATCGAACTCGTCGAAGCAGCGCGCTAGGTCTTCCCGTACACCGGCACGGCCGCGCCGTGAATCACCCGCGCATCGTCCGAACACAAAAACAAAATAACCTTCGCCACATCCTCCGTTTTGGGCCAGATACCGAAATTCGCGTTCGGCATAGCGCGGCGGTTCGCCGGCGTATCCATGATGCTCGGCACCACGGAATTCACGTTGATATTGTACGGTTTCACTTCGTCCGCCACCGAATCGAACAGAGCGAGCGCCCCGGCCTTCGACGCCGAATAAAGCGCCACCGTGGGTGAGTGCCCGTATCCGGACTTCGATGCAATGTTCACAATCGCTCCACGATTGTTGCGAATCATGCCCGGCAGAACCGCCCGCGCCAAAATGAACGCTGCGCGCAGATTCCCGTTCATCATCTGATCAAAAGTAGCGGTGTCTGTTTCCCATAGATTTTTCCCGCTCTTGTACCGGCCAATCGTGATGACCAGCGCGTCAATCGCCCCAAACTGTTTTTCCGTGTTCGCCGTGAACTGCGCCACCGCGGACTCATCCGTAGCGTCCAGCTTCACACCGGAAAGCGCCGCGGCGTTCGGTGCATCCTTGCGCAGAACGTCATATTCGTCCTGCATCACAAACGTGACGACCACCCGGTCGCCATTCGCCAGGAACGCACGTGCCACCGCTCCGCCCAGCGCACCCGTTCCACCCGCAATAACCACCGTCCTCATTCCGCTCGTCATTTTGTCACTCCCCGCTCTGCTCGAGCAGCTTCGCCACCAGCGCCGTCCATCCTGTTTGGTGGCTCGCCCCCAATCCAGCGCCAGTGTCCCCGTGAAAATATTCGTTGAACAAAAGATAATCGCGCCAATGCGGATCGCTCGCCAACGGCTCCAGGCGCGCCAGCGCAGGCCGATGCCCATCTTTGTCGCGTAGAAATAGTCTCGCCAATCGGCGGGAAAGTTCGCCCGCCACTTCCCACAACGTCATCGTCTGTCCGGACCCTGTCGGGCATTCCACCCGCAAATCGTCACCGCAATAATGGTGAAAGCGCTGCAGCGATTCCACGATCAGAAAATTCAGCGGGAACCACACCGGGCCGCGCCAGTTGGAATTCCCGCCGAAAAGTTCGGATCGCGATTCCCCCGGCTCGTAGCCGATCCGATATTCGTGATCGTCCACCGGCAATACGTACGGATTATCGCGATGAAACCTCGAAAGAGCGCGGAGGCCATGAGGCGAAAGAAACTCCTCTTCATTCAACATGTAGGAAAGCAATCGCGGCAAGCGATCCTTGTTCACAAGTGAAAGCATTCGCCGTACGCCGCGCGGCGTGGTCATGGAAGCATCCAGGTTTTGCCGGAATTCCGGCCGGTTATCAATGAACCACTGCATGCGTGTGGCAAATTCGGGCAAGCGGTCGAGAGTCTCCGGCTCAAGCGTCGTCACGGCAAACAGCGGAATCAGGCCGACCATCGAGCGCACTTTTAGATAGCGATGCTCGCCGTTGGAAAAGTGAAGCACGTCGTAATAGAAGCCATCCTCCTCGTCCCACAACTCGATTCCCTCACCGCCCCGATTGTTCATTGCGGCGGCGATGTAAACGAAGTGCTCGAAGAATTTCGACGCCACATCTTGATAAGCCGGATCTTCCTTGGAGAGCTCGAGCGAGATCTGCAGCATCATCAGGCAGTACATTCCCATCCAGCTGGTGCCGTCGGACTGTTCCAGATGGTCCCCGGTCGGCAACGGCTGCGAGCGATCGAAGACGCCGATGTTATCGAGCCCTAAGAATCCGCCCTGAAACACATTCATTCCGCTGGGGTCTTTGCGGTTCACCCACCAGGTAAAATTCAGTAGCAGTTTCAGAAACACTCGTTCGAGAAAATTGCGGTCCGCTTTGCCCGTCACGCGCCTTTCAATTTTGTAAACGCGCCAGGCTGCCCAGGCATGTACCGGAGGATTCACGTCGCTGAATGCCCATTCATATGCGGGCAATTGCCCGTTGGGATGCATGTACCATTCGCGGAGCAGAAGTATGAGCTGCCGCTTGGCGAAATCCGGATCGACTATCGCAATCGAAATCGTGTGAAACGCCAGATCCCACGCCGCGTACCAGGGAAACTCCCAGTTGTCCGGCATGGATATCACGTCTTCGTTATTCAGGTGGCGCCAATCGCGATTTCGTCCGCGCAAGCGTTGTGCCGGCGGCGGAGGTTCGTCGGGATCGCCGTCCAGCCAGCGGCCAACGTCGTAGTTGTAAAACTGCTTATTCCAGAAAAGCCCCGCGAATGCCTGCCGAAAAACGCTGCTTGCATCCGGACTCAACTTTTTCGGAGTTCGCAGTTGATAGAATTCGTCCGCTTCCTTTTTGCGCGCGGCGAACACGTCCTCAAAGTCAGCTCCAACGGCCGCCTTCGGATTTGCGGGCATCTGGTCCGTCAGCCGCAGCCGTACGCTTGCGCTTTGACCTGCGGCGATGTCGAAGCGGTACAGCGCGGCGGCCTTGGTGCCAGTCTGCGCGGGATTGATGGAGTCCTTTTCACTGTGCACAACGAAATTGTCAAAAGCATCCTTCACGAAGGGCGACGGGTCTTCAAAATTGAATACGCGTCGGAAATTCGTTTCATTTTCCGTAAAAAGCAGCTGCGGATTGCCTTCAGCAACAAGCCACATTTTACCCAGAGTTGCTTGTTGCAATTCAAACGCTGCGCCGCCAGTGCTTGCCGTCAGATCCGCGCGATACACTCGCGGCCGCTCCGAATCATTTCCCCATGACCAGGTGTTGCGGAACCATACCGTGGGCAGAAGCCACAGCTGCGCCGAATCGGGTCCGCGATTCGCCGCGCTGATCCGAATCAGTATGTCATTCGCCGCGCCTTTCGCGTATTCCACAAAAACATCGAAATACCTGTTTTCGGCAAAAACTCCCGTGTCGGAAAGCTCGAATTCCGGCTCGTCCTTCGAGCGCGAGCGATTTGTTTCCACAAGTTGTGAGTACGGAAATTCAGCCTGCGGGTATTTGTACAAAAACTTCATGTAGGAATGCGTGGGCGTCGAATCGATGTAAAAGTAATATTCCTTTACGTCCTCGCCGTGATTTCCTTCGTGGTCAGTAAGTCCGAACAACCGCTCCTTCAAGATGGGATCGCGGCCATTCCACATTGCCGGCGCAAAACAAATCCTCTGGTGATTGTCGCAGATGCCGCCGATGCCGTCCTCGCCCCAGCGATAGGCGCGCGATCGCGCGTGGTCATGCGGAAAATATTCCCAGGCTTCGCCCGACGCACTGTAATCTTCGCGGACGGTTCCCCACTCGCGCGCGCTCAGGTATGGACCCCAGCGTTTCCAGTGGACTTTGTGTAGCCGCGCTTCTTCCAGTCGCTGTTCTTCAGCTGTCATTGGATTTTTTGGCCGCGTCTCGGGAATATTCCCAGGCCTTCGAGAATTTCCAGCTCACATACGAAGCGTGCGTCAGGTGCACCAGCAAACCCTCGCGCCCATCCAAAAAACCGCCGCGAATCACGTAGTTGTAAAAAAATCTCACCGCGGGACGCAGCAAAATGTTCGTCAAGCTGAATCCCACGCGGCGCTTACGCGCCTCTACTTCCGCCCCCAAGGACGAATATTTGTTCGCGTGTTCGATAAAGCTTTCCAGGCTCGGATACGCGTAATGAATCAGGTCGCCCTTCAGCCGGCTGGTCTTCCCTTTCAATTTCATATCTTCGTGCACCGGCCGCAACTCGAAACTCGCCAACTCGCGCTTCACCAGGCGTAACTTCGCATCCGGATAATACCCGCCATGTTTGATCCACCGTTTCAGGTAAAGGTTTCGGCGCGCCATTAAATACCCGTCACACTGCGCCGCAACCCGCGGAGCGGAAAGAAGCTGCATGATGCTCGTCCGCAGCTCCGGGCTCACCTCCTCGTCCGCGTCCAGCGAAAGAATCCATTTGCCGCTGGCTTTGGCGATTGCCGAATTTTTTTGCCCCGGAAAACCCTTCCATGGTTCCGTAAACACTTTCGCGCCGTACGATTCAGCAATTTCCACCGTGCGGTCCGTGCTGTGCGAATCCACGACGATGGTCTCGTGCGCCATCCCGCTCACGCTTTTGAGCGTGCGCGCGATATTCGCCTCTTCGTTGTGCGTGACGATGCAAACGGACAGCAGCATCAACCGCTTCCTCCGGATTCGGCGCACGGCTCGCCGTCCATACAAACTACCTGCCGCAGCGGCACAGAGCAAGCCGCGGCTGTTGGGTTTCACATGGAGACGCGCTGCTGCAAGAGGATTTGTGTCTGTCTGCCGCGGAGTGTAAATTACGTCGCGCATAGAAATGCCGGCGGATTGCCTGGGTCACGCTTTGATTAAATCGCTTTCCACCAAATCGCTCCTGCTTATCGCGCTCACCGCCTTTATCCTGATTACTCCTACATTTTTTTTCGGGCAAATTTCCGGCAACGACTTCAATTTCCACATCGAATCATGGATCGAAGTCTCTCACCAATGGCATCAGCATGTTGCCTGGCCAAGCTGGGATTCCGGCGGATATGAAGGCTTCGGCGAGCCGCGTTTTATTTTTTACCCGCCGCTCACCTGGTTGATTGGCGGCGCGCTGGGAATCGTGCTGCCTTGGCGAGCGGTGCCGGATGTATTCCTCGTCCTCATCCTGATCTTCAGCGGCATTTCCATGCATCGCCTGGCCAGCCGCTGGCTGCCGCCTGACGGCGCGCTCACCGCAGCTCTGATTTATATCACCGCGCCATATTCTCTCGTCGACGTCTTCGTCCGCAGCCCCACCGCGGAAATGTTCGCGGGCGCGATTCTGCCGCTGGCAATTCTCTACGCGTTCAATTGTGCGGACGACACCGCCGCAGTTGCCGACCGCGGCAGCCGCTACCGCAACGTTGCGTTGCTCGCAATCTGTTATGCGGCGATCTGGCTGACGAACGCACCGATGTCCGTCGTCTCCAGCTACGCACTCGCATTCTTGCTGTTGTTCCTCGCGATCCAGCGCCGTTCACTTTGGCCGCTTCTCGCGGGTGGCGCGGCTATGGCGCTTGGGCTCCTTCTCGCCTGCGGATACATTGTTCCCGCGACATACGAGCAGCGCTGGGTGAGCATAGAACAAGCCATTTCGCGCGGCCTGATTTTTGCGGACAGCATCATTTTCAATTGGACCGCTCATCCCGAACATCATCTTTTCAACGTGATGATCTCGCTCGTCGCTTCGTTCGAGATTGTTGCCACATTCATCGCAGCCCGCATTTTGTGGCGCCGCTTCGCGAATGCACCCGCCATGCGTTTCGGCGCCGTGGGCATCGCTGTAGTCAGCGCCGCCATGATGCTTCCCGGCACCGCGAACGTGCTGCAGTATTTGCCGAAGATGCGCTACATCCAGTTTCCGTGGCGCTGGCTGATCGCGCTCGGCGTTTGCTTCGCGTTTTTCTTAGGCAGCGCCGTTGCGTCTTCACGCCGCCGCTTGCTCATCGGTCTGATGTATGGTTCGCTCCTCGCAATGTTTTGCATGGTGCTGGGCACGAATTTCGGCTGGTGGGATTCCGAAGATATTCCGGAGACGCTCGCCTGGGTGCAGAGCGGCCAGGGCTATAGCGGCACGGAAGAATATGGCCCGCGCGTCGGCGACCCCAACCTTTTGCCGGATTTGCCCGTGAATGGTCCGCGCGTTCGATTATTTCCAGCAGGAACCACCGCGCTAACGTATGTTCCGGACCAGCCCGCGATCGCGACAAACCCGTCCACGCCACCGGATCGATGGCTGAAACCGTTCGCGCCCGGAACTGCCACAGTGAATTTGTGGTTCGATCAGCACAAGATTTTCACCGTCGATTCTCCGACGCCCGTCGTCGCCGGTTTGTGGCTGCTGAACTATCCCGCATGGCGCGTGCGGGTGAACGGCCAGCCGGCCGCTGCCGAAACCGATCCCGACACCGGTGAAATGCTGCTGCCGCTGGGCGCCGGCGCCAATCGCGTGGAAATTTACTTTGGCTGGACGCCGGATCGCACCATCGGCTGTGCGCTCAGCGCGCTTGGCGTTTTGATTCTTTCCTGTATTGCTATGATTGGCTGGCGCCGCTCGCCGGTGCCGACTTAAACAGCGATTCCGCGAATTCTCGACGAGCAGCCTAGCGAGGTCCGGTGAAGGCATTTAGCAATCTGCTTCGACGCACGCCGTTTTACCTCACCGCGAAAAGGTTGGGCCATTATCCCGACTATTGGTACTGGAATTTGCGCGGCAAGCCGGAGCGCACTCCGCACTTATTGAAGCAGCGTGTCGTTCTCGAATACGCACGGCGATACGCTCTGCGAATCCTGATCGAAACTGGAACCTACTACGGCGAAATGGTCGCCGGCATGAACCATCATTTCAACCGCATCGATTCGATCGAGCAAAATCCAGAATTAGCCGCCCGCGCCGCGAAGGAATTCCAGCGCTACCGGCACATTCACATCATTCAGGCTGATAGCCAGCGCGCCATTCCCGAATTGCTCGCGTCGCTCACGCAGCCCGCTCTTTTTTGGCTGGATGCCGGATATTACGGCTGGTCAGGCTTGCAAGGAGATCGCCAACGGCTCGGCGTGGAGTTGGACGCAATTCTTCGTCACGCCGCCGCGCACAAACAAGCTTCAGGCCACGTAATTCTGATGGACGACGCGAACGGTTTGAACGGACAAAACGGCGCTCCGACCATTGCCGACGTAACACGCTCCGTCGAATCCGATTTCCCTGGCCACAAGGTCGAAGTTGCGTACAACATTCTGCGCATCACGCCGCAAACGCAGAGAAACTAAGCCTTCAAGTGAACTGTCATCCTGAGGGCATCCGATTAGGATGGCCGAAGGATCTGTGTGAATGAGTCAGTGCAAAGTTACATCCGTGCGGCAAACGGTTTTTCAGCAGGAAAAATCTGGCTGGGAGGCCTGGACTCGAACCAGGATAATCAGATCCAGAATCTGATGTACTGCCAATTGTACGACCTCCCAGCATTCCGGAGAGCCAGTAGTTTACGCTAAGTCTTTTCTTCTGTAAAAGTAGACCGTGTTTTCTTGACGCTTTCTCCAGCACATCGCTATACTTCGCACGACTTGCTACGCGTCGCGTGCCGCGCCTTTTGAAAGGATTTTCCGTTGCCGTTTGAGCCGCTCGAACAATACCAGCAGCGCCAGAAAAAACTCGCAGAGATCACCGCGCTCGGTTTCGCGGCTTACCCGCATAAATTTGATTGGACGGTCACGCCGGCCGACATAGTCGCGAAATTCGGCGGCAGCACCGCGGCGCAACTCGAAACGGATCATCCCGACGTTCGCACCGCGGGCCGCATCCTCACGTTGCGCATGCACGGCAAGACCGGCTTCGCGCACATTCAGGGCCAGGGCGCGCGCGTGCAGATTTACGTGCGCCTCGATGTGGTCGGCGAAAAAGCATTCCAACTTTTCCAATTGCTGGACATGGGCGACGTCATCGGCGTTGCCGGCGCAATGTTCCGCACCAAAACCGATGAGCTCACAATCAAAGTCTCCGAATTAGCGCTTCTCTCCAAGTCTCTGCTGCCTCTGCCCGAAAAATGGCACGGCTTGCAGGATATGGAGCTCCGCTACCGCCAACGCTATGTGGATTTGATTGTCAACCCGAAATCGCGCGGAGTGTTTTTGAAGCGCGCCACGCTCGTGCGCGAATTGCGCCGTTTTTTTGACGCGCGTGGCTACATCGAAGTCGAAACGCCCATGATGCAGCCCATCGCCGGCGGAGCCACGGCGCGGCCGTTCATCACGCATCACAACACGCTCGATTTGGATTTGTACCTTCGCATCGCGCCGGAGCTTTACCTCAAGCGCCTGCTCGTCGGCGGCCTCGATCGTGTTTATGAAATCAATCGCAATTTTCGGAACGAAGGCATTTCCACGCAGCACAATCCTGAATTCACGATGCTCGAATTTTACGAGGCCTACAGCGATTACCGCGTCTTCATGGACTTGACGGAAGAATTGTTCGCTACTCTGGCGAAAGCGGTGACGGGCGACACCCTCGTGAAATTCGGCGAACACGAAATTGATTTTGCGAAATGGCATCGCCTCACCATGCGCGAAGCCATCACTTTGCACTGGCCGCCCGATGCGTCTCCCGTGCCAACGGTCGAACAACTTCGCCAGAAAGACGGTCCGCACGACGCCGCCGCGCGCTTCAATCATTGGGCCACGCAGGGCCATGCCAAACCGATTCCAAACGTCGAAAAAATGTCCGGTGGCGAGCTGGTCGGCGCGCTGTTTGAGGCCGTCGCCGAACACCACTTAATTCAGCCGACGATTTTGTACGACTTTCCCGTCGAAATTTCCCCGCTCTCGAAAGCAAAAGACGATGATCCTTCCACCGTCGAGCGCTTCGAGGTTTTCTGCGGCGGCTTTGAACTCGGCAACGCGTTTTCCGAGCTGAACGATCCCATCGAGCAGGAAAAACGCTTCCGCCAGCAGGTCGAACTGGGTGGCGACGAAGTTCCCAAGGAGGTGGATCTGGATTACGTTCGCGCGCTCAGCCAGGCAATGCCGCCGGCCGCAGGCATGGGCATCGGCATCGATCGCTTGACGATGCTGCTCACCGATTCACATTCGATTCGCGATGTAATTCTCTTCCCGCTCCTTCGCCCCGAATCGCGCGGGGAAGCCGAGCCCGCATCCGGTGACGATTCGCCTTCGGCCAACGAAGCCGCCGCCGGCACATCCGCATGAAATTTGAATGGTTGGTCGCGCGGCGGTATTTGCGTTCGCCCCACCGGCCTGCCGTTCTCCGGCTGGTCACGCTGCTTTCGGTGATCGGCGTGGCCGCGGGCGTCGCCACGCTCGTGATTGCGCTCGCCATGAATACCGGCTTCCGCGAAACCTTGCAGGATCGCCTGCTCGGAGTCACCGCGCATATCACGCTCACTGAACCCGGCGCCGGCGGACTCCGAAATTATCAGCCGCTCGCCGCACATCTCGCGAAGATTCCCGGCGTGCGCTCCGCAACCCCGGCGATTTACGAAACTGTCCTTCTTTCCGCCGGAGGCCGCCCGCACGGTGTGGTCATTAAGGGAGTTGACCCGGAGCTCGAAAAAAAATCGGATGAGGCGCTAAATAAAATTGTCTCCGGCCACGCTGATTTTTCTCCGGACGCCGACGGCATCGGCGCACTTATCGTGGGATACATGCTGGCCCAGGACATGGAACTGCGCGTCGGAGATTACGTCACTCTCATCAGCCCCGAGGGCAGCCTGACCCCGTTTGGTCTGGTCCCGCGCACGCGAAGATTTCACGTGACCGGCATTTTCAATTCCGGCTTCTATGACTTCGATGCAAATTGGGGATTCGTCACTTTAGCCTCGGCTGAAAATCTTGCGGGGGTCGGCGATGAAGTCAGCGCAATCGAATTCCGCATCTCGCACGTGGATCAAGCGAAAGAAGTTGCCGCGGCCATACAGGCCGCCGCGGGTCAGAAGTATAAAGTCACCACCTGGATGGAAGAAAATGGAGCGCTCTTCCGCGCTTTGCGTTTGGAAAAACTCGTCACCGCCATTTTCATCGGCCTCATCACTTTTGTCGCCGGACTGAACATCATTGTCGTGCTCAGCATGACGGTCACCGATCGCGCGCGCGACATCGCTGTGCTCGTTGCCATGGGCGCGCGCCGCGAACAAATTCGCAGCGTGTTCTTTTTTCAGGGAATCACCATCGGCGGAATTGGAACTCTGACTGGATTGATCCTTGGCTACGCTGCTGCGTGGTTCGCGGGTGCCTATCGCCTCATCCCGCTCGATCCTCAGGTGTATTCGGTTCCCTACGTGCCGTTTCACCCGAATCTGTTCGACGCACTTTGGATCGCCGCCGCCGCTCTCCTCATTTGCGCAGCCGCTACGCTGATTCCCGCACGCGCCGCATCTCGCATTCTTCCCGTGGAAATATTGCGTTTTGAATAGGCTTTGCTTGCCAGGTTGAAAGACCCACTTCGGCCCCAATCCCACGCGATTTGGCGCCGGGTTTGGTGCCCGGCTTGCACCATATGTCTGCCGGGAGTCATCACCAAGCTGGACCCTGAATTTGCCCAATTTGGCCCATCCGGCATGTGGTACAATCCCATGCTTTTCAATGGGTTGGGGCAGATTCCAGAAGTTTTCCAGGCCCCGCCGGTTGGCAGGGTAATCGTAGGGCCGATAAACGGAAAGTTCTGGGCTATGTAGTCCGGCCTGTAAGACGTCCTTGAAACAGCGGAATGCATCTAAATGGATGGATGTGGATGAGAGTTTTTCGCAACTTTGACGGGCCCGTGACGTTCGGTTCGCTGTCAAAGATGAAAAGGCAGCCATGAATCTGGAAATGGCGCGAAGCGAGAACGCAACGAATTGTCAGGGCACCGGCTCTGACGTCGCCAATGCCAGCGTTCTGTCCTCCAGAGTGCCTTCTTGCGTCCTGGAAACACGCCAACTCCGAAAAGTCTTCGGCATAGCCGCCGCGCAACAAATTGTCTTGGAATCCGTTGACCTCCACGTGGAAGAAGGCGAGATCATCGCCGTCGTCGGCCCGTCTGGAAGCGGCAAAAGCACTCTTCTACACTTGCTGGCCGCGCTGGACATGCCAACAAGCGGTGCAGTATACTTTCGCTCGCGTGCACTGCAAACTCTTTCAGAAAATTCTCTCTCGGACTATCGCAATCGGGCCGTGGGATTTGTGTGGCAGCGGCACCATCTTCTGCCGGATTTCACTTCCGCGGAAAATGTCGCCATGCCTCTTCTGATGCGTGGTGCAAGCCGGGCGGACGCGCACGAAAAAGCGCTCAGTAAGTTGGACCAGGTCGGACTGGCGGCGAAGAGCAATCAGAGGGCCGGCGAGCTTTCCGGGGGTGAGCAACAGCGCGTCGCGATCGCGCGGGCTCTGGTAAACCAGCCGGCGTTATTGCTCGCGGACGAGCCCACAGGCGATCTGGATGAAGCCAACGCGAATGCGATATTTGAATTGATTTTGCAGCTGCACCGGACTCACCGGCTCACTTCCATTTTGGCCACGCACAACATGGCATTGGCCGAACGGTGTGGCCGGGTGTTGAAATTGGAGCAAGGCGAGTTGAAGCCGCTGCAATTTCGAGCGGCTGCGCCCGCAGTTTCCTGAGGGAGAAGAGAGCAAACCGTGCTGGAAAGATTCACAGAGAAAGCGCGACGAGTGATTTTCTTCGCACGTTATGAGGCGAGCCAGTACGGCAGCCCGTGCATCGAGACCGAGCATTTACTGCTCGGCCTGGTGCGCGAAGACAAAGGCCTTGCCAACCGTTATTTGCGCACGCAGGGCTCCATCGAATCCATCCGCAAAGAAATCGAATCCCGCATCACCATCCGCGAACGCATTTCCACTTCCGTCGAAGTGCCGCTCAGCGCGGAATCCAAGCGAATCCTGGGCTATGCCGCTGAAGAGGCGGATCGGCTCGGCCACAAGCACGTCGGTACCGAACATCTTCTTCTCGGCATTCTGCGCGAGGAAAAATGCTTCGGCACCGAAATCCTTCAGGAGCGCGGGCTGCGGCTTTCCGTTTTGCGCGAAGAACTCGCTCGCACCTCCGGCGAAAAGGTGCCTGTGAATCGACCAAAGGAAACTTCTCTGCTTGCAGAATTCAGCCGCGACCTCACCCAAGCCGCGACCGATGGGCAGTTGGATCCGCTGGTGGGCCGCGAACGCGAACTGGAACGCGTCGTGCAGATTCTCTGCCGCCGCACGAAAAATAACCCTGTCCTGATCGGCGAACCGGGCGTGGGGAAAACAGCCATTGTCGAAGGCCTCGCCCAGCGAATTGCCGATGGAGATGTGCCGCTGTTCCTCGCCGATAAACGAATCTTGTCGCTCGACCTTTCCTTGATCGTCGCCGGAACCAAGTACCGCGGACAATTTGAAGAGCGCCTGAAGACCATCATGAAGGAACTGATGGAAAGCCAGAACGCCATCGTCTTCATCGATGAGCTGCACACTCTCGTGGGAGCAGGTTCTGCGGAAGGCTCTTTGGACGCAGCCAACATTTTGAAGCCCGCTCTCAGCCGTGGCGAAATTCAGTGCATCGGCGCCACGACCCCCGGCGAATACCGCAAGTCCGTCGAAAAGGATCGCTCGCTCGAGCGGCGATTCCAGTCAGTGAAAGTCACCGCGCCTGACGAAGAAAACGCCATCAAAGTTTTGCAGGGCGTCCGCGAGCGTTACGAAAAATTTCACGCCGTAAGCTATACCGACGAGGCCATTCAATACGCCGTCTATCTTTCCAATCGCTACATCACCGACCGTTTCCTGCCCGATAAGGCGATCGATCTGATCGACGAAGCCGGTGCACGCGTCAAACTGCGCCAGGCCATGCTTCCGGAGGAAGTCTCCGAAATTCAAAAGCGTGTAAAGTACAACACCCACCGCATGGAAACGGCGATTGCCAATCACGAATTTGAAAAGGCTCGCTTCTATTCCGAAGAAGAGCGCAAGGAAAAAGAAGGCCTGCGCCAACTCCGCGAGCGTTTGAAGCTCGACGAATCTTCCACCGGCGTGGTCACCCGCGAGGACATCGAAGAAGTTGTCTCCCGCTGGACTGGCATCGCGGTCACTTCCATCAAGGAAGACGAGCAGCAGAAACTCCTGCGCATCGAAGTTGAATTGCACAAGCGCGTCATCAGCCAGGATAAGGCCATCACCGCGCTGTCTCGCGCAATCCGCCGCAGCCGCGCCGGACTCAAGGCTCCCGGCCGTCCCGTGGGTTGCTTCCTTTTCCTCGGACCGACTGGCGTCGGCAAGACGGAAGTTGCGCGCCGCCTAGCGGAATTCCTTTTCGGCAGCGAAAAATCCCTCGTCCGCTTTGACATGTCCGAGTACATGGAAAAGCATTCCGTCTCCAAGTTGATCGGCGCACCTCCAGGGTATGTCGGCTACGAGGAAGGTGGACAGCTCACCGAGCGTGTTCGCAGGACGCCGTATTCGGTGATCCTCCTCGATGAAATCGAAAAGTCGCACCCGGATGTTTACAATATTCTCTTGCAGGTTTTCGAAGACGGGCAATTGACCGACGGCCTCGGAAACACCGTCGACTTCCGCAACACCATCATCATCATGACCTCGAACCTCGGCGCGCGATATCTGCAGAAGCGCTCCACTCTCGGGTTCCAATCCGGAACAGACGAGGCGGGCAACAAGACGCTCGAGGAATTGGTCAATACAGAAGTCAAGCGCGCATTCAACCCTGAATTTTTGAACCGGCTCGACGAAATTATTCTATTCACATCACTGACGGACGATGATTTACTTCGGATTATTGACCTGCTTGTCGGGCAGATCAACGACACGCTGATTCATCGCCAGGTGCAAATCGTTCTCACGCCGGAGGCGCGGCAGTGGATTTTGGAGAAAACCTGCGGTGATCGCAGCTACGGCGCGCGTCCTTTGCGCAGGGCTTTGCAGAAGTATGTTGAAGACCCGCTGTCCGAAGCATTGATCCAAGGGGGATTGCAACGGCCGGCCACGCTCGAAGTAAAC
>Ga0335078_10003335_pt1 | contig 23937 bp, 18 predicted proteins | sample Lox_Sample_32_FD_206711 | JGI IMG/M metagenome (GOLD analysis project Ga0335078, IMG submission 206711) | Soil microbial communities from Loxahatchee National Wildlife Refuge, Florida, United States - Lox_Sample_3.2 | ecosystem: Environmental > Terrestrial > Soil > Wetlands | place: USA... | reverse complement strand
GGTGACCTTCGACGACCGGGAGCCCGGCGCGAGCGAGCCGGTCTGGGCGCCGCGCACGCCGGACGAGGTGGCTCCGCCGGCGGTCCTCAGCGTTCCCGGGCCGCGCGGCGAGGCCGACTCAGCCGCCAGCCGCGACCGGGCGCAGTGAGGCGGCGAGCTCGCGCAGTTCGGCCCAGGTGGCGTTGCCGGTGACCACGACGGTGAAGCCCGCCGGGCTGGTGACGTACATCGACCGCTGTCCCCGGGCCGGGGTGGCGCTCAGGCTCCAGGCCTGCCCGTCGAGGACGGTGGGGGCAAGCGCCGTCCCGTCGTTGGTCATCCGGCGGACGAACCCCGCAGCGCTCGCGTTGGTCTCCTCCAGCGAGGCCAGCGAGCCGCCCGGGGTCATGAAGCCGAGCTGCCAGGTGACCGTGCCCGCGCCGTTGGCGCCGCCCACGGCCAGGCCGGAGCTGACCGGGGTCCAGGCGGCCGGCAGGCTCGCCGGGCCCACCGCCGGGTAGGGTGCCAGCCGGGCCAGCTTGGCCTGGTCGGCGCGGTAGCTGATGGCGACGGGCTCGGCGGCGTGCGGCACCGGGATCGCCACCACGGCGACCGCCGCGGCCACCAGGCAGCCCAGCCCGGCGAGGCCGCCACGCACCACCCTGCTCACAACTGCTCAGGGTAGCCCGGCCCGCGGGGTAGACAGGGAGGCCCCCGCCGTAGCTGCATAGGATCAACAGACGGCCAGCGGAAGGATCTATCAGCCATGACCGCGGAGCAGCAAGCCCACGCGCCAGCCATCCACGCCCCCGACCGTAACCTGGCTCTCGAGCTGACCCGGGTGACCGAGGCCGCCGCGATGGCCGCCGCCAGATGGGTGGGCCGGGGCGACAAGAACGGCGCGGACGGGGCCGCCGTGAACGCGATGCGGATGCTGATCAACTCGGTGTCGATGCGCGGCGTGGTGGTCATCGGGGAAGGCGAGAAGGATCACGCGCCGATGCTGTTCAACGGCGAGGAGGTCGGCGACGGCACCGGCCCGGCCTGCGACGTGGCGGTCGACCCGATCGACGGCACGCGGCTGTGCGCCAACGGCATGCCGAACGCGATCTCGGTGCTGGCGGTGGCGGACCGCGGCTCGATGTACGACCCGTCCGCCGTGTTCTACATGTCCAAGCTGGCCACCGGCCCGGCCGCGGCCGACACGGTGGACATCACCGCGCCCCCGGCCTTCAACGTGGCCGCCGTGGCCAAGGCCAAGGCATGCTCGCCGCAGGACGTCACCGTGGTCATCCTGGACCGGCCCCGGCACGAGGAACTGATCGCGCAGGTCCGCGAGACGGGCGCCCGGATCCACCTGATCACCGACGGCGACGTGGCCGGCGCGATCATGGCGGCCCGCGACGGCACCGGCATCGACCTGCTGCTCGGCATCGGCGGCACGCCCGAGGCGATCATCGCCGCCTGCGCGCTGAAGTGCCTGGGCGGGGTCATCCAGGGCCAGCTCGCCCCGCGCGACGAGGCCGAACGAGAGCGCGCCCTGGCCGCCGGGCACGACCTGGACCGCGTGCTCACCACCGACGACCTGGTGTCGTCGGACGACGTGTTCTTCGCCGCCACCGGGATCACCGACGGCGAGCTGATGGGCGGCGTCAGGTACCGGGCCGGCGGCGCCACCACGCATTCCCTGGTGATGCGGTCACGCTCTGGGACCATCCGCCGCATCCAGAGCGAGCACCAGCTCTGGAAGCTCCGCGCCTACTCCGCCGTCAATTTCGGCTGAACAGTGCTAGCCACGGGGGGATGACCCCCCTGGCACCCCCCAAAATCGGAAGCGGCGGCTCTTCGGCGGCGTGCGGACGGACAGCTCGCCGCCGAGCACCAGCGCCTTGACCTCGATCACCGGCGCGCCGGGCCCGGCAGGCTGCGGCGTGCTCCCGCGCTTGCGGCCCAGCACCATGTGGCCGCTCACGATCACCGACACCCCTTCGGGCACGATCAGGCGCAGCCGGCCGCCGAACACCGTCGCGTAGACCTGGACCCGGCTGGTCTGCAGGATCGCCTGCCTGAAGTCGACTTCGACCTCGCCGAACATGGCGGTCACGGTGAGATTCTCCGGTACCACCCAGCGGCCGTCGCGGCGGGCCGGGCCGAAGACTCCGGTGATCGTCCGGCCACCGTCCAGCCGCACCGGCTGAGCGGACGGCACGGCGAGGTCCGCGGTCAGCTCGGCGAGCTCGCCGAGGGTCCGGGCCGAGAACGCACGCTGGACTCGTTCGGCGTGCTCCTCCTGGGTGAGCCGCCCGTCGCTCATCGCCTCGCCGAGCATGGCCAGCACGCGGTCCCGGTCCGCATCGGACGCGCGCAAGTCGCGAGGCGACGGCCGTGGGCTCATTTCTCTATTATCGCTCCACTGTCGCGACTCGCCTCCGGGCCGCTCTATCTTCGCGACTCGCCTCCGGGGCGCTCTTGAGCCGGCTCCTTCCCTCGTCGCTCCTCCGTCGCTCCTCAGTCCAGTCGCCGGCGCGCCCCTTCGGCTCGCGCGGATACACCCTCGCCTCTGGTGCGCCTTGCTCAGGGGGCGTCTTGTCCTGGCCGGTGGGCATGTTGGGATCGGCTGTACGGACGGCGCTGGAACATGCTACCCATTGGTGCATGACAGACGGAGCGATAGAAGCGGTACTGGGGCGGACAAGCCAGGAAGACATTCGCCTGGTCCGCTTCCTGTACGCGGACCACGGCGGGATCATCCGCGGGAAGGCCGCGGGCACCGCGCGGCTCCGGGAACGCATGACGAGCGGCATCGGGCACACGGTGGCGATGATGGCGATGTCCATGCTGGATCAGCTGCAGCCCGTCGCCGGGATGGGCCCGGTCGGCGAGGTCCGGATCGTGCCCGACCCGGATACGTTCGTCGCGCTCCCCTACGCGCCGGGGGCCGGCGCGATGCTCGCCGATCTGGTCAAGCCGGACGGGTCACCGTGGGAGGCCTGCCCGCGGACGTTCCTCAAGCAGGCCATCGTCGATCTGGCCGGCGAGGGCTACGCGATGCAGGCCGCGTTCGAGCCCGAGTTCACGGTCGGCCACCGCGAAACCTCGCCCGCCGCGCCCACCATCCCGGACCGGCTCATCCCCATCGACGACAGCCTGTGCTACTCCGCCACCGGCTTCCACCAGGGGCACGAGTTCACCATGGAACTCGTCGCGGCGCTGGAGGCGCAGAACCTCGAGGTCGAGCACTACTATCCCGAACTCGGCCACGGCCAGCACGAGCTCTCCATCCGGCACGCCGACGCGCTGCGCGCCGCCGACAACCACGTGCTGTACCGGGAGACGGTCCGCGGCGTGGCGTTCCGGCACGGACTGTGGGCCAGCCTGGCGCCCAAGCCGATCCCCGACCAGGCCGGCAACGGCACCCACCTGCACGGCTCGCTCATCGAACTGCAGCCGGGCGGGCGCAACGCGTTCGCCGACCCCGCCGACCGCAACGGCCTGTCCCAGGTGGGCTACCACTTCATCGGCGGCCTGATGGCCCACCTGCCGGCCCTGGTCGGGCTGACCTGCGCCAGCGTGAACAGCTACCGCCGGCTCGCGCCGCAGATGTGGGCCAGCGCCTACACCTGCTACGGGATGGACAACCGCGAAGCCGCGGTCAGGATCTGCTCCCCGCTGCGCGGCGACGCGGGCAGCTCGGTCAACCTGGAGCTCAAGCCGTCCGACTCCAGCGCCAACCCGTACCTGGCGCTCGGCGCGTTCATCTACGCGGGCCTGGACGGCATCCGCGGCAAGCTCGACCCGGGCGAGGCCGTGAACGTCGACCCCGCCACCCTCACCGACGGCGAGCGGGCCGTCAGCGGCACCCACCGGCTGCCCGCCTCGCTCAACGCGGCCCTGGACGCGCTGGCCGCCGACGAGATGCTGATGGACCTGCTCGGGCCGCTGCGCAGCACGGCCTACCTGGCGGTGAAGCGCTCAGAAGCGGCCCACTTCGCCCACTCCACGGACCCCTACTACGAGTGCTTCCACCACTTCACCAAGATCTAGACGCCGGGCATCCTGACTGCAGTACTCCTCGCCACCGCCTGGGCCGCGCCGGAGGTCATGATCCTTGCGGAGTCGGTCTCGCATCGGTAAGCGCCTGGACTTCAGCGGAAACCTCAGCGGCCTCGGCCGCCCCGATCCGCTGGAAGATCTCCAGCGCCTGCCGCAGCCTGTCCTTCGCTTCTGCGGTGGGCCCGGCGGCCAGGGCGCACCGGCCCAGGCCGGCCAGCGCGTGGGCCTCGTCCCGGGAGCTGCCGATCTCGCGGGCCAGGTCCAGGGCCTGCTGATGGCATGACCTGGCCTGGCGCAGGTCACCGCGGGCCCGGTGCAGCGTCCCGGCCTCGTTGAGGGTCTCGGCCACCCCTAGCCGGTCGCCGATGTCCCGGTAGATGCCCAGCGCCTGCTCCAGGTCCCGGGCCGCGCCGGGATAGTCCCCGGTCAGCCGCCGCACGTCCCCCAGGACGTGGAGGGCGTTGGCCTGGGCGAGGCAGTCGGCCAGGTCGTGGGCGAGGCCCAGCTCCTCCTCCAGGGCCCGGGCCGCGGCCGGATAGTCCCCGTCCAGCAGGCGCACGAGCCCCAGGTAGCCGAGGGCGTTGGCCTGGCCAAGCCGGTCACCGAGGTGCTGGGCAGCGCGCACGGCGGTTTCATGGCGGGCGATGGCCTCGGCCCACGGGCCGTCCTGGTGCAGCAGGCCGGCCACGCCCGCCGTCAGCGCGATGATGCGGGCGTGCTGGCCGGTCCCTGTGACCTGGTCCAGGCAGGCGAGCAGGCTGGCGCGCTCGGCCCGGACCCACGTCAGGGCCTGCTCAAAGTCCGCCAGGACAGGAGCCGCGGCCGGCACCGGGCCGACCGCCGAGGCGAGGCGGGACTGGGAGGCCAGCCGGGCTTCGGCGAGCCCGGCGGTGTACTGGTAGTAGTCCAGCAGCCGGGCGGTGGCTTGGTCCCGGTCACGGTCCGGGTCCAGGCGCACGGCCAGGGCGTGGGCGTGCTCGCGGATCAGGTCGTGCATCCGGTACCGGCCCTGGGCCGGCTCGGCGATCAGGTACTGGTCGTACAGGGTCTCCAGGCCGCGGCGGGCGGTCCCCAGGCTCGTCCCGTCCACGGCGGCGGCGGCGTAGGCGTCGATGTCGATGTCGGTGCCGGGGTGCAGCCCGAGCCGGCGGAACAGCCGCTGCTGATCCGGGGCCAGCTCGTCATAGGACAGGTTGAACGCGGCGGCGACTGACAGGTTCTCGGTGGCCATCAGCTCCAGCCGGTCCACCGCCGCGGCCAGTTCGGCGGCCCGCCAGGACGCCGACCAGGCCGGGTGGTGGTGCAGCTGACGGGCCACCATCCCGATCGCCAGCGGCAGGTACCCGCACAGCCGGGTGAGCTCGGCCACCGCCGGGTCGGCCGGGCTCAGCCCGGCCCGGCCGGCCAGCCGGACCAGCAGCCCGGCCGCCTCCTCCGGCGGCAGGGTATCCAGGCTGATCGCGGTCGCGTCCTCCAGCGCGGACAGGTGGCGGCGGCTGGTGACCAGCACCAGGCTCCCGCCAGAACCTGGCAGCAGCGGCTGACCTGCTCGCTGCTGGCCGCGTCGTCGAGGATCAGCAGCAGTTGCCGCTCGGCCAGCCGGTCACGCCACAGCGCCATCCGCGCCGCGGTGTCCGGCGGGACCTGCGCGGCCGGGACCCCGGCGGTCAGCAGCAGGCTGGCCAGCGCGTCACCCGGGTCGACCGGCTGCTGCCCGGGGGTGTGCCCGTGCAGCGGCAAGAAGATCTGCCCGCCCGGGAACCGGCCCGCCAGCTTGTGCGCGGCGTGCACCGCCAGCGCCGTCTTGCCGACCCCGGCCATCCCGCCGATCGCGTGAATCCCCACCACCGCGCCCGCCCCCGCCGCCGCCAGCTGCTCCAGCTCCCGCTGCCGCCCGGTGAACGAGATCAGGTCGCGGGGCAGCGTGCGGGTCGCCGCCGCCACCACCCCGCCCGGCACCGTGCGCAGCGGCGGGAACTCCGCCGGCAGGCCCGCGGCACCGAGCTGGAAGATCCGCATCGGGCGGTCCAGGTCCTTCAGCCGGTGCACCCCCAGGTCCCGCAGCGCCGCCCCCGGCGGCAAAGCCGCGCGCACCAGCGCGGCCGACGCCTCCGACACCAGCACCTGGCCCCCGTGACCGGCCGCCGCCACCCGGGCGGCGCGATGCACATCCCGGCCCACCAGGCCCGTGACGGTCGCCGACGCCTGCCCGGTATGGATGCCCATCCGCACCCGCACCTGCTCCCCGCCCGGCCACCCGCACGCCTGGAGCGCGCGCTGCATGTCCAGCGCCGCCGCCGCGCACGCCTGGGGCGAGGAGAACACCGCGAAGAACGCATCCCCCTGGGTATCGACCTCCCGGCCGTCGTGAGCGGCCAGCCCCGACCGGATCAGCGCGTGGTGACCGGCCAGCAGCTGCGCGTAAAGACCTTCTCCCAGCCGATCAAGCAGGGCCGTGGAGCCCTCCATATCGGTAAAGAGGAACGTGAACGTCTCCACGGGCCCAGCGTAGGAGGCCCGGGTCCGCGTCGCACCAGGTCCCGCGGCCTTTTCTCCGCTGACTGGCTCGTGCCCGCGGTCGGCACGACCGGGGCGGTGACGGCCGGGGCGGCGCGGCCGTCACCGCGCGTGCCTCAGTCGTGGCGCAGGCCGGCCTGCTTCATCAGCGGCAGCACGTGCTCGCCGAAGTACTTCATCTCCTCGTTGTAGTCCAGGAAGCCCATGATCATGCCGTCCATGCCCGCCGCGTTGAGCCGGCCAAGCTCCTCGGTGACCTGCTCTGGCGTGCCGACCACGGGGTAGCCGGCCCGGGCCAGTTCCTGCGTGGTGAGCGCCTCGTCGGCGTTCGTCTCCATGTACTCGACCACCGGCTTGAGCCGGGATCGAGGCACGGCGTCCGCGGGGCGGACCAGCTCGCCGGTGTACGGGTTAGGCACCGCGGACAGCAGTTCGGTGAGCACGAACGTCTCCAGCTGCTCCCGGGCGATCGGCATCTCGGCCACGCCGCCCGGGCGGTCGAGCTCGCGGGCCAGGAACTCCACCGCCGACAGCAGGCTGCTGCCGCACGCCGTGGTCAGGTCGAAGCTGAAATCGAAATCGATTACGTCCTCGACGCGGTGGCCGACCAGGTCGGTCAGGTGAGATTCCAGCCGCCACCGCGGCACCTTGAGGATCAGCTGCTCGGCGTCGGCGGTCCACCGCACCGTGTTCAGCTGGTCCGGCAGCAGGACCAGGCCGCGACCCGAGCAGACCCACGAACTTCATCCAGCCTCCCCGGGACCGTCATGATCGTGTCGTTTCTACGCCCGCGAAACGGGGGTAGAAACGCATGCGCCCGGCCCGGTCAGTCGCCGCCGGAGGGCAGCGGGCCGCTGTGGTCGCCGGCCCGGAAGATGGTCGAGGCGGGCTTGGCGATGACGGACAGCGGCTTGGCCACGTCTTCCAGGGACTTGCCCTCGGCGTCGACGGCGAGGAACGCCGCCACCACGCCGCCGAGGATCATCGCCCCGGCGCCGAGCAGGTAGCCCCAGTACAGCGAGTTCGGGTCCTTGCCGTCGCCGATCAGGTGGCCGTACAGGTGCGAGCCCAGCGAGCCGAAGCACTGGGCGATGGCGAAGAACACCGCGATGGCCTTGGCCCGGACCTCCAGCGGGAAGATCTCGCTCACGGTGAGGTACCCGGCCGAGGCGCCGGCCGAGGCGAAGAAGAAGATCACCGACCAGCACAGCGTCTGGGTGACGGCGTTCAGCATGCCGGCCTTGAACAGCTGCGCGGTGATCACCAGCAGGATGCCGGAGACCAGGTAGGTGCCCGAGATCATCTTGCGGCGGCCGATGGTGTCGAACAGCCGACCGATGGTCAGCGGGCCGAGCAGGTTCCCGGCGGCGAAGGCCATGAAGTAGTAGGGGGTCTGGGTAACCGGGACGTGGAAGAAGAACTGCAGGACCAGCCCGTAGGTGAAGAAGATCGCGTTGTACAGGAACGACTGGGTGATCATCAGCGTCCCGCCGTAGATCGCCCGGGACGGGTAATGCACGAACAGCGAGCGCAGCAGGGCCAGGTAGCCGATGTTCTCGGTCGGCCGGATCTCCAGTTCCTTGCTCTGGTCCACCGGCGGGAGTCCGCCCTTGGTCGCGGAGACGTCCTGCTCGATCTCGGCGATGGAGGCCTCGGCTTGTTTTTCCTTGCCGTGCATGATCTGCCAGCGGGGGCTTTCCGGCAGGTGCCGCCGGACGAAGATGATGACCAGCGCGAGCACCGGGCCGACCAGGTACGCGACCCGCCAGCCGATTCCGGTCGAGATGTGGTTCAGCACGACCAGGGTGACGATGGTGCCCAGGAACGCCCCGGCCCAGTAGGTGCCGTTGACGGCGAGGTCGACGCGGCCCCGGTACTTGGCCGGGATCATCTCGTCGATCGCGGAGTTGATCGCGGCGTACTCCCCGCCGATGCCCATCCCGGCGATGACCCGGGTGGTGTACAGGAACAGGAACCAGTAGCCCCCGGCCGGGGTCAGCGCGGTCAGCCCGGACCCGACTAGGTACACCCCGAGCGTGACGAGGAACAGGTTCTTCCGCCCGAGCTTGTCCGAGAGCTGGCCGAAGAACAGCGCGCCGATCACCTCCCCGATCAGGTACCAGGTGGCGATGTCCGCGACCGACGACGCGGACATGTTCAGGGTGGCCTTCTGGGTCAGGTCCGGGCCGACGTTGGCGGCGATCGTGATCTCCAGGCCGTCCAGGACCCACGCCACCCCCAGCGCGATCACCAGCCGGGTGTGGAACTTCGACCAGGGCAGCCGGTCTATCCGTGCCGGGATGAGACTCCGGATGCCGGGACTTCTCGCGATATCGGGCGTTGTAGCCATCGCGCCCTCCTCCTTGCGCTGCTCACGGCGTCTGTGCACGCCGCCTGCCCGGCTACCCCGCAGAGGAAGATGAAACGCCCCGGACGGAACCAACTTGGTTCCGCGGCCGGGGTCGGGGGCGAGTGCGAACGATTGCGTTCTCGGAAAACGAGGGCAACGCCTCAAGAAATGAGAACGGAACGCTGGAGGAAAGTACGGCGGCGGCGCCGCAGCTCAGCCGGACGCGGACGGGGGCACCGCGTGCTTAGCGTACATCGCGCGGACGGGGGCACCGCACGGCGCGGCGCCGCCGCATAGCGTCACGATACAAGCTTGTTCATACATCTACAAGTCGTGACCACCAAGACACACGTTAGTTTCTGCCGGACATCACCCGGATCGCCACCGGTTCCGGACAGGTTGACGCCCAGGACCTTCGGAATCAGTGGGGTCCAGGGGTCCGGCGCGACGCGAGTTCCCCGCGGCTCGCGGCGTCCGGCGCGGAGATCCGGGGCGGGGTTCCCGGGAGGGCTCGTCCGGGTCTTGTGCGGCTCTGGACCGCCTAAGCTGGCACCAGCGGGCCCGAGGCGGGCCACCTGGGACTCCCCCGCGAGCCAAAGGGCCGCGGCGCTGCCTGGACTGAGGAGCGAGAAGCGAGGAACGAGCGCCGAGCGACGAGGGAAGGCAGCGCCTCAAGAGCGGCCCGGAGGCGAGCGGGAAAACAGAGCGGGAAGGAGCCGCCTCAAGGCGGCCCCGGAGGCGAGTGGGAGAACACTGTGCCCGAGTTCAGCTATACGGACCTGCTGCCGCTGGGCCAGGACGGCACCACCTACCGGCGGCTGGCCAGTGACGGGGTGGCAAATCGCAGCTCGTTCGGCCGGAATTTCCTCCAGATCGAGCCGCAGCTGCTCACCGGCCTGACCGCCGCGGCCATGCACGACATCGCCCACCTGCTGCGGCCCGCCCACCTCAGCCAGCTACGGTCCATCCTGGACGACCCCGAAGCCTCCCCGAACGACCGGTACGTGGCCCGCGACCTGCTCAAGAACGCGTGCATCGCGGCCGGGGGCGTGCTGCCCATGTGCCAGGACACCGGCACCGCCATCGTGATGGGCAAGCGCGGCCAGCACGTGCTCACCGACGGGCGTGACGAGGAACACATCTCCCGCGGCGTCTACGACGCGTACACCACGCTGAACCTGCGGTACTCCCAGCTCGCGCCGCTGACCATGTGGGAGGAGAAGAACACCGGCAGCAACCTGCCCGCCCAGGTCGAGATCTACGCCACCGGCGGGGACGAGTACAAGTTCCTGTTCATGGCCAAGGGCGGCGGCTCGGCCAACAAGTCGTTCCTGTACCAGGAGACCAAGGCCGTGCTGAACCCCGCGCGGATGCTGTCTTTCCTGGAGGAGAAGATCCGCTCGCTCGGCACCGCCGCGTGCCCGCCGTACCACCTGGCCATCGTGGTCGGCGGGACTTCGGCCGAGTTCGCGCTGAAGACGGCCAAATACGCGTCGGCGAAGTACCTGGACACGCTGCCTTCTTCGGGGTCGGCCTCGGGGCACGGGTTCCGCGACCTCGAACTCGAGGAGCAGGTGCTCGGGATCACCCGGCGGATCGGGATCGGAGCGCAGTTCGGCGGCAAGTACTTCTGTCACGACGTGCGGGTGATCCGGCTGCCCCGGCACGGCGCCTCCTGCCCGGTCGCGATCGCGGTGTCGTGCTCGGCTGACCGGCAGGCGCTCGGCAAGATCACCCGGGACGGGGTGTTCCTGGAGCAGCTCGAGACCGACCCGGCGCAGTACCTGCCGGACCCGTCGGGCCTGGAGGACGAGGGTGAGGTCGTGGCCATCGATCTGGGCCGGCCGATGGACGAGATCCGCGCCGAGCTGACCAGGTACCCGGTGCGCACCCGGGTGTCGCTGACCGGGCCGCTGGTGGTGGCGCGGGACATCGCGCACGCCAAGATCGCCGAACGGCTCGACGCGGGCGAGCCGATGCCCGCGTACCTGCGGGACCATCCGGTCTACTACGCGGGGCCCGCCAAGACGCCTCACGGGTATGCGTCCGGCTCGTTCGGGCCGACCACGGCGGGGCGGATGGACTCCTACGTGGACCGGTTCCAGGCGGCGGGCGGATCGCTGGTCATGCTGGCGAAGGGGAACCGTTCGGCTGCGGTGACGGCGGCCTGCAAGAAGTACGGCGGGTTCTACCTCGGCTCCATCGGCGGGGCGGCGGCGCGGCTGGCCCAGGACTGCATCACCCGGGTCGACGTGCTCGAGTACCCCGAGCTCGGCATGGAAGCGGTGTGGAAGATCGAGGTACGCGACTTCCCCGCGTTCATCATCGTCGACGACAAGGGAAACGACTTCTTCGCGGACCCGTCCGGGCCGGTGCTCAGCATCGGGGCACACCCATGAGCGCACGTCACGGCAGTGACGGTCCCCGCGAGCCGAAGGGCGCCGGCGGCGACTGGACTCCGTTTGTCCCCACGGACCCACCCCAGGGGCGAGGAGCCTGCGACGAGCGACGAGGGAAGGAGCCGCCTCAAGGGGCGCCCGGAGGCGAGCGGGACAGCAGAGCCTTACGATCTGACCACGCTTAATCAATGCTTAGCCGCCCCCCAGAGACCTTTCAGCCAACACCGTGTATGGTCCGGCTATGCACCCATCGGCAGACACGGGGCGGGTGATCGCCGGCCGTTACCGTCTGCAAGCCCCCATCGGCCGCGGTGCGATGGGTGTCGTATGGCGTGCCCGCGATCAGCTTCTCGACCGCGACGTGGCGGTCAAGGAAGTCCAGATCGCCGATACTCTCACCGAGGAAGAGCGGGCCACCGCCTACCAGCGGACGCTGCGTGAGGCCAAGACCGCCGCCCGGCTCAACCACCCGGCCGTGGTCACCGTCTACGACGTGGCCGAGGACGGGGGCCGTCCGTGGATCGTCATGCAGCTGGTCAGCGCCAGGTCCCTGGACCAGGTGCTCGCGACCTCAGGCCCGCTGTCGCCGCGGCGGGCCGCCGAGATGGCCAGGCAACTGCTCTCCGCGCTGAGCGTGGCCCACGCCGCCGGGGTGATGCACCGCGACGTCAAGCCGAGCAACGTCCTGATCAGCAACGACGGCCGGGCCGTGCTGACCGACTTCGGCATCGCCACCTTCCAGGGTGACCCCAAGCTCACCCAGACCGGCATGGTGATGGGCTCGCCAGGCTTCACCGCCCCCGAGCGGATCCGCGGCGAGGACGCCACGCCCGCCTCCGATCTGTGGTCACTCGGCGCGACCCTGTACGCGGCGGTCGAGGGACACGGGCCGTTCGAGAAGCGCGGCGGGGCGATCACCACCATGTCCGCGATCATCAACGAGGACGCGCCCGAGGCGCCCACGGCGGGCGCCCTGGGCCCGGTGATCGCCGCGCTGCTCCGCCGGGAGCCCGTGGACCGGCCGGACGCCGTCGAGGCCGCGCGGATGATCACCAGCGTGCTGCCGCTGCTGACCGACCGGCTGCCGGACGCGCCGCCCGGTTACGAGGCCACCGCCCTGTCGGCGTCGTCCCGCCCGGCCGTGCCCCAGCCGGGAGCGCCTGGATCAGCCCAGCCGGGGGCGCTCGGGCCGGGGGCGCTCGGGCCGGGGGCGCTCGGGCCGGGGGCGCTCGGGCCGGCCGCGGTGGGGACGGCGGCCAAGGAGGCGCCGGACGCGAGCACGGGCCCGCCCGCCGGGGGTCACGGAATCCAGGGGGACGCTCGGGGAGACCAGGCCTCAGCCGCGCAGACCGCCCCGACCACGCCGCAGCCAGTGCTGCCGGCGCTGCCGGCGCAGGGCAGCATGCCGCGCTACGAGCAGTCACCCCCGCCCGATTTCTCGTCCTGGTACGACCCGTCGCCCCGGTCCGGTGCCGCGGCGCCGCCGGGCTCGGGTTCGGCCCGGTCCGGTCCGGCTCCCCCGGCCGGTTACGGCCCGGCTCCGCAGGCCGGTTACGGCTCGCCGCCGTGGTCAGGCTCCCCGTCCCAGCAGGCGCCGTGGTCCGGGGCCGGGCCGGGGTACGAGCCGCCGCGGCGCCAGCGATCGGGCCTGTGGTGGAAGGTTGCCATCGCGGCGCTGGTGATCATCGGCGCCGGGGCCGGGGCCGCCACCGTCGTGCTGCTCCACCAGAACCATTCCGGCGCGCCGACGACCGGGTCATCCACGTCGCCTGGGTCGACGACGCCGACGACTCCCTCGGGCGGGAGCACGCTGCCTGCCGCCAACCTGATCACGGCGATCAACCAGCCGCTCACCGGGCCGCCCCCGGCCGGTTACCGGAACTTGTCCAAGGCGGCGTCGGGCAGCGAAAGCGCCGGCTTCAGCATCGACTACCCGGCCAGCTGGACGGTGACCCAGAAGGGCGCCTACCAGACGTGGCTGATCGATCCGGGCACGACCATCAACATGCTGGTCGACCTGACGCCGCACACCTACCCGGGCAACATGCTGGAAGAGGCGCAGTACATCGAGGGTCAGTCGATCCCGAGCTTCCCCGGGTACAAGCGGGTCAACCTGCAGGCGCTCACCATCCGCGGCACGCCGGGGGCGTTCTGGAAGTTCACCTGGATGAAAAACGGCGTCGAGCAGGAGGCCCTTGACCTGGTGTTCATCCAGGACAACCAGTCCTACGCGCTGTACGCCACCGCGCCGGCCACCATGTGGCAGCAGATGCAGGCGACGTTCGACGAGGAGCTGCGCTCCTTCGCCCCGCTGCCGAAGTGACGCCGGCGCGACGAGGCGAAGGCACGCGCGGCCGGGCCGGGCTCACCCGGGGCCGGGTGCGGCCGGGCACCCCCGGGTGAGGGCGCCCGGCCTGGGCGCTCAGAACTGCCCGGGGATCTGCTCTGCCAGGGTCCTGATCGTGTCGCCGAGCTTGATGGGCGGCACGGAGCCCGGCGTCTCGTTGTCGCCGAGGTCGTCGGCGGCGACGCTGGCTTGCCCGTTCGCCCCATAGCGGCCGAGCCCCCAGCACAGGACGCGGCCGCTCTGCAGGACGGCGCAGGTGTTGTAACCCCCCGCCTGGATGGCCACGGCGGTGTCGCCGCCCAGGTCGATGGGGTCGACGCTGTCCGGCGTGCTCGTCGCGGAGTCCAGCGTGGACGGGTACAGGCCGAGGTCGCCGAAGTCGTCCCGGCCCCAGCACCGGCTGCTGCCATCGGTCAGGACGGCGCAGGTGTGCATGTTGCCCGCGCTGACCTGGGCGACGTCTCCGCCCAGGCTCACCGCGGGCTCGTCGGCGGGATTCTCGCCCTGGTCGTCGCCGTAGTTGCCGGTGCTGCCGTAGCCGAGCTTGCCGTAGGCGCCGGATCCCCAGCAGCGCAGGGTGGCGTCGCTCAGGATCACGCAGGTGTCGTCGCCGCCGGCGCTGATGGCCTTGACGGTGAGATCCCCGAAGTCGATCGGGGTGACCGAGTTCGGAGTCTCGTCGTCGCCGATGTTATCGGTGTTACCCAGGCCGAGCTGCCCGGCGCTGTTGTCGCCCCAGCACAGCACCGTGCCGTTGTCCAGCAGGGCGCAGGTGTGCCGCTCACCCGCGGCGATGGCCACCGCGGTGCGGCCGGAGCCCAGGTTCACGTAACCCGCCTTCAGGGGGCTGGGCCCGATCCCGTCGCCGACATTGGTGGTGTTGCCGTAGCCGAGCTGCCCGTCGGAGTTGTCCCCCCAGCAGGCCACCTTGCCGTTCTCCAGGATCGCGCAGCTGTGGCCGCCGCCGGTGGCGATCTGCGTGACGTGCACCTCCCGGCGGGTCAGGACGGTGCCGTGCACGTCGAACGCGAAGCCCAATTCGACGTCATGTGAGCTGGCGGGCGTGTCGGTCTGCCCGACGGGGGTGGTGCTGTTGACGCCCAGCTGACCGTACTGGTTGGTGCCCCAGCACCGGACCCGCTGGTCATCGAGCAGGGCGCAGGCGTGCTGGTCGCCGACGGCGACCGCCAGGGCGGCCGGGCCGCCGAACCATACCGGCCCTTGCGAGCCGGGGGTCTCATGGTCGCCGATGTAGGCGCGGCCCGACGCGGCGGAGTTGCCGTAGCCGGCCTGGCCCTCGGTGTTATCACCCCAGCAGCGCACGTCGCCGTCGCCGACCACCGCGCAGAAGGTCTGCGCCTGCACGCCGGGGCCGATCCCGATGCGCTGGGCGACCGAGTAGGGCATCGCCGGCGAGGGCGTGGGCGGCGGCGGGGGAAAGTTCAGGGCGCTCAGCGCGAGGGCCGGGCCGGCCAGCAGCGCGGCCGTCCCCCGGCGCGCGGACGGGAACAGGCCGCCGGGCCGTCCCTTGGGAATGAGGCGGAAGTGCATGGATGTGTATCCCCCTAGGTCATCCGGCACGAGCCGGACACAGTAAGACCATTCCGCCGCTGCCCGGGTAAGAGCACCCCGCCGCCGCCTAGATACATGGCACCGCGACGAGTTTCTAGTACCAGCCGGTGGCCTCCTCGTGAGCCCAGGCGCCGCAAGGCGATCCGTAGGTGCCCTTGATGTACTCCAGGCCCCATCTGATCTGCGTGGCCGCGCCGGTCTGCCAGTCGGGCCCCGCGCTCGCCATCTTGGAGCCCGGCAGCGCCTGCGGGATGCCGTAGGCGCCCGAGCCGGCGTTGTAGGCGGTCACGCTCCAGCCGCTCTCGTGCTCCCACAGCGGGTCCAGGCAGGAGAACTGGCTGGCCGGCCAGCCGAACGAGCCGAGCATCGCCTCGGCGATCTGCCGCGGCGAGCCAGAGCCCGCCGCGGCGGTGGCCGCCGGGGCGGTGGCCGCCGGGCCCGGCTGGGCGGCGGCCTGGGCCTGGGTCCGGGTCCGGGCGGGCGCCGGGGTCGTGGCCGCCGCGGCTTGCCGCTGCGCGATCGCGTCCCGCGTCTCGGCCAGGCGGACCTGGTAGGCGCGCTGCACCAAGGTGGCGCTGCCCTGCTGGCTGGCGGTCTCGGCGATGGGCAGGGCCAGCTGGTCCCTGACGGTCAGCCGCGGCGCGCCGGCCGCGTCATGGGTGCCGGCGCCCGAGATGTCCGCGGGGCCGCCGGGCCCGGCCGCGGATGCCGGGGACCAGGTCGCCGCGGCCGCCGATGCGGCGGTGGCCACGGACAGGGCGCCGGCCGCGGCGAGGACGACGGCCTTGGATCTGCTGAGCTTGACTTTCCGGTGCCGTGACAAGGGGGCCTTTCGGTGGCTCGCGTCACGCGATCTGCTTCACCCTTGATCGCAACTACCGCCGGGCCGGCGGCAGGCATCTGCGCGTGGGACGTGGCGCGGGTCAGGGCGCCGGGCTAACTCGAGGTGGCCGTCGCACGGGCGGGGTGCTGTCGGCTATCCACCATGCCGGACGACATCGGGTGCGGTGACCAAAATTGACGTGAGCTAAATCACCATACCGGGACATCGCCCGGCCGGCCGCCAGAATTGGCCCGTTTACCTAAGCGTTCATCGCTCAGCGAACGACCGGGAAAACTCTATGACGAAACTCACACTGACGCAGAAACTTCGCATTAGGGACGACAACGGGCGGCGCCGGTCCGGTAATCCGGTAACTGTCCGTGCGGTCATATCGTGAATCCCGTCGCGCGGGGGCGGAATCGGCGCGCGGGGTGGCGGAATCGGCCCGTTCGGGTGGCGGAATCGGCGCGCGGAAATCCGGACCGTTGACGCCGGTCAGTAGTAGCCGTTGGCTTCCTCGAACGCCCACGCTTTACAGGGATCCCCGTAGATGGCCTTGATGTAGCCGAGCCCCCACTTGATCTGGGTGGCCGGGTTGGTCTGCCAGTCGGCCCCCGCGCTGGCCATCTTGGAGCCCGGCAGCGCCTGCGGGATGCCGTACGCGCCGCTGGCGTTCTCCGCGTCGTACCGCCAGCCGCTCTCCCGGTTCCAGATGTCCACCAGGCAGCCGAAGAAGATCTTCGGGTCGAAGCCGAAGCTGGCCATCATGTTGTAGGCGATGGACTGGGCGGTGCCCGGGTCGGGCGGCGTGGACGTGACGTAGACGATCCCGCCGGTCCCGGTCCCGGTTCCGCCGCTCGTGCCGGTACCCGGGTTGGCCGCGGCCACCTCGGCGGGCGAGGCCAGCTTGGGCTTGGCCACCACGACCAGCGTGTTGGCCGCCTGGGTCATCGCGATCAACTGCGCGCGCTCGGCCTCGAGCGCGGCCATGGTATGGCTGCCCGGCACCATCTCAATGGCCTGAACGGCGCTGAAAGCACTCGATCCCGGCGCGAATACCTTGCCGCCCACCGCCACTCCGGCGACCGCCAGCACGGCGATAACGGCGGCCGGGAAGACAATGCCGAAACGTCGGATCAGGCCCCGCTTGCGCCGGCTGCTGCGAGCCCCAGTCCGGTGTCGCGACAAGGCAATCCTTTCGTCGGGCCGCGCCCGCGAGATGCTAGCCGCCGTCCCGGCGGAAACCTGGCATTCCGGCCGCGGGCCTATGCGGTAATCAGGCCGCGCCACTGACCCGCCGCACCTGACCTGGTGCGCCGCCTGGCCCGCCGCGCGCAAGTACCGCTGGCGGTCAACAATGCCAGAAAGGCACCCGTACGCGCGGCACTTCGGCCAGAAATCCCCGGACGGTAATACCGGAGCGCCGGCGGCCATGACCACCTGATGGCGACACTGTCCGTAGTCTATTATGGTCAGGCAGTTATTACCAGGTTCCGCGGTCGGCATGATCCGGGTCCCGCCGCGGTCGCGGCACCGCACTCCTCGCACGCTAGTGCTGTCCCGCTCTCATTTACCTCACCAGCCACATCCGCACACTGATACGCTCATCAGTTCGATTAACTTAGCTATATCGTGGAGGATTCGGCCTTAGTGGTGGATTTGGTACCCCAGGCGGTACCAAATCCGCCACACAACCCGGATCTTCCAAGATCTTTGCGCGGGTAGGCATATCAGTGCACGCTTGGGCATCACCGCTCTCACCGGCAACAGCGGGGTGAAGGGACATCGCACGCGGGTCCCGGCTCACGGAACCGGGCCTCGGCTGGCCGGTGCGGGGAGCGCACGGGGCAGGGGCTTGGACCACCGGAGCATGCTGGCGGGGGGGCCGGGGCACGCGCCGGGCCGGTTAGGGAAAATGATCTTTTTGTTGAAACCCATAAGGCAATCGATTTCCGCTTGTCCGAACCCGCGCGAAGCTGTCGACTTAGGCCAAAGTTGTGTCGGTTCGAAGGGAAATTTGATGCAAAGACCTAACGATCAAATCACCCGAACGGGCGAGGGTCCTGCTCTCGCCCGCCCTGCTTGCCTCCCGGCCGGGACGCCGCGGCCGGCCAGGCGCCCGGGCCTGATGGCGGCCGCCAGGCGGCGGCCGCGGCTCGTGGCCGCGGCCTGCGCGGTCCTGCTGGCGGCGCCGCTCGCGGCCGTCGCCGTGGGCGGTACGGCGGCGGGCGCAGTCGGCGGGGCGGCGGCGGGCGGCGCGGGGCCGGCGCCCACCGTGAACTGGGCCCTGTCCGGCACGGCCACCGCGACCACGGCGGAGTCCGGCCAGCCCGCGGCGAACGCGATCGACGGCGACGCGGGCACCGACTGGTGCACGTCGGGCTGGACCGGGACGCTCACCGTCGACCTCGGCCAGGTCAGGTCGCTGGCCAACCTCGGCCTCACGCTGGACGCCGCCAGCCCGTCGGCCTCGGCCACGATCGAGCTCGCCAGCACCGCGGGAGCCTGGCAGCAGGTGCCCGCCCTGCGTAACGTCGCGCTCGACCCCGGCAACCCGATGTACTTCCCGCTGCCCGCCGGCAGCCAGGCCAGGTACGCGGAGCTGACCGTGTACAGCGACACCGGGGCGGACGTGTGCGTGGGCGAGTTCCGGATATACGGCCCCGACGCCGCCGCGTCCGGCATGGACTTCGGCACCGACCTGTCCTTCACCCCCCAGGAACTGGCCGCGGGCGCCACGTTCAGCTACGACGGCAGGCCGGGCACCCCGGTGACGATCACCCGCGCGGCCGGGGCCAACTACGTCCGGATGCGGCTCTGGGTCGACCCGCCGCCCGGCTACAGCGACCTGGCCAGCGACCTCGCGCTGACCCGGCAGGTGCACGCGGCCGGGATGAAGATCTACCTGGACATCATGTACTCGGACTTCTGGGCCGATCCGCAGCATCAGGACATCCCGGCCGCCTGGGCGGGCCAGGACCTCACCCAGCTCACCGCCACGGTCCAGTCCTACACCCAGCAGGTCATCTCGGCGTTCGCCCGGCAGGGCACGCCGGTGGACATGGTCTCGATCGGGAACGAGATCAGGAACGGCATCCTGTGGCCGGTCGGCGAGATCAACTGCACCGACTGCGGCGGCTGGGACAACCTGGCCCAGCTGCTCAAGGCGGGCGTCGCGGGCGCCCGGGCGGGCAACCCGGCGGGCCACCAGCTGCTGATCCTCATGCACTACGACCAGGGCGGCAACAACGCGCTGAGCTCGGCGTTCTACTCGCAGCTGACCTCGTTCGGCGTGCCGTTCGACGTGATCGGGCTGTCCTACTATCCCTTCTTCCACGGGGCGATCTCGGCGATGCGGGCCAACGTGGACGCTCTGGCGACGCAGTTCCGCAAGCCGATCGTCATCGCGGAGACCCAGTACCCGTGGACGCTGGCCAACGGCAACTCCCCGCTCGGCGACAGTACCGGCGACTTCGTCTGGCAGACCAGCCAGCTCTCGCCCGGTTACCCGGCGAGCCCGGGCGGCCAGCTCTCGTTCGTGACCGACGAGCTTTCCATCCTGGCCCAGGTGCCCGGCGGGCTCGGCGCCGGGCTGTTCTACTGGGCGCCCGACTGGATTCCCGGCGTGCCCTGGGAACCGGGGACGGGCATCGGCTCGCCGAACGTCAACCTCACCCTGTTCAACTTCGAGGGCGCGGCGCTCCCCTCGATCGGCATCTTCCAGAACCCGGCCGGCGTCTGCGAGCGATACGCGCCGTTCAGTTCTCCCTGTGTAGTCGGCTGAGCGTGGCCGGCTGAGGTACGGCCCAGTCCCCGTGGCGCGGCGAGCCCGCACGTCCGCGCCACGGGGGCCGGGTAGTTTCCAGGGGTCGGAGGGGCCCGGCCGGGCAGGACCTTCGTCCCTAGCCCGATCGCGGCGCCTGCCACAATCTGAAGCATGGAAACACCACTGTCGCCGCTGGATTTCGCCCGCCGCACCCGCAGGCTGCACGCCGACCGCGAGGCGGTCGTCGACGGCGACCTGCGGCTGACCTACCGGCAGTTCTTCGACCGCTGCGACCGCTGGTCCGCGACGCTGCAGGGCCTGGGCGTGGCGCAGGGCGACCGGGTGGCCACGATCGCCCCGAACACGCACGGGCATCTCGAGTGCTTCTACGCCGTGCCGCAGATCGGCGCCGTCCTGGTGCCGATCAACTACCGGCTGACCCCGGAGGACTTCACCTACATCGTGAACCACTCGGGCTCGACGGTGCTCTGCGTGGCCGAGGAATACCTCGCGGTGGTGGACGACGTCCGGGACCAGATGCCCGGAGTGCGGCATTTCGTGGCCCTGGAAGGCAGCAGGGACGGCTGGCTCGACTACGAGGCGGCGATCGCCGCCGCCGAGCCCGGCTTCGCCCGGCCGGAGATCGGCGAGCGAGACCTGATCTCGATCAACTACACCAGCGGGACCACGGCGCGGCCGAAGGGCGTCATGATCACGCACCGGAACGAAGCCATCAACATCATCGGCACGCTGATACACCTGCCGATGGCCGTGGGCTCACGCTACCTGTGGACGCTGCCGATGTTCCACGCCAACGGCTGGACCTATACCTGGACGGTGACGGCGGCCGGCGGCACCCACATCTGCCTGCGCAAGGTCGACCCGGCCACCATTTTCGGGCTGATCAGGGACGAGCGGGTGAGCTGGCTGTGCGCGGCGCCGACGGTGCTGATCTCGCTGGCCAGCGCCCCCGCCTCGGTGCGGGGCGAGGTGCCGGCCGGGGTGCATGTGCTGGCGGCCGGGGCACCCCCGGCGGCGGCCACCATCGAGCGGATGGAAGGCGACCTGGGCTGGGAGATCACGCAGGTCTACGGCCTGACCGAGACGTCGCCGTTCATCACGGTCTGCGTCCCGCTGCCCGAGCACGCTGAGATGCCGGCCGCGGACCGGGCCGTCATCAAGGCGCGGCAGGGTGTCGAGCTGCTGACCTCGGGCGAGCTGCGGGTGGTAGACGCCGACGGCCGCGAGGTTCCCGCGGACGGCCATACCGTCGGCGAGATCGTGGTCCGCGGCAACGCCGTCATGGACGGCTACTACAACGATCCCGAGGCCACCCAGCACGCCATGGGTGACGGCTGGTTCCACACCGGCGACGCGGCGGTGGTGCACGTGGACGGCTACGTGGAGATCCGGGACCGGCTCAAGGACGTGATCATCAGCGGCGGCGAGAACATCTCCTCGGTCGAGGTCGAGGGGGTGCTGCTCCGCCACCCGGCCGTCCAGGAGGTCGCCATCGTCGGCCTGCCGCACGAGAAGTGGGGCGAGACCCCGCACGCCTTCGTGCTGCTCCGCGACGGCGGCCAGGCGACCGAGGAGGAGATCATCGGGTTCGCGCGCGAGCGCCTCGCCCACTTCAAGGCGCCGCGCGGCGTCACCTTCGTCGACGAGCTGCCGAAGACCGCGACCGGCAAGATCCAGAAGTACGTGCTGCGCAAGGGGGCACCCAACCTCGCCCGCCAGTAAGGGCCTGGCCCGCGGTTCCGGGGTCAGGGCACCCGGAACCGCGGGCCAGCCGGAACCGCAGGCCAGCCGGTTACCAGGCGGCCAGCCGGTTACCAGGCGAAGGTCTCGGCCAGGTTCTTGTACTCGAACAGTTCGGTCTTGTCGAACCACAGATTCACCTCGTACTGGGCTTCTTCCCGGTTGCCCGAGGCGTGCGCGAGGTTGGCGACGGCCTTGCCGGTCACGGCGGCGACGGCCTTGGACTGGTGCGCGAAGTCGCCGCGGATCGAGCCGGGCTGGGCCTCGTTCGGGTACGTGCTGCCGACGATCTTGCGGACGGTGGCGACCGCGTCCTCGCCCTCGAGCACGAAGGCGATGACCGGTCCGCGCTGCATGAACGCCGCGGTCGCGTTGTAGACGGCGGCCCCCAGCCGCTCTTCCAGGTCGAAGTAGTGCTTGCGGGCGAAGTCGGCGTCGATCTCGCGCATCTTCATGCCGATGATCTTCAGCGATGCGTCTTCGAATCGCTGGATGATACGCCCGGCCAGGCCGCGGACCACGGCGTCTGGCTTCAGCACGACAAGCGTGCGCTCCCGCAACTGCTCGGAGTCGGCCACGGTAATCCTTTCCCCTTTGCGAATGGAGACAGGGTAGCGGCCCGTACCCTCGGATCCGCATATCGCCTGGCCTCGGGCACGTCACGCTCTGATACCAGAACACCAGCAGCGCACCCGCGCATCACCGGGCTCAGTTCCGGGGGGTTCAGCGGGACGCGGCGGCCAGGTCGAGGCCGAGCGCGACGGGTTCAAGAACCGTGGTCAGGCTCCCTGCAGCCGGGGGCTGCCGGCGCAGCAGAACGAGCGCGGTGAGCGTCGCGGCGATGACGAAGGCTTCCACGGCCATGATCCAGGCCGGCGCGCCGGCGAAGAATGCAGCCACGGCCCACCGCCGCGTGCTCGCGGTGCTGACGTACCTGCGCGCCGCCTAGGCCAGGACCGTGACCACGTTCTGCGCGGTGAACGTGGACGTGCGGTCTCTACCTATGTAGAGTGACGTGGGTGACGTCATCACCCGGGTTCTCCGCGCAGACGCGCCTGAGGTCCGGCACGCTGGGGGTGGTGCGATGAACAGGCTGAACCGGGCGGCAGCCGCGGCCGGGCGCGCCGCGGCGTGGCTGCTGCCCGCCGGGCGGCGGGACTGGGTGGCGGCGGTCTGGGCCGAGGCGCACGAGGTGCCGCCGGGGCTGGCCCGGCTGGCCTGGCGGGCCGGCGGGGCCTGGATGCTCGCCCGGGAGGCGCTGATGCCGCGCCGCCTCGGCTGCGCGGCGCTGTTCGCGACGGCCGCAGGAGCCGCGGCCTGGGCGGCCTGGCCGCAGCCGGGGGTCGGCCACGCGGCGGTCAGCCAGTTCCACGTGATCGCCACGGTGCTGCTGCTGGCCGGGCTGCCGCTGCTGGCCCGGAGGTTCTTCGGGCCGGCTACTCCCAGCCGGGCCGGCCGGTTCCTGCGCGTCTTCTCCTGCGCGGCCATCCTGGCCCTCATGCCGGCCTTCGCCATCGTCGAGGCGTTCGCCAACCTGACGCCGGCCCGGCCGGCGTACCGGTACGTCTTCTGTACCGCCCAGGGCTGGAGCAGCGTCCAGGGCTGCGGCGGGGTGCCCGGCAGGTCGACCGGGGGTCCGCCCTGGGCGGGCGAGATCCCGCTGATGCTGATGACCATCGCATACCTGGGCGTCATCTTGTTCCTGACCTCGCGGCGGTCCCAGGTGACCCGGAGCACGCTGGCCATCGGCGCCGGCACGGGCCTGCTGTTCGGCGTGGTCATGTACGCGGTGGCACCTGTCGGGATCACTAACGGGGCCACCGATCCGTGGCTGCCGGGATCGAAGGCCGATCCGCTGGTGGCGCTGGCCTGGGTCCTGCTGTTCGGCGGGCCGGCCGCGGCCGCGTGGCTGGCCGCGTGGCGCGGCTGCGGCCCCGGCGGCGCCGCGCTGCCCCGCGGCGTCAGGATCGGCCAGGGCATCGCCGCCGGGGTGCTGGCGAACGGGATCGCCGCGCTGTTCACCACCGCGCTCGGCACCGGCACGATCGCGCTGATGCTCAGGTCCGCATGGCTGCTGCGCTGGTTCAACCACGGTCACCAGCTGACCGCGATCGCCGCGTACCGCTACGAGAGCAACGCCGGCGGGGGCGCGAACGTGTACCTGTTCATGCTGATCTGGTTCCCGGTCATCGGGCTGTTCATGAGCGCGCTCGGCGCGGCCTGCGCCCCGCTCGGCCGACCCGCGCCAGGAGAACTGACCCCCGATGCCGGCAGGGTTCCACGGAGCTCGTTCCCGCGCTCACAGGTTGCTGGCCAGGAACGTCTTCAGCGCGGCGCGCAGCTGGGCGGAGAACGGTAGCGACTCGTTGT
>Ga0335078_10003334_pt1 | contig 23943 bp, 23 predicted proteins | sample Lox_Sample_32_FD_206711 | JGI IMG/M metagenome (GOLD analysis project Ga0335078, IMG submission 206711) | Soil microbial communities from Loxahatchee National Wildlife Refuge, Florida, United States - Lox_Sample_3.2 | ecosystem: Environmental > Terrestrial > Soil > Wetlands | place: USA... | reverse complement strand
GGGCGCCGCGCGCCCGCCCGGGGGGGGGCCCACGGGCGACCCCCGGCTGTCTGTGTCCGCGCCCCCGCCCGCCCGCGGGGCCACCGCCCGCCGCCCGTTCGACAAGCGCGGCGCCAGATCGACCGCGAAGGTCGCGCTTTCGTCGGTCGACGCGTGACACGCGGCGCAGTGCGATTGCGCGTCCGAGATCGCGTCGTGCGCGTGCGCGCGATCCGTCGCGAGACCATCGCCGCCGTGACACGCGACGCAGCCGAGATCGGCGTGACGCGCGACGAGCGTGTCGCGGTGCGGGTGCGACGCGTCGTCATGACACGTCGTGCACCGCTCGACTTCGCTCACCACGCTGCAGGCCCCGCTGGTTCGTGCGTCGCATCGCCACGCGACGCGCACCTCACGCGCGCGCGGCTTCGACGCGCCGTTCGAGCGCCACACGACCACGCCCGCGAACGCGACGAAGAGCGCGGCGATCGCTTGGCTCGCGAGATCGAACCGCCGCGGCGTCACGGTCGCGCGACGGGATTCGATTTCGAAGCGCGGCGCGCGTCGCTCACCGCGCGCCGCATCGACGCGAGGCCTGCTTCGATGCGCTCTTCGCTCGTCGCGTAACTGAAACGAACGTAACCGGGCGCGCCGAACGCACCGCCCGGAACCGCCGCCACGTGGGCGACTTCGAGCAAGAAGAACGCGACGTCGTCGTCGCTCGCGATCGTCTTTCCGCCGTGAACGATGCCGTACAAACCGCGCACGTCGGCGAACGCGTAGAACGCGCCTTCCGGCGTTCGACACCGCACGCCAGGCACCGTGCTCAACCCGGCGACCATCGCGTCGCGACGCCTTTCGAATTTCGCGCGCATCGCTTCGACCGCGTCTTGCGGTCCGGTAAGCGCGGCGAGCGCGGCGTATTGCGCGACGGCGGTCGGGTTCGTCGTGCTCTGACCTTGCACGACGTCGAGCGCGTCGATCAGCGGCTTCGGCGCGATCGCCCATCCGATGCGCCATCCCGTCATCGCGTACGTCTTCGACACGCCGTCGATCACGATCGTGCGCGGCGCGAGATCCGGCGCGATCTCCGCGATCGAGACGTGACGAAATCCGTCGTAGACGAGCTCGGCGTAGATCTCGTCGACGACGATCCAACAATCGTGTTTGCGGAGCACGTCGACGAGCGCGCGCATGTGCGCCTCGTCGTACGCCGCGCCCGTCGGGTTCGACGGCGTGCACAAGACGACGGCTTTCGTCCGCGACGTGATCGATTTTGCGAGCGCGTCGGGCGAGACGCGCCAATCGTCTTCTTCGCGCGTCGGAACGAGCACGGGCTCGGCGCCGACCAAACGCACTTGCTCCGGGTAGCTCACCCACGCCGGCGTCGGGATCACGACTTCGTCACCCGCTTCGTAGAGCGCGAGCGCGACGTTGAAGAGCGCGTGCTTCGCGCCGACCGAGACGCAGACGTTCTCGGGCGCGATGCGCTGTTTGCGGCGTCGTTCGTGATCGGCGCAGATCGCTTTCTTGAGCGGCGCGATGCCGGTGACCGCGGTGTACTTGTGGGCGCCGGAGTCGATGGCTTTCTTCGCGGCGTCGAGCACGAGCTGCGGCGGATCGAAATCCGGCTCGCCGACGCCGAAACCGAACACGTCGACGCCCTTCGCGCGGAGCGCCGCGGCCTGCGCGTTGACGGCGAGCGTCACGCTCGGGACGACGACCGAGAGCCGATGCGCGAACCCACTGCCCACACGGGACATGTACCGCGTGGACGACGGGCGATCCACCACAAGTGGTCGGCTCAGTCTTCGGTCGGCTCGCTTTCCTTGAGACCTTTTTTGAAGTTGCTGATCGCCTGACCCAAACCTTTTCCGACGGATGCGATGCGTCCGGAGCCGAAGAGGAGGACTGCGATGAGCGCGATGATGGCGAGCTCGCCGATGCCGAGGTTACCCATGCTCCGTGCTTTTGCACGAAGCGGGCCGCCTCACGCTTCTTTTTCCTTGGGCTCGCTCTTGGCTTCGACCTTCTCGGTCTTCTCGGTCTTCTTCTCCGGCTCTTCGTCCGCTTCGCGAAGACCCTTCTTGAAGTTCGCGATGCCTTGACCGAGGCCCTTGCCGATGTCGGCGATGCGACCCGCGCCGAACAAGAGCAGCGCGATGAGTCCGATGATGAGTAGCTCGCCGGGTCCGATGTTGCCCATGACTTGTGGCCTCTGAGGATTTGCTAGCAGTCGGGCCTTCGCATCGCAAGCAAACCGAGCATCGCCGAGAGCGCGAGCGGAAGCGTGCATGATGCAATCGGCATCGCGAGGTACGCGATCGCCGGCGCGTCGTGGCGTTCGAGGACGCGCATCAGCCCGAGCGTGGCGAGCGGACCCGAGACGCCGACGAGCACGGACGCAAACGTCCCACGCGCGCGCCGCGTGAGCCCCGCGTGAAGCGAAACGAGCGCCGCGAGCGCCGCGGCGAGCACGACGACGAACGCGCGAAGAATCGGTCCGACGTTCGACGCGTGCGTCCACGGCGACATCCCGTGAAGCGCGACGTGCGCCGCGCGCGCCGTGATCGGAAACGACGCGAGCGGCAAATCGAAGCGCGCGTCGTCGAGATCGATGCGGCGCAGATCCCCGCTGACGCGCGCGTCGCGCGCCGTGAACGACACGGCGTGAAGCGAGCCGGGTCCTGCGCCGTAGAGGCGCGGCGATTCGCGCGGCGCGCAAAGCCACGTCGCGGAGACGAACGGGATCGCGTACGTCGATGGCGCCTTCGCGTGTGCGCACGCGGCGCGCCCTTGCGCGATGAGGTCCTGCGCCATGCGGCCCGGGGCGCTCGCGTCCAGCGCGCCCACGGCGGACGCGACCGCGAGCGCCGCGGCGAGCGGGAGCGCGCTTCGCCACTGCGCGCGCGCCGTGCGCACGGGCGACTCGCCGAGGAGCATCATCGCGCGCGCCTCGCCGCGCTCCGCGAACCGCTGCGCAGCGAGGGAAAACCCGAGCGGCCACCCGACGAGAATCGCGGCTTCGACGGCGAGCTCGACGACGCCGCGCGCGAACGGAAGCGCGACGCGCAGTGGGACCGCCGGGTCGAGGACCCACGGGAGAATGCGCACGAACCCCGCGAAGAGCGCAACGCCACCGAGTGCAGCGCTCGCGACAATCGCCGCGCGTTGCAGAGAGCGATGAAGCGGGTGCACGGGCGCCGTGAACATCGGTGCAGCAGTCGGAAGATACACGGTTGCGCTGGTCGGTGAACCTCGTGCTACCTTCCGGCACCAAGAGGGAATCGACCGACATGATGAAGCGCTTGGCCCAAAGATTGGGATGCGGGGCGACGGCTGCGGCCTTCGCAATGGCGGCGCTCACCGCGCATTGTCCTTCGGCGCGCGCGGACGACATCCAAGGCACGCCCAAAGGCACCATTGGCGGCGCGTTCCTCGGCGCCGAAGTCGTCGCGATGCCCATGGCGATCGCGGGCGTGCGCGCGGGTTGGGCTTACGCGGTGTTCCCGCCACTCGGCGCGGTCGGCGGTGCGATCGGCGGCTTCTTCATGGACAAGGCCTACGACGACGCGTCCGCGAAGACGCCGTCGAACGCGTACGGCTCGGCCTTCATGCTCGCGGGCGGCATGGCGCTCATCATTCCGACGATCATCCTCATGCTCAACGCGACGCGCTACCACCCGAGCGCCGAAGCGACGGAAGACCATGCGCCGACCAACACCGGCCCTGAGGCGAACCCCGGCAAGCCCGGCGGAAACGCCGTCACGCCGAGCGGCGACACCGCCGCGCCTCCGCCTGCTTCTTCGAGCGGCGGCGCGAGCACCCAACCTCCGTACGTTCCGCTCTCGCTCGTCGACGTGCACGAAGGCTCGCTCCGCATGGGCATCCCCGTGCCGGAGGTTCACAACGCGTACACGCCGCAACAAATCAAAGAGCTCGGTGTGGCGCAGACGACGGAGCTTCGCGTTCCCGTCTTCAAGCTCGCTTTCTGATACCATCGGTCACGATGAACCATCCGGCTCCTCGCGCTTCGGCGGCGAAGCCCACTGATCCGATGATTGGTCGCGTCGTCGCGGGGCGCTATCGCCTCGAGTCGCGACTCGGCGAAGGCGGCATGGGCGTCGTGTATCGCGCGCGCCACGTGCTCATCGATCGCGTCGTCGCGTTGAAGTTGATTCGTCCCGATCTCCGCGGCGAGACCCACCTCCGCGCGTGGATGCTGCGCGAGGCGCGCGCCGCGAATCGCGTCGACCACGCGCACATCATCGACATCCACGACATCGGCGAGACGGAAGAAGGCGAGCTCTATCTCGTGATGGAGTATCTCGTCGGCACCGCGCTTTCTGCGGAGCTCGCGCGCGGACCGATGTCGCTCTCGCGCGGCGTCGACATCCTCGAGCAAATGTGCGCGGCGCTCGGACGCGCGCACGATCTCGGCGTCGTGCACCGAGATTTGAAGAGCGACAACATTTTGCTCTCGACCAAAGGCGGTCGAAAAGACTTCGTGAAGATTTTGGACTTCGGGCTCGCGCACCTCGCGATGGACCCGCGCCTCGCGCCAAAAGGCGCGGTGTTCGGGACACCCGAGTACATGTCGCCGGAGCAAGCGCGCGGCGAAGAAGCGGGTCCGCAGAGCGATCTCTACGCGCTCGGCGTCTTGTTCTTCGAGATGCTCACCGGCCAGCTCCCGTTTCGATCGAGCGATCGCGAGACGCTCCTCGAGATGCAGCGGAGCGCTCCGCCGCCGCGCCCGCGATCGATCAAGACGGACGTTCTTCCCGCGGCGGAGTCGATCGTGCTCAAGCTGCTCGAGAAAGATCGTCGGCGTCGTTTTCAAGACGCGCACCACCTTCACGAAGAGCTCAAGGCGCTGCAGCGTTCGCTGCCGTCGACGGCGTGGGAAGTGGGGAGCGGCGGCGAGCTCGCGCCTCCGCCTCCGCCGCCTCCACCGCAATCGCCTGGCGTCATCGAGTGGGCGAATCGCGCGGGGCTCTTCTCGCGCATGGTGTCGCGCGCGTACCCGTCGGGGAACGCGCCGCCCGAAATTCAGAAGGCGCTCGCGTCGGCGTGGGAGCTCGCCGCGCGCGCGACGAAGCTCGAGGGAGAAGTCGCGAGTCACACGCGCAAGCTCGAGTCGCTCGAACGTCGCGGGCGCGCGCTCCGCGCGGAGATCGGACGCAAAGTCGAGGAGCTCGCGCACGAAGAGTCGCGCGCGCTGCGCGACGCGGCCGCCGAGCAACAAGAGGCAGCGCGCCTCCGCGAGCAACTTCAAATCGCCGAGCGCAACGCGCAAGTCGCGAAGAGCCAGGCGGACGCCGCGGCGAACGGCGGACAAGCCGCGCAGCTTCGCACGGCGTTCGAACGCGCGGGCGCCGCGCTCGCGCTCTGCGAAGCGCGCCGCGAGCAGCTCGCCGAGCGCGAGCAAAAAGCGTCCGTGAAGGACGCGCACGCGCGCGACCTCCGTCGCCAGATCGAAGAGCTCCGCGCGCAGCTGTCGCGTTACGCCGAGGCGCTCGAAGAAGATCTCGCGCAGGGACGCGAGAAGGTCGCCGCGCGCACGCGCGACGGCCTCGGCTTCGAGAAGTCGTTCAGCGAAGTCTCGAGCGCGCTCCTCGGTCACCTCAAGGCGAAACCCGAAGCGCGCGATCTTCTCCAAGAGCTCATGGAGAACATGCACGGCCCCGCGATCACGAACAAAGGCTCCGGCGGCGGAAGCGAATCGCGCGGGCCAGGAATGTGACTAAGGCAGCTTCGCGTTCAAGAACGACTTCAGCTTCAAGAGCGTCTTCGGATCGCGCGTGAACGTCGGGGATTGGTAATCCTTGGCCCACGCGGCGACCTCCTGCGTGAACTCTTTTCGCTGCGGCTCGTCGTCGATGATGTCGTCGACGGTGCGGCCGCGCGCGGCGCCCTTCTGCAGACCCTTCACGTACGTCTCGAGTCGCGCGTAGTCGCCGCCCATGAACGCGCGGATCTCGGAGGCGTCCATCGAGAGCCGCTCGAGCACGCCGCTCTTCGCGCTCGCGTCCGCTTGGATCGCGAGGGCCGCGGCGACGCGCAGGACGAACGCGTCGTCCATGAATCCGAGATCGTCGATCCCGTCCGGAATCAGATCGAGCGATTTGAAAATGTAGTTGAGCCCCGCGACGACGTTTCGCTTCACGTGCTCGGAGGCGTTTCCGCTCACGATCGCGCCGAGCGCCGCAGCGTCTTCGCCGAGCGAACGCAGCCACGCGGGGAACATCTCGAGGTACTTCGGATCGGGAGCGTCGGTCATGGGGCGTACGGTATCATTGCGCCGCGAACGCGAGAAGCCGCGGCGCGACGTCGAGCAAGCTCTTCGCGTCACGCACGAAATCCGCGGCGCCCGCGCCGAACGCGAGGAGCGGAACGGGCGCGCGCGTGTGCGTTCGAACCGAGAGATCCTCGACGTTTCCGTGATCGCTCGTGACGACGACGAGCTGCTCGCGCGGATCGATCGCGCGAAAGAGCTCCGCGAGGAAATGATCGGTGCGCGAGATTTCGTCGCGCGCCCACTCGGTGTCCTGCGAGTGGCCCGCAGCGTCCGTCAGAAAAATTTCGAAGAGCGCGAGCGCGTTCTCCGCGGCGCCCGCCGCGACGCTCCTCGCGGCCGACGCGATCGAGACGCGCGGCGCGTCCGCGCCGGCCGCGACGAGGAGCTCGCCGGTCAGATCGAACGTCGCGGCGCGCCCGTCGCGCACGTCGTCGAAGGTCGCGAGCGTCCCGCCGCGCGCCATCGCGCACACGGTCGACGCCGACGGCGGAAAGCGGCGATTCGGTTTGTCTTCGCCCGAGAGAACGCGCGCGACGCGCTCCGCGCGACCCGCGTCGAACGCGTTGAGGAACGCCGCGCGGCGACCGCGCTCGCGTGCTCGACCGAGAAATCCCTCGCGCGTCACGAGATCGCGCAGCCGCGGCGACGGATATCCGCTCGCGTGTCCGCCCGCGAGCGCGATCGCGTCGTGGCCGGTGAAGATCACGGATTGTCCCGTCGCGCTCTGCGGCAGGCCCGCGTGTCCGAGCGTCGCGTCGATCGCGACGAGGTGCGCGCCCTGGAACGTCGCGCGTCCGTCCGCGCCGAGCGGCGCGAGCACCTCGAGCGGAAGATCGCAGAACGGATTTTGCGGCCCGCGCCGTCCGAAACCGATTCCATCGACGAACACGAGCAGTGCGCGCATCACATCGAACGCGCGACCGCGAAGCCGAGGATGAATCCCGCCATCAGCGCGCACGACACGAGCAGCACGACCACGACTTGCGAGATGCCGCGCGGAGGACCCGCGAACGAGCTCGGATCGTTCGTCGACGCGGGGAGCACGACGACGGGCGGATGCTCCGAACGCGGCGCGGGATGGTGCGATCGCGGCGCGTGAACCGGTGACTCCGTCGGCGACGAGAGCGTCGGACCGACGGGGATCGCGTCGGGATGCGCGGCGTGCGCGATCGGGAGGGCCACCGTGCCCGTCGCGATCGGAATCGCGGCGAGCGCGCGCGACATCTCTTCCGCGGATTGAAATCGCGCGGCGCGATCTTTCTGGAGAGCGCGCGCGAAGAACGCGTCGAACGGCGCGAGCGCCGGCGACACGGCGCTCGGCGGGTCGAGATCCGCCGTGAGGATCTGCGTGATGCGCGCGAACTCCGTCGGCGCGGGGAACGCTTGGCGCCCGGTGACGACCTCGTAGAGCATGATGGCGACGCTCCACAAATCACTCCGATGGTCCGCGTCGCGCGCGCTGCGCGCTTGCTCCGGGCTCATGAACGCGGGCGTTCCGAGGAGCATGCCGGTGCGCGTGCGGTGCCCCATGCCGCCCGCCGCGTCCATCACCTTCGCGATCCCGAAGTCGAGAATCTTCGAAGCGTCGCCGCGGGTGACGAAGACGTTCTCCGGTTTGAGATCGCGGTGAACGATCCCTTGCGCGTGCGCGACCGCGAGACCCGCGAGCACACCCTGCGTGATCGCGATCGCGCGCTGCGGCGCGATGGGACGCCCGATGGGCGCGAGCGCGCTCAACGCTTGGCCTTCGAGCTTCTCCATCACGATGTACGGCGTCCCGTCCTCGGCCTCGCCCACTTCGAACACGCGCACGATGTTCGGATGCACGAGGCGCATGCACGCGCGGCCTTCGTCGACGAAGCGCGCGCGCACGTTCGCGTCTTGATCCGGGCGCATCATCTTGATCGCGACGCGCGACCCCGGCTGCGCGAGCGCCTCGGCTTCGTAGACGATCCCCATACCGCCTTCGCCGAGCGGAGCGATCAACCGGAAGCGCCGCGACAGCACCGCTCCGATCAACGCGGACGCCGTCGCCACCATCGCGTCACACTGTAGCGCGCGATTTGACCGTGCGCGTTCGCATTTCGTGTATGTTTTTCGCCATGATGCGCTGCGCGATTCTCGTCGCATTTCCGATTCTGCTCGTCGCGCCGAGCGCGCTCGCGCAGAACGCGCCCATCGACGCGGACAAACCGCAATCGAAGCCCGGCGCGGAGTCGACCGACGTCTCGCGTCCGTGGCTCTACAACGACGATCCGACGATCCCGGCGCCGCTCCACGTCGTCGCCGCGCTGACGAACACGTACTCCGGAAACGATCGCAGCGTCTCGCGCGCGTTCGCGTCGGCCGACGACGGGCCGGGGATCAAAGCAGGCGTGACGGCGCAGCTCGGCCTCGTGCACATGGTCGCGCTCGACGTGACGGGCGTCGTCGGCGGATTCGGCGCGGGCGTCGGCGGCGGTCTCATGGCGGGAGCGCGCTTCGCGCCGTTCGATCTCGCCAAGCACGGATTTCGTCTCGCGATCGCGGCGGGCTACTTGCTCGATCTCGATCAGTCGAGCGGCATGTACGCGCGCGTCACGGCGAGCTACGACGTCGGTCGCCTTCGTCTCGCCGCGATGTTCCACGGCGAGCACGTCTTCCGCGACGGCAGCGATCCCGTCGACATCTTCGTCACCGTGGGCGCGAGCGTGCGTCTCGTCCCTGCGTTTCGCGTCGGCCTCGAGTACGTCGTGCAAGATCTCGAGGAGGCCTTCGTGAAAGACGACGACGACGACGACGACGCGAAGCCGGTGCCCGGCGCGGCCGAAGGCGGCGTTCATCAGTTCCTCGGCGTCGGCGGAACCTTCGCGCTCCTCCATGATCGCCTCTTCATCAACTTCGGTCCCGCGCTCGCGTTCCGAACGGAGATCGGCAAGGTCGAGCCGGTCGGACGCGCGCTCGTTTCGTACACGTTCTGACGTGAAGCTCGAACGCCGCGAAATCGCCGTGCTCGTCGCGACGCTGCTCGTCATCGTGACAGTCAACGCGTGGTGGCGCGTGAAGGAGACGGGGAGGCGCGCGCGCGTCGCGGCGGAGCGCGAAGCGATGCTCGACGCAGGCGCGGACGCGATCGATCCATGAAGCGCGCGACGTTCGCCGCCTTCGTGCTCGTCGCGTGTCATCACAGCTCGAGAGATCCGAACGCGGACAAACCTTCGAGCTGCGTCATCGAGCACGACGGCGGCGTCACGCAGTGCTTCGAGGACATCGGCGCGACGGCGAAGGCCGACGGCGAAAAAATCTGCGACGCGATGCGCGGCGATCACACCTTCCGCGTCGCCGCGCCGTGCCCGACCGAAGCCGTCGTCGGCTCCTGCCGAAAACGTCCCGGCACCGACTTGGAGCGCGTCGAGCGCTGTTACCACGACGTCGACGCGTGCCGAACCCGCTGCGCGAAGAGCGAAGGGGTCTTCGAAGAGTGATCGTCAGCGCGCGCGGAGCGTCGAGAAGAACGCCTTCGGCATCGGATCGAGCTGGCCTTGGTAGATCGTGTCGACGATCGAGAGCACGTCGAAGTCCGCGTCGAACGCGTCGTGAATTTGCTCGCGCGTGAAGCGGTGCGGTCCCTGCTCGCCGGGTTGAAGGTGACTGAACGTCTTCAAGAAGAGAAAACCGCGCGGCGCGAGCAGTCGCTTCATCGACGCGGAGAACGCGCGTCGCGTCTCGGGCGGAAGAACGTGGAAGCATCCGCGATCGAAGATCGCGTCGAACGGTCCGCGCAGCCGAGTCTTCAAGACGTCGTCGACGACGAAATCGATCTTCGCGTCACGCGCGTGTCGCTTCGCGTAATCGATCGCAGCGGGCGCGAGATCGCTCGCGGTGACGACGTATCCGCGCTTGGCGAGCTCGCGCGCTTGCGTTCCGGGTCCCGTTCCTTGATCGAGCACGCGCGCGCCGGGCTTCACGCCGTTGTCGTCGAGCGCCTTCGCGAGATCCGGATCGAGCTCCGCGAAAAACCACGGGAGCTTCTCGATGGTGTCGTTGCGATAGAGCTCGTCCCAGCTCGGAAATCCGCGCGGGCCCACCGCGCCTTGCGTCATCTCGCACGCTCCTTCGCGCGCTGAATCGCCAAGTTGATCATGATCTCGTGCTCGCGCGGCTCGGCCCAGCGGCGCCGCGCGCTCTCGCTCAAGTGATCGAGCGGGTCGTAATAGAGGAAGAACTGTCCGGCCTTCACCGCGGGCGCGGTGAACACGCTGATGCCCGTCTCGCGATCGTAATACTCGTAGCTGTGCGCGTCGCGCTTGCCGCCGCCGCCGGGCGCGTCGACGACGAACACCGGCGTGTTGAAGCCCGCGGTCGATCCGCGCACGTGCTTCTCGAGGTAGAGCGCCGTGTCGAGCGTCGTGCGCAAATCTTCGACGCCGCGCACGAGATCGTGAACGTAGACGTAATACGGGTGCACGTTCACGTGACCGAGCCGCTTCACGAGGAGGGTCATCGTCTCGGGCGTGTCGTTCACGCGCCGCTGCAGCACGCTCTGGTTGCGCACGAAGATGCCGCGCTCGAAGAGGCGGTTCATCGCGCGCTCGGTGATCGCGGTGATCTCCTTCGGGTGGTTGAAGTGCGTGTGGAGCACGACCTCTTTGTGCAGCTTGCGTCCCTTTTCGACGATGCGCGTGAGCGCGTCGATCCACGCGTCGTCGGTGAGGAGCTTCATCGGCATGACCGCCGGGCCCTTCGTCGCGAAGCGCATGCGGCGCACGTTCGGGATCGCGAGGAGCGCCTCGCCGATCTCTTCGATTTGTTGCGCGCGGAGCTGATACGCGTCGCCGCCCGAGATCACGATGTCCTCGAGCTCGGGACGCGACGCGATGTACGCGTACGCCGCGCGCCACCGCTCGTCGCTCACCTTGAGATTAACCTTTTCGACTTCTTCCGTGTCGATGCCGACCGCGTAGCTCCGCGTGCAGAAGCGGCAGTAGACGGGGCACGTGTCGAGCGGAAGAAAGAGCGCCTTGTCGGGATAACGATGCGTGAGCCCCGGCACCGGCGCGTCGCCTTGCTCGTTCAGCGAGTCGAGGTGGAGCTTGGGATGGTCCGGAAGGAGCCGCGACTTGAGCGGAATGAACTGGATGCGGAGGGGATCCTCGTAAGGGTTTTGCCAATCGACGAGCGAGAGCAGATACGGGCTCACGCGCACGCTCATCGGCGCCTTCTTGAATCCCTCCTCCGCGTCCGCGACGAACGTCGGCTCGACGAGACCTTCGACCGCCTTGAGGAGCTTCTGCACGTTCGTGATCGTGTTCTTCGCTTGCCAGTGGTGATCGAGGAACGTCTTCTCGTCGACCTCGCGATACGCAGGAATCCGCTGCCAAAAGGGACCATCCAGCAAATCCTTGTGGACGAGCGTCGACGGATCGACGGCGGGTTTCTTCGCCGCGATCGGCGCAGGCACGGAGTGGACGACGGGCAGGGACGCCATGAAAGGCGTTCTCCCATGAAGCGAAAAACGGCGCAACGTCAGCGCAGCGTGGCCGCTCGGCGCCTCAGGGCTGAGACGTCTCGTTTCGACTGAGCGCGGCGCGGAGCTCGTCGCGCACGCGCTCGCGGACGTCGCCGGGCTCGATGACGCGCGCGGCGGAGCCGTAGGAGAGAATCCACCGAACGAGCGCGTCGCGATCGCCCACCGGGAGCGCGAGCCGCACGCGCCCGTCGCGCGACGTCGCGACGCGCTGATCGGGGTGGTGCTTTCGCGAGCGCACCTCGTCGGCGACGCGCGCGTCGAACTCGATCACCGCGCGCCGGCGATCTTCGATCGGCATCGGACCGAACGCGCCGAGCACGAGCCGCTCGGGATCGAAATCGGGCGGGAGCTCGAAGCGCGCTTGCTCGACGGCCGCGTCGCGAATTTGATCGAGCGGAAAATCGCGCACCGCGGACTTCGCGAGATCGAGCGCGACGCAATGAACCGATCCGAGGTGAAGCGCGATGACGTACGGACACGCGCGCACGCGCTCGCCGCCGAAGCGAAACTTCACGACGCGCATCTCCGCGGCCGCGCGAAAAATCTCGTCGAGGTCCCCGCCGTTCGCGACGTACGAGCGCGCGGGATACGGCACGACGACCACGCGATCCTCGAGCCGCGCGTTCTCGTGGATGTCGACGGTGTGCGCCGCGCGCAGCGGACGCTCCGCCATTTGAAGGATCTGCCGGTGCGCGACGTCGAGCTCGTCGAAGAGCGCGCTCCCGCGGAGCGGCTCGAACGCGCGACGCGCAGCGAGGAGCAAATACGCTTGCGTGCGACGCAGCGTGACGGCGCGTCCGCGCTCGCTCGGCTTGAAGCGCCATCGGTTGGGTCCTCCCGGCACCGTGGGCACGGGCTCGATGCCCATTTTTTCTTGGAGCGTTTGCAGATAACGCCGAACGCTCCGCTTGCTCACGCGCATCACCGTCGCGAGCTCTTCGATCGTCGCGCCCTGTCCGTGCGCGGCGAGCAATTCGCGCATGCCTTCGATGCGCCTGTGTTGCGTGAATTTTCCGGGGGGCCTGCCGGGGCCGCGCGTGCGCTTCGGGATGACGGCCTTGCTCATGGCGGAAGCGGCCTTTGGCGCATCTCGGTTCGGTATTTCGTTTTGTATTGCTCGTGGCAACCGCGGCACGCGGCCTTCACCGCTTCGTACTCCGCCGCGCGCGCCGCGTTCGCGCCGTCGTGACAGATCGACACCCAGTTCGTGTAGCCGCTCTTCGCGTAGTCGGGCGGCGCGAGGAGCGCGGCGCGCTCGAGCGAGTCGGCCATACCTTGCCAATCCTTCGCGAGGATCGGAGGCGTCATGTTTTTTTTCATCCACGCTTGGAGCGGACAATCCGGAAGGCCCGAGTCGCCGCCCGCGCACGCGCCGCTCGCGTCGACGCGCGCATCGCGCGACGCGTCGCGAATCGTGGAAGCCGAAAGGGACGGAGGAGGAAGCGCAGTCGTCGAGGGGCCCGGCGACGGCGTCGCGAGCGGCGGCGGAAGCGGCGGGATGAGCGCGCTCAGCGCGGCGGCAGCGTCCTCTGCGCTTTCGTCCTTCTGATCGCACGCGGCGAGCGCGACGAGCGCGAGCACGGCGAAGCGCTTCAGCATCGCCGAGATCATGGCATGATCCGAGTCACCAAGGCGACATCCGTCGGTGAGCTCACGCGCCGCGCGGAGAAAGCGACGGGCCTTCGACGTTGCGGTGAATGAACGCGACCGCGATGAGCAGCACGACGCCGGCGACGATTTGATGCGGGCGCAGCGCGTCGCCGAAGAGACCCCACGTGATGAAGAGCGAGGCGAACGTCTGCGCCATTTCGGCGAACGTCGCGACCGACGCGTGCGTGCGCGCGAGGCCGGCGAAATAGATGAACGTCGGCGTGATCGCCGCGACGATCAACAGGCCGAACATTTGCCAGCGCGTCTCGGGCTCCGCGAGAACGCTAAAGCGAAGTCGCGCCGCGACGTCGCCGTGAACCGACGCGAGCACGAACGTGGCGACGGCGCCGATCGCGTAGCGCAGCGCCGCGCCGGTCTTGTAATCGATCTCCATCATCGCCGAGCGGCCGAACGTCGTCGACGCGCCCCAACACAGCGCAGTCCCCGAAATGCACACGAGACCGAGACCGAGCTTGCGCGGCTCCTCGACGCCCGAGCTCCACGCGAGCGCGACGCCGCACGCGATCGCGACGACCGCCCACGGATAGAACGCGCGATTCGGACGCTCGCGCAACCAAGCCCACGAGACGACCACGCTCACGACGGGTTGAACGTTGAGGAGCAAATTCGCGAGCGACGGGTGAAGCAGCGAGAGCGCCTCGGTGAAGCACACCGTCCCGAGCGCGCTGCCGAGCACGCCGCTCGCGACGATGGATACGATCGCCTTGCGCGAGATCGCGCGGAGCGCGCGGGCGCCGACCACCAAGAACGGCAGCGTGAGCAAGAAACCGAGCCAGTGCTCGTGAAAGACGAGGATGTCCGCGTCGAACTTCTTGCCGAGCGGAAGGCGCCAGTACGTCTCGAGCCCCCACATCGACGCGCCGAGTCCGACGAGCACCGGGCCGACGAGCGCGCGCGCCGACCATCGAGGGCCGCTTTGCGTGAGCGCGACGCGATTCAGCATCTCGGTGAAGATACGCTACGCTCGCGCGGATGATAAAGCGCTCGACGGTCGAGATCATCGCCGCGAAGCGCGACGGCGGCGAGCTTTCGCAAGAAGACATCGCGCGGATCGTCGCGGGCCTCGCGGACGGGAGCGTCGCCGATTATCAGATGACCGCGTTCTTGATGGCGACGTTCTTCCGCGGCATGAGCGACGCGGAGACCGTCGCGCTCACCGACGCGATGCTGCGCTCCGGAAAAGTGCTCGACCTCTCGCGCATCGGCGGAGTCAAAGTCGACAAGCACTCGACGGGCGGCGTCGGCGACAAAGTCTCGATCGCGCTCGCGCCGCTCGTCGCCGCGTGCGGCGCACACGTCCCGATGGTGAGCGGCCGCGGTCTCGGTCACACCGGCGGCACGCTCGACAAGCTCGAAGCGATCCCCGGATTTCGCACCGATCTCTCGACCGACGACTTCATCCGCATCGTCTCGGAAATCGGGACGTGCATGATCGGTCAGACGAAAGACGTCGCGCCCGCCGACAAAAAAATCTACGCGCTGCGCGACGTGACCGCGACGGTCGAGTGCATCCCGCTCATCGTCGCGTCGATCTTGTCGAAGAAGCTCGCGGAAGGGATCGACGCGCTCGTGCTCGACGTGAAAGTCGGGAGCGGCGCGTTCATGAAGGACGCGGCGCGCGCGAAGGAGCTCGCGACGGCGCTCGTGCGCGTCGGGACGCGCGCGGGAAAACGCGTCGTCGCGCGCCTCACGGACATGAGCACGCCGCTCGGTGTCGCCGTGGGAAACGCGAACGAGACGCACGAAGCGCTCGAGCTCCTCCACGGACGGGGGCCTGCTGATTTGCGCGACGTGACGCTCGCGCTGTCGGCGGAGATGCTCGTCCTCGCGAAACGCGCCGGCACCGAGAAAGACGCGCTGAAATCGTTGCAGAATGCAATCGATTCCGGCGCCGCGGTGCGCGTGATGGAGAAGATGATCGACGCGCAGCACGGCGACGCGCGCGTCGCGGCGGATCCGTCGCGGCTCGCGATCGCGAAGACGCGCGTCGACGTCACGGCGGATCGCGCGGGCTTCGTCGCGCGCGCCGACGCGCTCGCCATCGGGCTCGCCGCGGTCGCGATGGGCGCGGGGCGCGCGCGCGCGGAGGACAAAGTCGATCCGCGCGTCGGGATCTCCGTGCTTAAGAAGCCGGGCGATCGCGTCGAACGCGGCGAGCCGCTCGCGGCGCTCCACGTGGAGTCGCGCGACGCTTCGATCGAGGAGCGCGTTCGGTCCGCGTACGCGATCGAAGACGCGCCGCCCGCGCCGCGCGCCCTCTTCGGCGAGCGCATCACCGCGTGATCACGAACGCGGCAAGACGACCGTGAACACGGTGCCGCGGTCGGCGTCGCTCTCGGCGTGAACCTGTCCGTCGTGCGCTTCGACGATGCGACGCACGACCGCCAAGCCGAGCCCCGCGCCCGACGCGCGCGTCGTGAAGAACGGCTCGAACACGCGCGGCAGCACGTTCGAAGGAATGCCGCCGCCCGTGTCGCGCACGGCGATCGCGACCGCATCGCCGTTCGCGTGCGACACGGTGACGGTGAGCTTGCCGCCGTCGGGCATCGCTTGCACCGCGTTCGTCACGAGGTTCGAGAGCGCGATGCGCATGAGCACGGGATCGGTCGAGACGGGCTCGACCTTCGACTCGGAGATCACCTCCGACTCGATCCCGTCGCTGCGTCCTTCGATTTGCCGCACGACTTCGCGCGCGAGCTCGACGAGATCGTCGGGGCGGCGATCAGGGACGAGCGGACGAACGTAGTTCAGGAGATCCCCGACGGTGCGATTGAGCCGACCGGCTTCTTCTTCGAGGATGCGAAAGAGGATGGCGGCGTTGTCGTCGAGAACCAGCTGACGCTTGAGCGTCGCGATCGAGTTGAAGATCGCGGCGAGCGGATTTCGAACTTCGTGCGCGACGACCGCGGCGAGCTCGCCGAGCGCAGCGAGCCTCTCGCGTCGCACGAGCTGCGACTGCGCGGCGGCGAGATCGTCGAGCGCCTTCCGCTGCTCGGTGATGTCGACGTTCACGCCGACGATTCCGCGAATGACGTTGCCGTGTCGCACGGGCGCGACGATGTTGATGACGTTCACGCGGCGTCCGTCGAAGTCGTAGTCGATGGGCGCGCTGACGACCTCGCCCGCGAACGCGCGCCGGTTGAGATCCTTCCAGAGCGCGTCGACGTGCGCGGGGAGCTTCAGATCGGCGACGGTGCTCCCGAGACGCGCGTTCCAGTTGTTCTTCGCGGTCGCGTTCTGACTGATGAGCACGCCGCCGACGTCGCGTTCCCACACTTCGAACGGCAGCGCCTCGAGGAGCGCTTCGAGCTGCGGCTCGCCGGGCGCTTCGGGAACGTGCGGTTCGATCACGACGCCGAACACGGTTTCGCCGCGTCGCCGGAGCTCGATCTGGAGCACGCGAAATCGCAAATCGTCGATCGTCGCGCGGAACACCACGTGCGCGTCGCTCCCCGCGGTGCACGCGTTCTCGACGAACGCGCGATCGGCGGGGTGAACGCGCTCGAGCCACGACGGCGCGTCGCCGAGGAGCGCGGCGGCCGCCGATGTCATCGCGAGGATCCTCGGGCTCTTCGGCTCGAGCAGCACGGCCGCGATGTCGAACGATTCGAACGTGCTCAGCACACGCCGATCATAGTCAGAATGCGCCGCGGCACACTCGTTTCGCTATTTGAGCTTCGCGCCGGGCGCGGCGGACTCGGGCGCGGTCGCGAGCACGAGCTTCTCGCTCGGTCCCGTCGCGAGCAGCATCCCGTGCGAGACGAGCCCCTTGCCGAAATCGCGCGGCGCCAAATTCGCGACCACGATCACGCGCTGCCCGACGAGCGACTCCGCCGAAAACGAGAGCGCGAGCCCCGCGATGATGGTGCGCGGTTTTTCTTCACCGAGATCCACCTCGAGCTCGAGCAGCTTGTCCTTCTTCGGAACTCTCTTCGCGCTCTTCACCAACCCGACGCGCAAATCGACCGACGCGAATTGGTCGTAGGTGATCGCGCTCGACGCGACCGCGGCGGACGGATGTCCGGGCACGGTGCTCGTCGTCGGAGCCGCGGGCGCGGGGAGCTCCGTCTTCGGTTGCAGCCGATCGAGCAGCACCTTCTCGAGATCTTTGTCGACGGTCGGAAAGAGCGCGCTCGCCGCGCCGAGCGTTCGTCCCGCGCGCGAAAACGAGAACGACGGCCAGAGCTCTTTGCCGAGCGCCGGCGCGACGGGCGGGAGCGCGAGCTGCGCGCGCAGCGCGTCCGCTTTGCGCGGAATCGCCGGCCACGTCATCACGCTGAGCGCGTCGAGCGTCTCGAGGAGCAACGCGAGGATCGCGTCGACGCGTTCCTGGTTTCCTTTCTTCGCCTCGGCCCAGGGCGCCGCGCGATCGACGTATTGATTCGCGAGCGACGAGAGCGCGAACGTCTCCTCGAGCGCGCGGTGTGGTTGAAGCGCGCCCCACGCCGTGGCCGCCGCGTCCACGTGAACGCGCGCCTGCGCGAGGAACTCCTCTTCGAGCGCGGTAGCTTTGTACGATGGTACTTTGTTACCCGTGAGCTTCGCGCAGAGCCCGAGCGTGCGCGACAGCAGATTCCCGAGGTTTTTCCCGAGATCCGCGTTGTAGCGCTCGATCATCGCTTGGTGATCGAAGTCGCCGTCTTGTCCGAACGCGACGTAGCGAAGGAGTTGGTAGCGGAGGCCGTCGGGTCCGCCGACCTCCTCGGTCGCGGCGAGACGCAGCGGGTCGACCGCGTTGCGGAGCGATTTGCTCATCTTCTGACCGTCGACCGTGAGAAATCCGTGCGCGAAGACTTTCGTCGGCAGCGGCAGTCCCGCGCTCATCAAGAACGCGGGCCAATAGACGGTGTGGAATCGCAGGATGTCTTTGCCGACGAGGTGCACGACCTCGCCGTTCGGCTCCCAATACCGATCTCGAAGGCGCGCCCCGAGCGACGTCCAATAGTTGCTGAGCGCGTCGAACCACACGTACATCACGTGCTTCGGATCGTTTGGAACTTGGATTCCCCACGTGAAGCTCGTGCGCGACACCGAGAGATCCTTGAGCCCGCTCTTCACGAAGCTGATCACTTCGTTGCGTCGCGACTCCGGCTCGATGAAGGGGTGCGCGTCGTAGAAATCGAGGAGCTTCGTCTCGTAGTCTTTCAGCTTGAAGAAGTAGGTCTCTTCGTTGATGCGCTCGATCTCGAGGTTCGGGTGGAGGAGGCACCGCTTGTGCTCGTCGAGATCCTTCGCGGTCTTGAACGACTCGCAGCCGACGCAGTACCAATCTTCGTAGTGGCCCAAGTAGATGTCGCCGCGCTCGGCGATGCGCGCCCACAAATCCTTCACGAGCGTCTCGTGGCGCTCGTCGGTCGTGCGGATGAAATCGTCGGGCTCGATGAGGAGCTTCGGCCACGCGTCGCGGAAGCGCGCGCTCATCTCGTCGACGAACTGCTTGGGCGTCATGTCGCGCGCGACCGCTTCGCGCTCGAGCTTGAGGCCGTGCTCGTCGGTGCCCGTGAGCATGCGCGCGTCGCGTCCGCGGAGCAGGTGATAGCGGCGCAGCGCGTCGGCGACGATCGTCGTGTACGCGGTGCCGAGGTGCGGCACGTCGTTCACGTAATAGATCGGCGTGGTGACGTAGAAGGGGCGCATGCGCGTGCGTTATAACAGACGCGTCGCGGCGAGCGATTCGGACTACGCGCCCAAATCGGGCGACGACGCGTGGCGCTTCGGCGCGTTGCGCGACGGGCGCGGCGCGCGCGCGAGCGCTTCGCGCACGGGGAGCATGAAGAGGCGCTCGATGCCGGTGCGCAAATCGGGCGGCGGGGGCTCGTCCGTCGACGGCTGAAGGAGCTTCGCCGTGGGCGCGAGCGGTCTCGTCGCCTCGGATTTCGCCGAGAGAAGGAGCTCGGTCGGCATCGGCGCGACGAGCACGAGCTCGGAGCTTCCCTGACGAACCCACGTCGCTTGGTAAATGCTCGCGGCAGGTCCAAGCGCTTCGTGGAACAAATATCCGCGCCACTCGAGCGGCGAATCGAGATCGAACGACTTCGGTTTCTGCGACTCGACGCGCAGCTCCGCGCCGTCGAGCACGATGCGCTCGCCGCGCGTGCCGGACATGAACAAGCGCCTCTGCGCGAGCGGCGCGATCTCGCGGATCGCGCGGAGGAGCGCGAGCGCGTCGGTCGCGCTCATCGAGTCTTCGTCGCGCGCGTGCGCGGCGAGCGCGTCGCCGTCCGCGACGATCGACGCGTGCTCGAGGAGCGCGCCGGCCGCGAGCCCTTCGAGTCGCACGCCGATGAAGCGCGTTCGCGTGGGCGAGGTGAGCGCGAGGAGGGCGCGCCGCTTCGCTTGGCTCGCGAGCACGGTGATGCCGAACGGCTCGGTGAAGCGCGCGAGCGTGTCCTCGCGTTTTCCGTGTTTGCTTCGGACGAGCGTGCGCGCGACTCCCCAACCGTGCACGACGACGAACCCGCGCGCGCGCGACTGCGCGAAGTGAACGGCGACGAACGCGACGGCGAGCGCGACGAATCCAACCGAGAGCGGCGTCGCGAGCACGCTCGACAACGCGAGCCACAAAAACCAACGCGACGCGGGAGGACCCAGCCGAAACCGCACCGTCGCGCGAGACTTCGCCATCGTTCAATGGAACGTTAGCACCAGCCTTCGCCTTTGCCCGCTCGCGTCAGTGCTTCGTCGGATCGTTCGGGTACGCGTCGGTCGCGTCCGGGAAGCCGTCGTCGTCGAGATCGCGAACGGGCGCCTTGAAGCCGGCGACCGTCGGCACGCCGCCCGCAAACGCCGAGCCGACGAACCCCGTCACCGCGGTTTGAAGCTCCTGATACGGACAGCTGACCTGGTACACGTTCGGCGCCGTCGGAAAATCGATGATCTGATCGAAGAGCGCCCACGGTGCCGCGTACGTGCGCGTTCCCTTCGATTGCACGAGGTCCGAGCCGTGCGTCGCGGGTCCCGCTTGAATCACGACGGCGGTCGTTCCTTGCATCGGCGTGTCGTGAATTCCGTTCGCGTCGGGATTGATCGTCGGGAGCGGAACGGCGTAGGGATTTTGATCCGGATGCATCAGGTCCGTGACCTGCGCGTTGGATCCGACGTTCGGCGCGCCGAGCCCGATCCCCGCCGCGCGCGCGAGCGCTTCGTCGCCTTCGTTCGTGACGAGCTCGTCGAAGATGACCTCGATCTGCAAGATGTTGCGCGGCGACGTCGGGCTCGACGCGACGGTGTGCGGCGACGTGACGAGGTGTGAGGCGTAGAGCAGCGGATCGCCAGGCTCGGTGATCTCTTGGAGCAGGTTCGACGCGATGTGCGAGTCGGTGAACTGATCGTTGACGAAGCCGAAGTTGAGCCCGCCTGCGTTCAGGTTCATGCCGATGACCGGCGAGCGCGCGGCGACTTCGGTGACGATCCCGCCTCCCGCGACTTCGAGCGTCCACGCGCTCAAGTGCGGCTCGATCGCCGCGGCGACCGCGCCTTCGATTCCGCCGAGCGAGTCGCCGACGTACGCGACGCGCGCGGGATCGATCTTCGGCGCGGACGCGCCCGTTTGAAGCGGCGACAAATCCGGATTCGATCGCAGCACCTGCGCGAGCTGCGCGGTGTCGAACTCGGCTTGACGGAGTTGGTCGCGCAGCGCGCCGATGTTGAGGAGCGCGCCGAACAGATCGGCCGATCCATTCGTCGAGCCGTTCACTTCGTCGGCGAGCCCGTCGGGTCCGTCGTACGTCGCGCCGGGCGCGCTCGCCCAAATCGAATGTTGATCGACTTGGTACATCGCTTCGGGCGCGCGTGCGCCGAACGTCACGCTGTCGATTCCCGCGACCATCCACCCGTTCTTGCAGAACGTGTTCGCGAGATCGAAAATGTACGTGCGCGACGACGACAGACCGTGCTGCACGATCACGATCGGGTATCCGCTGCTCGGCATCGCGGTCTTCGGCGTGAAGAACGTCACCCAAATGGGCGCCGTGGGTTTCTCGGGCGCGGGGACGATGTTGCCGTTCGCGTCGCGCGCGAAGTTCGCGTGATCGGGATCCGGGTATCCGTTCGGACGAACCTGCAGGTAGTTGATCGCTTGAAACACGGCAGTTCCTACCGCGTCGATTTGGTCGTGCGCGCGGACGGGAAGGAGCGCGTCGGGATCGTCGGTGCCGTCGCCGAGCTTCTGCGTGGCGACGCCGAGCCACGCGTCGAGGCTCGCGGTGAATCCGCTCGGGAGCGGCGTCGTGCTCGTGAACTTCGTCGCGCCCATCGGCGCCATCGACCCCGCGTCCCACGCGAGCGTCGGCGCTTGCGCGCTCTCGAGTTGATCCCGGAGCGCGTAGAGCTCGTCTTCCATGTGGTTCGTCGTGAAGACGGTCATGCCGACGATCGTCGCCTTGTCCGTCGCGAGCGCGGACGAGAGCGCGCTCGACACGGTGTCGTACGCGCCGCCGTAGAGCGCGCCGACCGCGGCGCTTCGATTGCCCGACGCGATCGCGGAAAAATCGGAGCTCGCGGCGATGTTGCGTCCGCTCATGTCTTTGACGCGACTCGTGACGACCGCGGCGTACTGATGCGCGGGCGCGAGGGGCAGGCCGCGCGCGGGCGCGATTCCGAGCAACGGACGCGTGTGCCCGAGCGGCGCGACGTGATACGCGGCGCGACACGGAAGTCGTTTGTTCGCCGCGCTCGGATCGAGGTCGACGAGAAACACCGAGCTCCCGTCCGCGATCGAGTCCGCTTCGGTCACGGGGAGCGTGGTCGTGTCGATTTGCGCGGCCGCGACGGAGCCGTCGTCGTTCGCCGGCGCGGAAGGATCGTCGATGTAGAACAGCGAGTAGGTGATGCGCCCGAACCCGTTGTGCACGGAGAGCGCGTGCGTGAGCATCGTCGAGTTCTCCGTGACGATCGCGTCCATCCCCGGGATGTTCGCGATGAGCCCATTTTGCAGATACGCGTCCGAGGGATACGGAACGTCCATGAAGTTGGGCATCGCGGCGCTCGTGACGAAGCGAACGGTGGGGACCTGCGGCGTGGGCGGCGTGGTCGGCGTGCTGCTGCACGCGATGAAGATCATGAATGCGGCGCGTCGAAAGAGCATTCGAAAGGTGTAGCTCAACATCGACGCGTTGGCGTACGCTCCGTGCATGCAGTCCCGCCGCACTTACCTCGCGCTTGCAGTCGTTCTCGCCCCACTCGCCGGCATGGCGCTCGTCACCGCGTGCGGTGGATCGGACTCGTCGAACGACGGTGGTTCCGACGCGACGACCGACGTCGCGTTCGACAACGCGAACGAAGCGGCGAGCGATACGGCCACGACGGACTCGAGCGACGCGAGCTGTTCGAACGACGTCGATCTCACGCAGTACCTCCCGAGCGCGGACGCGTCGATCGACGTCGACGCCGGCGGCTACGATCTCGCCGCGTGCACGGGCTGCCTCAAGACCGACTGCACGAATCAAATCAACGCGTGCAACCAAGACTGCGCGTGCCGCCAGACGATCATCGATCTCGTCACGTGCGTCGCGCAGACGAGCAGCTTCCAGACGTGCGGCGAGTCGGCGCTCGAGAACAGCGATCAGACCGGGCAGTCGCTGCTCGGGTGCGCGATCGGAAACTGCGAAGCGACGTGCCTCGGTAGCGCGGACGCGGGCAAAGACGCGATCAGTGACGCCGCAGACGGTGGTGGCTGACCCACGGCGACAGGTGCGTTCGAGACTCGCTGGTCTCGGCGCGCTGCGCGCCCGTCGCGCGCTCGAGGCGTGACGCGGCGACCGCGATCGCGACCGCGAGCGCTTCACGTGCGTCGTCCGCGACGTCCGCGTAACCGACGAGCGCCTCTTTGTTCCTCTCGAGGAAGCCGGTGTCGTAGCGACCCGCGACGAACTCGGGATGCGCGAAGAGCTTCTGGTGGAACGCGAGGTTCGTGCGAATGCCCGTCACGACGTACTCCTCGAGCGCGCGCTTCATCCGCGCGACCGCGCGCTCGCGCGTCGGCGCCCACGCGCACAATTTCGAGATGAGCGGATCGTAGAAGCTCGAGATGGTGCACCCCGCGTACGCGCCGCCGTCGTCGCGGATGCCGGGACCCGCGGGGACTTCGAGCTCGCGAATCACGCCGGGCGACGGGAGGAATCCGCTCGCGGGGTCCTCCGCGTAAATGCGGCACTCGATCGCCGCGCCGCGCCGCGTGATGTCGCTCTGCGCGAGCGTGAGCTTCTCGCCCTGCGCGACGAGCACCATCTCACGCACGAGATCGAGGCCCGTGATGAGCTCGGTGATCGGGTGCTCGACTTGGAGGCGCGTGTTCATCTCGAGGAAATAAAAATTCCCGTCGGGCGCGAGCAAGAACTCGAACGTGCCCGCGGAGAAATATCCGACGGACTTCGCGCCCTGCACGGCGATCGCGCCCATCTTCGCCACGAGCTCGGGCGAAGCCGCGGGCGATGGCGTCTCCTCGACGACCTTTTGGTTGCGGCGTTGAATCGAGCAGTCGCGCTCA
>Ga0335078_10003333_pt1 | contig 23943 bp, 18 predicted proteins | sample Lox_Sample_32_FD_206711 | JGI IMG/M metagenome (GOLD analysis project Ga0335078, IMG submission 206711) | Soil microbial communities from Loxahatchee National Wildlife Refuge, Florida, United States - Lox_Sample_3.2 | ecosystem: Environmental > Terrestrial > Soil > Wetlands | place: USA... | reverse complement strand
TGCGCTTACGGGGGGGAATTGAACCAGGTCTGGACCAACCTGATGGTGAACGCGATCGACGCGATGCCGGAAGGCGGGGAGTTGCGAATTCGCACCTGCCAGGATCGACAGGACTTGGTGGTGGAATTGCACGATAACGGCTCTGGCATTCCGGCCGATGTGCTACCGCATATCTTCGAACCGTTTTTCACTACCAAGCCAGTAGGTGAAGGAACGGGTCTCGGCCTCGACATCTCGATGCGGGTGATCCGCAAGCATCGCGGCGAAATTCGCGTTCAGTCGAAACCAGGCGCAACTGTTTTCCGCGTCAGCCTTCCTAAACAGCGCGCCCCACAGAAAGCGAATTGATTAGCGGGGCCACGCCTGGTCGATTGCCTCGCGCGACCGTTGCAGTACGATCAGCGTTTCATCGTCGGAGGCGGCATCCGGCCCGCGAAACGCTTCAACACGAGCCAGCAGGGCTTCACCGGCCTCTAGAGCGGAGCTGACCGGCACACCGTGAGCGAGTTTCAGCAAGCCATCTCTGTCCAGTTCCTGGCCGGCTGCATTGATGGATTCGGAGATGCCGTCAGTGTACAAAATCACCAGATCGTCGGGCGAGAGTTGAACCGCCGTTTGCGAATAACTTGTACCCGCAATCAATCCGATGGGAAGGTCGGCGATTTCCTTGGAATAGGGCGTCGACTCCAGCATGAAGCTCCACTCGTTCTCCGGCGCGTGATACCACAGCGGCGGCAGATGGCCGGCGTTGGTAAAAAGCAACTCGCCGGTCTGGGAGTAATGGCCTAAGACGAAAGCCGTGGCGTATTGCAGGACGCCGGCGCCTTCTAAGAACGAATCGTTGAGCTCCCGCACAACGTCGGTTTGATCCCAGGCATCGGAATGCTCCCTTAAAACATGGCGCAGTCGAACCGCGGTAGCGGCCACGATCTCGCCATGCCCGGCGACATCCGCCAGAGCGATCCTGGATATCGACCCTTGGCTGCAAACAGAAAGATAGTGCAGATCCCCGCCACGCGTTGCGGGCGTCATGGGCCGGCACCAAACCCACGCCGCCAGGCCTGGTAAATCGATGGCATAACGGGCGTGCTCATTGCCACCCCGAATTTCAAGGCATGCGAGCCGCTGCGCTTCTTTTTGTTCTGGCACTTTTGACCCCGAGGCTCTACTGCAACGATCCGTCGACCGGCTGATCTCGCTCGCGATTTCAACCGGCGAAAGGCGGTGTTAGGATTCTAGCGCAACCGTCTCGAAAGAGGCGCAGGTGCTTCTATCCTCGGCAGTGCGCCGGCCAATCACAACGCTATCGATCAATAAAATCGGGGCTTTGACGGGAATTCGCACATCGGAGCGCTCTATACTCGCGGCATGGAAAGGAGCTCACCCGCCGAGTGTCGCATCGATACCTAATTTTTTCCATGCTGGTTCAAGCCGCGTGGTGCCAAACGCCAACCGCGGTCGACCTCAAGACGCAAACTAAGGACGTCGATTTTAGCGGCGCGCTAAGCACGAAGCCCGTACAGACCGGCGCCGCCTTACCGATGAACTGTTCGGTGGGAGCGATGTTCTACCTGACCATCGCCTCAGCGGGATCGAATCTCTACGCATGCACCGCGGCTGACACCTGGACGGTGGAAACCGGAGCGGGCGCCCAAGCAGTGAGTCAGTTATCGGACCTTAAGCCGAGCGAGACTTCCTCAACGACGCTGACAATGGGCGCGACATGCTCGCCGGTGACTCCGTGCAATGTGCGGTTCGGAGGGACAACGTACGCGTTCACGGCGTCGACGTCGGTCACCATCAGCGGTGGAACCGGGACGGCGTTCATTTACTTGGATCCAAGCGGCAATCTCACGGTAGGGCACAACCTGACGCTGAGTTGCACGGCGGGATGCCTGGCGGTGTCTGGCATCACCGCGTTTCCTTCCAACTCGATTCCACTGTTCACCTGGGCCGCGACCAACGGGGCTTGGAACACCAACGGCGGTACAGACTGGCGTTCGTTCCAAAGCGTCACGGATCTGGCGGCCGGAAGCGGGCTACTGAGCGCTACCGCCAACGGCGTAACGACGGTTTCCGTCGACCCCACTCAGATCGGACTTTGGACTGCCGTTCCGGCGTCGTCGTCGAGCACCTGCACGAAGGGCGAATGGTCCGTCGACACTTCCTACTATTACGTGTGCGTGGCTGCGAATACTTGGCTGCGCGCGGCACTATCCACCTGGTGATGAGACGCACGATGGGACGAGTCTTGATGGGGGTAGTCGTCTGCTGCTGCGCCACATGTGCCGCGCCAACAAAGATCAGCGTCCAAGCCACCTCGACTCAGGCAGTGCTTTCGTTTGCCGTCAGCGATCCGACGCGATGCCAGGTGCAAATCTACAGCGATGCCGCGGAGACGCACGTTGTGGACGACACGAACTCCGCTTTGTTCGCGGGATCGCAGCAGTGCAATCGCGCGGGGTCGGCCATCGCAGGCGTGCAAGTCAGCTTTGTCGGGGGATTGCGAACGTCGCAACGGGCGAGCGACGGCAAGCTGCACTCGCGCGCGCTGGCGGCGCAGACGACTTATTACTACGCGATCACGGATCAGGTGGACCAGCAGAGCGCGCAGGGATCGTTTTCCACGTCGACGCTGCCGCTAGGCAATCTATATCCGGAACAGCCGCCATTCGACGCGACAGCTTGGGACAATCGCGCGTATCCGCAGTTCGATTGGACGATCGGCCAGCGCAATCAGGCGTTGGTGGATCCGACAACGGGACAGATCGTAAAACGATTGACGTTCGCGGGAGACGGATATGCGAACAGCCAGAACAGCACGGACGGATTGGGTGCTCCATTGGCAACCGGAATGGTCGCCGCGGGCGCGTGTTCGAATCCCGCGAACTTGAACGGATCGGGCGCGAGTTTTGCGCACTGTACTGGCGCGGCGAAAATATTTATGCCGATTCCGGCTTTTCAGATGACCGGAACGGGCGTGTTCAAGAATTGGTACCCGAGGTTCAACGTCGACGATCTGCTGCTTTACATCTATGGATCGGCGGACCCGACGGCTATCGGCGCCGGCGATGGCAGCAACACGTTGAGCATTTGTCTGGCGCAGAGTGCGAGCGGACCTTGTATATCGCACTCGTTCACGGTGAGCCTGCAAAGCACCGCCACGGCCACCGGCACGCTGAAGGTTCCCGCATCCGCGCCCGCGCCAGTGTTCGCAAATTGGGGCTACACGCCGCTGCATGGCGATGTGGTGCCGACACCGGGAACGGTCAGCGTCAGCGGGAACAACGTTGCGCTGACGAATCCAGGCCAGTCGTATACATCCGCCAACGCGTTCAATGTGGACTGGCCGGCGGGCAGTCCGATTTACATTCAAGGCTCGTCGGCGTGGGGATGCACGAACAATTACTGCACCATCGCGTCGATTCAATCGGCGGTACAACTCACGACGGTGGAGTCGTGCAGTACGTCGTGTCCGGCATCCGCGAATTACGAGGGGCGTGCATTCGGATTCCAGATCTTGCGCGGAGGCGGGAGCGGGTCGGTCAGCGTGAGCTTCGGATTCGAGGCCGATATGTCGACTTCGTGGTCGGCTATCGAAGACGGTTTGCCGCAGCATTGCAATTCGAATCCGGTTACGGTGACGAACGATGCGGCCGGTATTGCGTACGCTGGCTACTCGCTGCAAGGGTACATCTGCACGTTTTCGAATGAGTGGGCCGGCACGGCTTACTGGCTCTTCATTTCGAAAGATCAGAAAGGCGAACCGCTGGGCGAGTCGCGGCCACTCGGGATCGCGGGGATCCCCGCGAGTCAGTCATGGTCGTCGAACGGTGCTTCATTTCCCAGCGGTGCGAATATCTCATTCGCCGGCTGGAACGCGACCGATGGCACTAAGTTCATGGCGAGCGCGTCGTACGGTTCCGGTGCGACGGCACTTCTGGTTACCGCGCAGTACGATTCGACACTGACCGGGTGCAGTCCGGCGTATATGAATTGGGGCGGCGCGCAGCGGTACGTGCCGGCGTATTCGAATCCAGTCACGACGTGTTTCACATACATGAATCTAACGAATCCGTCGGCGAACCCTCCGATGGATCTGCGGTCACAGATGGTGCGGGCATACGCGTCGTACAATCCGGGTTTCGATCTATCGGGCTTCGCGCTGGGCGCCGTCACGGTGACGGGAGGGTACGCGCGAGCGTGCATGGGAGCGATCGGCGGCGGAGATCGCGATCTGCAAGTTTGCGCGGCTTTCGATGAGGCTAGCGGAAACCTGCTGCAGATCTTCGACAGCTTTTCGAAGTATCCGGGGCGATGGGGATACGTCCATGGGCCGATTCATGGGCTCGGGAAGTATCATTCCCTAACGTTGGACCATCCGTATCCTAACTCGGCGAGCGCGACGAACGCGTTGTATGGTCCGTTTGAGATGGCAGTGACTGCGGTGAATCGCGCGGGGTTCGGACAGACGGCGAATTGGACTTACGCGGGAAGCGGTTTGGGCACGTCGATGGCCGCGAATGAAGCGTACGCTTGTCCAACTGGACTCGCCGCGTATCTCGTGAATTTGGGTGCGGTGGGAGCGCACTGCATTCAAGTGAAGGTTTCCTCCGAACCGTGCAGCCACACGCCGGGAACGGCCGCGATTTATCCCAGCGGCCTGACAGAGGCGCAGCAATTTCCGTGCACCAGCACGGATGGCTCGGTTGTGACCAATCCTGGATGGTCCAAACTGCAAAACTTGGCCGTCGGCGATTGGGTACGACCCAACGAAAACTACAACGATTACGACGAAGTGTTCATCGTCGCCGAGAAGGACCTGATCTCCGCTTCCGAGATTAATTTATGGTTGGTGCGCGGGGGAGGCGTATGGACGAACAACGCGCAGCCCGCGTACGGGACGATCGGCAGTGTCCATGCCGACGGAATTTCGCTCGCGATGACGGCGAACTCGATACTCGCTGCGGCGAATTGGATGATGGACGCCACCGATCCGACAGCCACGTGGGTTCCCGACAATCCCGCGCTGGTACTCGTGCATGGAGTTCAGGCTGTGGGCTCGAGTGCGAGCAATAAGATATCGGTCGCTGTGGATCTTCAGGATCAGACCAAGTACGCGGGATTTTACGACTCGCCGGCCGCGCAACAGATCATGCAGCCACTGCCGGACATCGGCGTGGTGAATCCGTTGTGGGTGGGCTCAGCGTCGGGGTACACGGGAGCGATTCAGCAGTACATGAATAACGATCAGCTCTCGGCCTCTTCGTGGGATCGGCGCTGGGTGGTGAACTACCGGCATCTCAATCCGTCGGCGGGGAATGGGCCTGAGTATCGTTCAAGTCCAGGGGCGACCGACGTTCTAACGCCGGTGGCCGGCACCGTGCAAGTTTACAAAATTACGGATCCGTATTCCGGCGGCGCGCCGGATCCGAAGCAACTTCCGTTCGTGCTGTTCGCGGGACGATTCCTACTGCACGACGTCAGCAGTCCGAACACGGCGTCGAACACGATCACCGATGGCACCAGCTTCGCGGCCTGTTACGCGATCAACGCGGGCGAGTGTGTGATGGGATCGAGCACCGGAGATCATTACGTCAGCGTCCCGTTCGCAGCCGGCGAGAATCAGTGTCTGACGAATCAATACGAAGAAGTGGCGCCGTGCTTCTTCAACGCGTCCGCGGTGGCGGGGAAGATTCAGCAGTTCGACGTCTCCGGCGCGTTTGAGGGCGCGGGATTGCGGCAGCGGACACTCTCAACGGCCTTCACCGGGATCGGCGGGCAATATCAATACTCGGCGCCCAAGATGAGTCCGGACGGCGCGTGGATGTTCGTTCCGTGCTGGTGGCTCAACGGCGTGCGATCAGAAGTGTGCGCGGTATCGATGCCACCCTTCCCGTCCTCGGACTCCGTAGCGCGAACCGGCTTCGTGCCGCACGACGTGTACGTATCGGGCGCGCCGGGCGACCAGGTGCGGCTGTGCTGGGGATACGCCGAGAACGGGCCGGTGGATGGTTCCGCGGCTAGCCTGTATCCGACCGCGCGCCAGGAGCGAGGCTGTTCGATCGGAGCTGCGCCAGTGACATCCGCCGCTCCTCCGCGGGTCACGGGAAATAACGCAAGCTTCGTCAACATCGACACCACAACTCAGGGCAACTGGGAGAACTTGTACGGGTCCGACGGATATAATGTCATTCAGGATTCCACGCTGTACCCCAGCTATGTGAGTGTGGCCGCCGGCGGAACGCCGTACACTTGGGCCACGCAAACCTCCGACGTCCGAGGCTTGCAGCGAATCAGTACATCGGGAAGGATCGCGGCGAACGTCAACAGCGCGAGTTCGTTCACCGTCGATCTCAATTTTACTGACGGCGCTGCGCACAAAGTCGCGTTTTATTTTCTCGACTGGGATTCCGGCAATCGCACCGAAATGGCGCAGATTCTGGACGGAACAACTCAGGCTGTGTTGGATACGCGCACGATTTCGAAGTTTTCAAACGGCTTGTATCTGATCTGGAATCTCAGCGGTCACGTTATGTTGAAGCTGACCAGCGTGTCGGGCCCCAACGCGGTGCTGAGCGGGATTTTCTTCGGCACGGGCGGCGGGCCGGGCGGGACCGCAACTGGACCGTTCGGATGGGCCGGTGAGCCGGTGCGCTACGCCGATTGCAGCACCGGCTGCAAGGTTCGCATGAACCTCATTGCCGGCCGAGTAGCCTACTACATCATCCAGCGCAACAATGGCGGGCAGGTGACGACGTCGCCCGTGATGGTAGCCGTCGAGCGGTGAGCTTGAAGATTACGGAGTTGGATGACAAGCTCGCCGCATTCTGGGCGAAACCGTCGAGCCCCTCTCGCGATGGCGCCGCCATCCTGCTGACGTTCGCAATCGGAGCAATTGCAATGCTTACGGGCGCGGTTCACACGCGAATCTTCGGACACGACATCTTCATTTTTCTCGACGCGGGCTGGCGAGTTTTGAACGGACAGCGGCCGGAGATCGATTTCAACCCGAGCATGGGTCCGTTGCTAGCGCTGCTCTCGGCAGCGGGAATGAAGCTGGCGCGAAATTCGCCGGACGGCATCGGAATCATGCGCGGGATGGTCGCGGGGATCGTTGGGCTGTGGGCCTATGCGCTGGTTCGGAAGCGAATGGCCTTTCTGCCAGCGCTGTTGTCAGCGATCACACTGCCGCTGATAGCTGCTGCGCCATTTCCGATCAGTTGGCCGCCCAACGCACTCAGTCAGGCGATGGTCTATAACCGATTTGGATATGCGCTGCTCGGTTTGGTGGTGCTGGAATGCTTTCAACCCGGACAAGGAACGCTGGCTCGGGGGATTTCGACGGGCGTGGTTTCCGCTGGGCTGCTGTTCTTAAAGCCTAGTTATTGCCTGGTGGCGCTCGCCTTCGCGGCGAGCTCCGTCTGGTTGGGGCGAATGGACGTTCGGCGAATCTTCGGAATCGCGTTCGGTTTCTTCGCGGCCGGCATCGCGATGATGGCGTATCTGCGGTTCGATTTCGCCGCCCTGTGGAGCGATCTCCAATTAATGAGCGCAGCCCGCGGCTCGCTGCTCTCGTCGTGGAGCATCCGCTGGGGATTCTTCAAGGGCGCGCCCGATTTTCTGCCACTCGTGCTGCTTGCCGTCCTGGTCTCGCGATTGACCGCCACAGTGCGGCCGCTATTGGTTACCGCGCTGTTCTGGATCGGCGGCGCGTTGCTTCTAGCCACGAACGGTCAGTTGAGCGGATATCCGCTGAATGCAGTTCTTGCGTTGATACTGATTGAGCAAGGTCGTGTCGCGATCGGGCCGGACGCCAAACTTTGCCCTCGCTTTCTTCATGCCGCCGCAATCATTGTTCTGCTCGGCCTGGTCTGCTGGGCGCCGATCGCCATGAGCGATGCGAGCGGCTTGGCCTATGCCTTCGCCGATTCCCGGAAAGTTGTCCCGGCATCGATCGCACGATTTGAGCCGCCTGTTCTTTCGCGGTTGATTTTCTATGACGTGGTGGACGGAACCGACGCGGACCAGCGCAGCAACGGCGCGGTCTATGTTAACTACATCAACGACGGCGCACGACTGATCCAGCGCGTTTCGCCGGCGAACGAAACAGTGTTCACGCTCGACTTGACGGATCCGTTTCCCTATGCCCTGCAGCGTCGGCCGCCTCGCGGCGGAACTCCAGTACTGTCGCTGAATCACACCTTCACCGATTCCCGCAAGCCATCGCCGGCCTGGTTGTTTGGATCCGCGGACATTGTGATGGTGCCTAAGCATCCGGCGTCCAACGAGCCGGACGCACAAGCGCTGTTTCGCAACTACCTGCCGGGCATACGCAACGAAATGATCCTGTGCGCAGAATCGGAGTGGTGGGAACTCTACAAGTGGCCCTCGAACCGGAAGGGTTGCACTCAAGCTACCGCGCGGTAGCGGTGCTCGCGATCGCTGGCTTCCAACCGTTCTCAATCCAGGCAGCCAGCAGTATACGATGGCTTGGTTCCACGACGAACCATAACGCAAGAGTGTAGTAGCTAACGCCAACAGCCAGCGCGACCCCGAGCAGCGCCCCGACTCCCAGAGACAACACGGATCTCATCCAGAAGGCGAGGGCTAGAACCGGAAGCATCGCGAGCAACGGAGCACCGTAAACGTTGCGCACGTATTTCGCAAAAGGAATACCGACCGTTTTCGATACCAGCCACGAAGCTGCAACACCGCGATTCAGAACCATCAACGATGCGGAAATCCACGCCGCGCCCACGATGCCCCAGCGTGGAATCGCGATCGCGAGCAGCGGTAGCGCGACGATGGACTCCACCAGCAGGCTGCGCGCGTAGCGTTGGTGCTTACCCAGCCCCTGCAGCAGCATGCCGGCGCTGAATTGTCCTACGATCCCGATCACGTAGCCCGCTGTGAGAATCGGGAGCACCGCGGCGCTGCGATTTGCGAACGAAGCGCCCACCCAGAACGTCAACAGCCGCCGGCCATGCGTCCACAATACAATCGCGAGCGGCATGAAGATGGCCAGACAATACCGATTCGTCAGCACCGCCAGCGTGCTCAGATCTTCCGATCGGCGCCGCGCCGCAAGTTCCGCCGCGTTCGTGTTGGTCACGATCCCAATTCGTCCGACCAACTCTACTGTGTATTGCAAAAGCCGAACAGGCAGGTTGAAGAATCCCACGAATGCCGCAGGCTGAAAGTGTCCGATCAAAAGCGGCGGTCCCTGGTTCAGCACCTGAGTGGAAACGGTCATTACGAAGGTGTGGACTCCATAGCGGGCCATTTGGTGCAGCCGGGTGAGACTCGATTCGCGAATCGAGACGCGCTGTCCGGGGAACACTCTTCGGAAGAAGGCATAGTTCACGATGTAGCCGGCGATTTGGCTCACCACCGTCACCAGGCCGATCGCGATCAACTTGTAGCCCAAGCTCAAAGCGATCGTCCAGCCTACGGCGCGAATCGCCGCTGAGACGATCGACGCTTTCGTGGAGTATTCGAAATGCTGCACAGCCTCCAGGCAGGCGTTGAAGACGTTGAACACTAGTCCGAGGCACCAGTTGAGCGTAATCAGAATCAGAAGTGTTTCGAAATTGCCCTTAAGCGCCGGAGGTATCTGGAAAAACCCGCCGATGTGCTTCGCGACTAAAATAACGCTTCCGAAAACGACCGCGGCGGCGAGGCTAGAATAAATTAGCGACGTACTGATCACGGTCCGCACGCCCGCTCGGTCGCCGAGTGCCGAGTGGTGCGCGACGAACTTCACCGTAGCCGAGCGAAAGCCGAGATCGAAGAACCAATAATACTCGACCAGTGAGAAAGTGATCGCCCAGACGCCGTAGCCATCGGCGCCCAACTTGAGAATCAAATACGGCGAAAGCACGAAGCCGATGAATAGGCTTATGACGGTGCCGAGCCAGTTCCAAAGCACGTTACGCAGAAAACGCCGGCCGCGGTGCTCGCAGTTTTCGCTCGCCACTGTCATCGTCGGGAAAGATAGTGCGGCGAATCGCGGGATCGTCTCCAAAGAGCGACGGGATAGCCGGTGTCCAGCACGGCATCGCAATCCGTCTGCGTCAGAATTGCATCGCGTTCGGCGGCCTCCAGGTAGCCTCGCGTGGCGATGCGTGGGAAATAGTAATGGATCGTCGGCACGTCGTTCCGTGGCGCGAGCAATTGTTTGGCATCGAGATTCGCTGCGCGTATGGTGGTCAGAACATCTGCTAGACGTGGAGAGGGAAGAACCGGATGTGCAAGAACGTTGAAGAGAGTCTCACCGAGGACCGCCAGGAGAATCGCGGTCACCGCCACGGAGCTTGGCATCGGCTTCCAGTTTCGGATGGCGAATGCGAACGTGCAGCCAGCGGCGAATTGAAACGCGGCCAGGAATGGGAGCATGTAGCGCGGCGTCTCGCTGTTTACACGCAGGAGCGCTAAGATCATGAGTCCGCCATAGAGGACAACCGGAAAGAGTTGTTTGCGCGTTGGCGAATCCAAGGATCGAAAGTAAAGCATGCCCGCGAACGACAGCAGCAGCCACTCGACGGGGGATTGTGCAAAGCGCAGCCGCCATGTTTCCAGAAGTCCAGTGCGGCCCCAGGCCGATGCGCGGAACACGGCAAGATATGCCATAAACAAGTACGCCTTGACGAAAGTTAGCTTCGCGAGCGCGGCCGGCCAAAGCGCAGCGACGGTGAGAAGAAACGTCCATATCGACTTGCCGATGGATGGTATGCGCCCAGCGCAGAGGATCAAGACCACAACCAGCACGAACGCAACTTCGAGTGTGCAGAACGCGCATGCCGCGGCGATCACCGACCCATACCAACAGCGCGCGTTGCCAGTTGCGCGCCACTTCATCAACAGAATCAGCGCGGCCATCGAGCATAGCACGAACAACTGGTGCGGTGCGATTTCATCGGTGAAGACGGTGGCGTAACTCCACAGGAAAAGTGCAGCGCTCAAGATCGCAGCGGCTGTCTCGGCGAAAATCCAGAGGCTGCCGAAATACAAGACCAGCGTGGTGAGTATCGGGAATACGTACGACAGGCCGCGCGTGGCACGTTCGTCCAGTCTCAGTCGTGCGATAAACGAGAGCCAATAGAAATACAGCGGGCCGTGCCAGTGCCGGTAGAAGTTCACGTCCGATCCGGCGCGGGCGGTGTTCGACAGTTGCGCTCGCTTTGCCGGATTCCTTCCTTCGGCAAGGCCGACACGGACGAAGTCGGCCAAGGATTGCGACGGACGATCGGTCCAGTTCGCGCGCGCGCCTAAGGAGGCGGCGAACATGTAGTCGGCTTCATCGTAATAATAGGGCCCGGGAAGCACGTCGCGGCGCGCGACAAACACGAAGACAGCGAGAATCGCCGCGAGTGCGAGGGCGTGCTTCATGCCGACCAGTCGCGCCGGCCGACCGCCAGCCGCAGCGCCACGCTGATTCCAGCGATCGCGGGAAGATAGCCGCTATAGGCGATGTGGAAGAAGAACGTGCACACCGCATACACGAACGTGCTCGCGAAGAGACAGAGCCCAAGCGAGTTCGCGACGTCGTCAGCTGCGCGGCGATAGATACGCAGATTCGAGAACAGGGCGATGAGGATCACGGAGGTGTAAAAGAAGAAGGCGGGCAAGCCGCATTCGCTCGCGACTTCGGTGTAGGAATTGTGCGTGCCGAGCCAGGGCGCAGGCTTTCCTTGTTGCGCGAGCTCTGCGGACGCCGCCACGGCAAACTGTCCCGGGCCCACCCCGACAAGCGGATGCGATAGCGCGGTCCCGACGCTCTGACGAAGCAGCGCGAGCCGTTGCGCCTGCGATCCCAGCGCGGCTTGGTCGAGCACGCTAGCGGCGCGAACGTCGTCCTCAGGCTCAAACAACGTGAGCCGATGGAAAACGCCCGAGGGAACAAGCAATAGCGCGAGTGCGGCGACCGGCACACCAATCGCGACTAAACGTAGACGTTGTCTTGCGAACAAAACGCCGGTGGCGGCCAGAAGTAGGATCGCAATGAATGCGCCGCGCGCGCCGGTTTCGAGCATGAATACCAGAGCCGCGCCGATCCCCGCGACACCGACCGCGCGCACCCAGATTTGCCTCTGGTAGAGCAGAAACAGGAACTGCGTGATGGCGATGATCAGTTGCAGGCTTAGGTCGTTGGCGTTCCGAAAGAACATGCTGTCGGGAATTTCCAGTCGCCCGTTCGCCAACGAGGCGCCCCAGAAACAATCGATCAGAAGCAGCACATCGGCCGCAGCCAAAAAGAACATCAACCGCCGAAGGTGTTTCACCGATACGGCGAACGTCGCGAAATAGAAAAACTGAATCCAGCCACGCGGAACATAGTCGAGCAGCAGATCGACCGATCCTCCGCGCCACACGCTAAACGGGGTCGCGAGCAGAATCCAGGCGAGAAAGAATGTCCAGAGCCAGGCCATTCTGTCGCGGAACGAGCGAAACAGATTCCCGCTCAAGAGCAGCAGCAGTGGGAGCAGAACCCAGGAGACAGTGGAGACGTACGCCTTGACATGAAATACCCGCGTTGCGAACTCGTTCGCATAGGCGGAGATGGTGAACACGCAAAGCAGCGCGAATCCGGCACGTTGACCGGGGCTGGTATCGAGCGCGATGTTGGTAGTAATGGCCGGCGCCGGCGGCACGGGCTCGACTGCGGGCGCGAGCGCGACCGCACGAGCATTGTTGAAACGGCCCATGGGATTATATTGCGAAAAACGCGCCGTGCGGCGATCGGCGCTAGAGGCGAGGCGACGCGAGATCCAGTGTAACTGATTCGCGCGAAGTTTACTGTTGGAACTCGATTTTTTGCGCTCCCGCGGGCGGAACGAATTTGAAGAGATCGTCGGGAAGCGGCTCGCCAAGTTTGATGGTGCTGAACACCACACTGGCTTCCGCGTCGTCGTCGCGCAGGATGCGATAGCTCTTTTTTTCAATCCACCATGTGTGCACGGGGCTGCCTTTGACCATGGCGACAGACACGACGTAACAGTCCGTCCGCGCACCGGCATACTCAAGGGCTTCGTCGCGCAAGTACCCAGATTCCTGATTCGCATCCGCGTGGCGGTAGCGCGACATCGCGGATTCGTCTTGTGACTCGGGCTTCAAATCCCGAAGATTGCCGGCCGCGTCGTCCTGGAGGGCTGCCACCGGGATGGAATTGTATTGATTGGATTGCGGAAAATACATCCATATCATGGAGCCATCGTCGACGATCAAGGTTCCTGTTTCTGCCGCGCCCGGAGCCGCGCCTTCGATACGGTAGCGGTTCGGCGGTTGAAACGCGAAGCGTGCTCGGCCTGAACCTTCGTTGGAGGTAGGATCGGCACCGCGGGAATCGGCCACAATTTCGTATTGGCTCGCGCTTTTGTACAGCGCGCTCACTTTTCCCAGGATCTCGCGAACATCCGGTTGCGCGGTGCAAGTAGAGCAAAATAGAAACGCCGAAACGATCAACCGCATATGTTCCGAGGGTAGCATTCACAGCCTCGCCGCTCGCTACAATGAGCCCTTATGACTCTCAACGGACGTGTTGCGATCATCACCGGCGCGAGCCGCGGCTTGGGTAAGGCGATGGCATTGGCACTCGGCGAAGCTGGCGCGAAACTGGCGCTGGTGTCGCGCGACGTCGCGCAGCTCGAAGCGGTCGCCAAAGAGGCTCGCTCAGTGGGCGCCGTCGCCCAAGTGTTTCGCGCCGATATCTCGGACGAAGCGCAGATTCTCCAGCTCGCGAAGGACGTTCCCGCCAAGCTCGGACCAGCCGACATTCTCATCAACAATGCCGGCACGGTGGTGCGCAAGCTGTGCACCGATCTCACGCTGGCCGATTGGAACGCGGTCCTGCACACCAACCTCACCAGCGCATTCCTGATGTGCCGTTCATTCGTACCGCAGATGAAAGGCCGAGGCTATGGGCGCGTGATCAATGTCAGCTCGATCTTCGGACACGTATCGCTTCCGCAGCGCACGGCCTATTCGGCGAGCAAAGCCGGCCTGCTCGGTTTCACGCGCGCGCTGGCGCTGGAACTCGCGGCCGACAAGATCACCGTGGTCGGGATCAGTCCCGGCCCCTTCCTCACGGAAATGACCGCGCCGCTGGCAGCCGACCCAGAGCACACCGCGCAGTTCACATCGCGCGTGCCGATGGGCCGGTGGGGCCAGCCGGAAGAGGTCGGTAAACTCGCGCTGTACTTGTGTTCGGAGGAAGCATCGTTCATCACCGGAACCGACATTCTGATCGACGGCGGATGGACCGCACAGTGACCGGAAGTTGCGGGGGCCTGCGATAAGATCAGAAAGCATGTCGGCGGCTCCAGGGACACGCGTCGGCCGGTACGAGATCGTCGCACCGATCGGCGAAGGCGGAATGGGCACGGTCTACAAGGCGCTGGACGCGCGGCTGGGCCGCACCGTCGCCATCAAAATGCTTCAATCCGGGCACGGCCAGCGCTTCGAGCGCGAGGCGCAGGCAATCGCTGCACTGAATCATCCGCACATTTGCACGCTGTACGATGTCGGTCCCGACTACCTGGTGATGGAGTACATCGATGGCGCGCCCATCGAAGGCCCGCTGCCCATTGACGACGCCGTGCGCCTTGCGATCCAGATCGCGAGCGCGCTCGAAGCGGCGCATTCCAAAGGGATCGTTCATCGCGATTTAAAACCCGGGAACATTCTCGTTTCCAAATCGAGCGTGAAGGTTCTCGACTTTGGACTTGCCAAGCAAGCGGGCGGGTCGTCCGAATCGGCAACGGATGCGGTCACACGTACGCAGGAAGGCACCATTATGGGAACCGCTGCGTACATGTCTCCGGAACAAGCGGAGGGCCGGCCGATGGACGCGCGCTCCGACATTTTTTCGTTCGGCCTGGTGTTGTACGAAATGTTGTCGGGACGCCGGGCATTTCCATCCGAGCATGCCATTACCGCCATGGCTGCAATCATGCGCGACGATCCTGCACCGCTCCAGACATCTCCGGATCTTCAACGCATCGTAGCGCGCTGCTTGCGGAAAGCGCCCTCCGAGCGGTTTCAATCCATGGCGGAGGTGAAAATGGCGCTCGAACGCGGGTATTCGCTGCCCGTGCCGGATCGCCAACCGTCCATCGCGGTGCTGCCATTCTCGAATCTGAGCGGCGACAAAGACAATGAATACTTCAGCGACGGCCTCGCGGAGGAAATCATCAGCGCTCTCACGCGCGTGGCGGGGCTGAAGGTGATCGCGCGTACTTCAGCGTTCGCTTTCAAAGGCAGGCACGAGGACATCCGCCGAATCGCCGAAACGTTGGGAGTGGACAATGTTCTGGAGGGCGCGGTACGCCGGGCGGGCAGCCGCGTACGCATCACCGCGCAATTGATAGCAGCGGGCGACGGGAGCCATCTCTGGTCCGAACGCTACGATCGCGAGCTGACGGATATCTTCGAGCTGCAGGACGAAATCGCGCAGGCCATCGCAGAGGCATTGAAAGTGAAGCTTGGCCGTCCTGCTGCCGCGTTAGCGCGGCCCACGGCGAACGCAGAAGCGCATCAGGCATATCTCGAAGGGCGTTTCTACACCTACCAGATGACGAACTCCGCGCTGTCCCACGCGCGCGAGTGCTTTGAACGCGCAATTCATTTGGATCCTTCATACGCGCTGCCGCACGTCGAGCTCGGCATGCGCGGCTACTATCAGGCGCTGTTCCAGAGCGTGCGGCCGCGCGACGTGATCCCGGCCGCGCTCGAAGCGGTGGGGCACGCGCTGGAGTTGTATCCTTCGTCTGCGGAGGCGTACGTGCTGCGCGGAACGATTCGCGCGTTCTACGAGTTCGATTGGAAATCGGCGGGAGAGGATTTCGCCCGTGCGCTAGACCTGAATCCGTCGCTAGCCGCCGCGCACCAAAGGCGCAGCAACTGGTATTTGATTCCTTTAGGACGACTGGATGAAGCGCTGGCGGAGGCCAAGCGCGGGCTCGAACTGGATCCTATGAATGTGATCACGCGCATCGGCGAGTGGTTCGCGCTCAGCGCCGCCGGGTTGGTGGAGGAAGAGATTGCGTCCGCTCGGCGTTTGTTCGCGCTTTTTCCGGGACTCTGGATCGTGTGCTATGAGGTTGCGACCAGTTGCTGGCTGCGCGGTCTTTATGACGAAGCGGCTGCGGCGATTGAGACTGGGCTCAAGAGCGATCCCGGCAACGCACATCTGCTCGGGATTCTAGCCGCGGTTCGTGGCAGCCAGGGCCGGCGCGATGAGGCATCGACAATTCGCGATGAAATCGAGGAACGCGCCGCGCGCGGACACGTGCAGGGGTTCGATCGGGCGCTGGCCGCTGAAGGTTCCGGGGATATCGACCAGGCCTACGAGTTTTTCGGCCAGGCACTGGATGAGCACGAGCCGATTGCGGTGATCCATGTCCTCTTGCGAAGGCGAGAGCTCGCTGGCGATCCGAGATACCAGGCGCTGCTGCGCAAGATGAACCTGGCGTAGACCGGCGCGCAGAATTACTGCGGGATTGTGTCCTTGAACTTTAGGTGATCTTTCCAGGCTTTTTCCTCGTCACGCTCTTCCTGAAGCTGGCGGAGATAGCGGTTCTCGGAGCGCTCCACCGCGCGCGCGTAGCCGTCGGGATCCACGAAGCGGTCCGGATTGTATGGATCGCCGGGATGCCATTTCGCCAGAAGTCCGAACTGGCCGGCATGCGACGTGAGGAAAATGTCGCAGGGCAGTTCTTTTTGCGCCTGGAACGTGTGGGCGTAATCCTCGACAATCTTCGGATATTTGGGATTGTGCAGCAGCACCGTGCCGTCGTTGATGTTGCCGAGGTTCGCGATCAGCACGCGATAGGTTTTGCCGGCTTCGGCGATTTCCATCGCGAAGCTGGTGCTGCCCTTGGTGTGGCCGGGATGGAGATACGCCGTGATGGTGCTACCCCCTAGCTCGATCTTCTCGCCGTCTTTGAGAGCACGATCCACTTTCACCGGCGGGAACCAGCCGGAGTTGCCGAACAGGTAGTCTGTTTTTCCACCGGTCTCGAGCAGCTCCACTTCCTCCTGCATGGCATACATTTTGGCGCCGGTAAGCTTCTTCACTTCGGCCTCTCCCGCCGCATGATCGCTGTGCGCGTGCGTGACCAAGAGAATCTTGATGTCGTTGAAGTGGAACCCCAGCGTCGCGATACGCGAACGGATCTCGGGCACCGAATATTCGTAGCCGGTGTTGATCAGGATGTTGCCCCTGGGCGTGACCACCAGGTAACTGGCGAGATCGTTGTCGCCGACGTAATAGAGGTTGCCGACGATGCGCAGCGGAGGGAAGATTTTCTGCGCGGAAACGAGCAGAGGAAGAGCGAGCGCTAAAAACAGGGCGCGACTCATGCCGACAGTGTACCGCAATGTATACTGAGCGCATGAATATCGGATGCCGGGCTGCTCTATTCGGTTTGCTCGCAGTGGCAACGCTACACGCGCAAGAAGCCAACGCAGCGGAAAATGCCACCATCGGAACCGGCCGGAATTACGGGCGGTCCATGGTGATCAGCCAGGGCGGGATCGCAGCCACGAGCCAGGTGCTGGCATCGCAAGCAGGCGCGCAGATTCTTGGACGCGGTGGATCGGCGGTCGACGCGGCCATAGCGGCGAACCTGGTGCTGTGCATCACGGAACCGCTGATGACCAGCATCGGCGGCGACCTGTTCGTTATGTATTGGGACGCCAAGAGCGGCAAACTGACCGGGCTCAACTCATCGGGGCCGGCACCGAAAGCGCTCTCGCCGGAGTTTCTCGCCAAGCAAGGAATCACGCGCATGCCGGCGGACGGCATCCACAGCGTCACTGTGCCGGGCGCGGTCCGCGGCTGGTGGGAAATCCATCAACGCTTCGGCAAGCTTCCCTGGAAGGAGTTGTTCCAACCGGCCATCTATTTCGCCGAGCAAGGTTATCCGGTCCATGAGGGCATCGCCGAAGTGTGGAACGGTGCCGGCGTGGTGCGGGGATTGGCCGCCAATCCGGAATCGGCCCGTGTGTTTTTGCCCGGCGGAAAAGCGCCAAAGACGGGTCAAGTGTTTCGCGATCCAGATGCTGGGCGCGCGCTGCGGTTGATCGCTGAGCATGGGCCAGATGCGTTTTATAAAGGCGAGATCGCCAAAGCGATTCTCAAAACTTCAGAACATCTGGGCGGCACGATGACCGCCGAAGACTTGGCGTCATTCCAGCCCGAATGGGTGCAGCCGCTCTCCATCGATTATCGGGGCTGGCGTGTATACGAGCTGCCGCCGAACGGTCAGGGCATGGCCGCGCTCGAGATGTTGAACATCATGGAGACCAAGCCGCCTACGGCGTTGGGGCCGTTCAGTCCGGTGGAGATGCACAAGCGGATCGAGGCGATGAAGCTGGCCTATTCAGACGTGCATCGCTACGACGCCGACCCGCGAACCTACGATGTTCCCACTGCGCAGCTTTTGTCGAAGGAGTACGCGCGAAAGCGCGCGGCGCTGATCAATCCGGTGCGCGCGAATTGCAAGGTCGCGAACGGTGATCCGCAGGGCAGCAACACCACTTACCTGACCATCGTCGACAAAGACGGCAACATCGCGAGCTGGATTCAGAGCATCTTTGGCTCGTTCGGATCGCGAGTGACGGTGGAAGGCATGGGCTTTGTGTTGCAAAATCGCGGTGGAGCGTTTACGCTGGACCCCCACCATCCCAACGTTCTCGCGGGGGGCAAGCGTCCATTTCACACCATCATTCCCGCCTTCATGGAAAAGGGCGGCGATCATATCGGCTTCGGGATCATGGGCGGCGCGGTGCAGCCGCTGGCGCACGCGCAGTTTGTTTCGAACTTTGTCGACTACGGGATGAACATCCAGGAAGCGCTCGAAGCTCCGCGGTTCGCCAAAGGAAACGCGGAAGGATGCGAGGTCTCCATCGAGTCGCGCGTGCCGGAGCAGACTCTGCAGCAGCTCTCCGAGCGCGGGCACATCATCCGGATCACACGCGAGTATGTCGAGCCGATGGGGCGCGGCCAAGCCATCCTGCACGATTCCAAGACCGGGACGAATTTTGCGGCATCGGATCCGCGGGCCGACGGCGCGGCGGTGCCCGAGCCTGTGCACTACGAGGCCGGAACTAAATAAAGGCCGTGGTCTTGATACCGGAGATGTCGAAACGTTTCCGGCAGCGCATGTTCTTGCACATCACCTTGTCGTCAAGCAGCACCATGTAGCTAGCGGCCTTGGCGAACTTAGCGCGGTCGCGTTCGTCGGCGTGGCCCGGAAGGCGATCCACCTTTTTGCGCACCAGCCAGCGCAGGTCGTAACTCTCTTGCGACCGGCAGTACGGACAGTTCAGATTGGCCGGCTTGGTGGCCTCGGATTCTTTGTAAAACGCGCGCTCGTCCATGCTCTTGTTTAGACCGCCGCCATGGCTTCGATTTTCGCGAAGCTTCGGTCGAGCAAGCGGGTGAACTCGTCCACGTCGGCCTTGCTGATATTGAGCGGCGGCGAAACACGCAGGACGTTGCCGTAGAATCCGCCCTTGCCGAGCAGAATACGGTTTTCGCGCGTGGCTTCCAAAAGCGCCGCGGTTGCAGCGGTAGCCGGTTTCTTGGTCTGGCGATCCTCCACCAGCTCGATCGCCAGCAGCAGGCCCATGCCGCGAACCTCGCCGATCAATTGGTGCTTGGATTGAAGCTCGAAGAATTTTTCCTTGAGGTAAGCGCCCACCTCGGCGGCGTTGATGGAAAGCTTCTGGTCCTCGATGAAGTCGAGAACCGCCTTGGCCGCGGTGGTCGAAATGGGATTGCCGCCGAAGGTCGAAATGGTTGCACCTTTCACCGAGTCAGCAATCTCCGGCCGCGCGACCGTCAATCCGATGGGGGCGCCGTTGGCGAGTCCCTTCGCGCTGGTGATGATGTCGGGCTGGACGCCCCATTGCTCGATGCCGAACCATTTTCCGCCGGTGCGTCCCCAGCCGGTCTGCACTTCGTCGCTGATGAACACGCCACCGTATTTCTTGACGATGTCGTGGACGATGGGGAAATACTCCTTGGGCGGCGTCACGAAGCCACCGACGCCCTGGATGGGCTCGGCGATAAAGCCCGCGATCCTGCCAGACGTTGTCGTGCGGATCACTTCCTCGACATCTTGCGCGCATTTCACGCCGCAATCGGGATACTTGAGCCCATAGGGGCAACGGTAGCAGTACGCATTCACCGCGTGAACGATGCCGGCCTGAGTCACTGGGCCAAGGCGCCAGCTCGATTGCGCGCTCAGTCCCATGGCGAGCGAGGAACGGCCATGATAGGCGTAGCGCAGCGCGACGATTTCGGTGGACCCGGTGTAGCAGCGCGCGGTCAGAATGGCGGTCTCATTCGCCTCCGTGCCGCTGTTGGTGAAGAATGACTTGGTGAGTTTGCCGCCGGGCGTGATCTCGGAGATTTTCTTCGCGAGTGCGGCCTGCGGCTCGTTGGCGAAAACCGTGGAAACGTGCTGCAAGCGGTCGATCTGCGCGTGTAGCTTTTGATTGACAAAATCGTTGCAGTGGCCCACGCTGACGGTAACGATTCCGCCGAAGAAATCCAGATATTGATTCCCGTCGGCGTCCCATACGTGTTGATCCTTGGCGCGCGAGATCACCAGCGGCTCGCGGTAGTAATGGAAAACGGACGGGAACAGGTGCTCGCGATTGGCGAGAATGATCTCTTCTTTGGTCATGTCTGATTCTAACTTGGCCCGGCGGCCCGTGGAATCCGCGGCCGGTGGATAGAATTGAATTTGGGAATGCGCGGCGCTCGCTTCCGCGCGTGGCCGGGAGTTCGCATCGCCGCGCGCGTCCTGCTCATCGGCCTGGGTGTGTTCGTGGCCGTTTGCCTGATCCGCTGGCAAGTCACGCTGAATTGGTTCGGCAACTTCCTGGTTGACTCAGACCGGCTGGAACATGCCGACCTGATTGTGATCATGGGCGGCGATTTTTGGGGACCGCGCGTGCTGAAAGGAGCGGAGTTGGCCAAGCAGGGCTATGCTCCGCTGGCGTTGATCAGCGGGCCGCCATATGGCGGGCGCCCGGAAGGCGAACTAGCCGTTCAGTTCCTGGTCGAGCACGGATATCCGAAAGAGTTGTTCGCCGTTTTCGGACACAACGAGCCTTCCACGTTCGGCGAGGTGATCGTGTTGCGCAGCGAACTGGAGCGCCGCCACGCGAAGAGCGTCATCGTAGTGACGAGCTCCTATCATTCGCGGCGCTGCGCGATTCTGTTCCGGCTGATCTGTCCTGGCATTCACTTCTTATCGGCCCCGGCCGACGATGCGCACTATCATCCGGAGCAATGGTGGACCGATCCGCCGGATCGCGATTTGTTGTTCTCCGAATGGACTAAGATTGCCGGATCCGTGCTTATCGCCTATCCGGCCTACCGCTTCGCCGAGTGGCGGCGAGGCTTTTAGCTGGCGGCGCGGATTCCGATCTGCAGCAGCAGGCGCCGCAGTTTTTGACGCCATTCCAGGCGTGAAACCGGCGCCGAACCAGCGGGTTTCTCAAGAAAGGCGATTGCGCCCTCGATGGGCGAATGGGGCGCTTCGGGCTCCTGAATCAAGACGATCTTGGACGTGCGATATTGCCGCAGCGCTGCAATCAGCCGAGTCGCTCCGCGAAGCCGGGGATTGACGAGTGCAAGTTCCACGGCGCCATCGCTACTCTTAATGAGGGAAAGCGCCTGCCTGCAGCCTAGCGCCGGGATGGATCGATAACCGTCCTCGGCCAGCAACTCCGCCAGCCACCAGATAAAACCTACGTCCTCGTCAACGACGAGGACCGTGGGTCCCGCTGGCGTTTCGTTCACCCTCTGCCGCCTCGCACCTTCGTTTCGGGAGAATCGCCCTGCGAGGGACGAACGCCTGCAGTGCGAAATTCATATTGGCGGGTCTGAATGGCGACCCCGTGGTTGTCGCTGCGCATGATTCGCCCCCACATGACGAGTTTGAGAGGGCAGACGTCTTCGAGCATGAGCGGCCAGTTGATAAATAGCTCGATCTGCCGCCCGGTAAGCAGGGCTTTGTCGGCTTGGAGCAAAACACCGCCACTTGCCATGTTGATGGTCCGTGCGGAGCCAAGCGAATCGACGCGGCCACGATAGAGAATCTTGTAGTCGACGGTGAGGCTAATGGGGTATCGGCGGTGAGAGCGCCGTTCATCCGGTGAACCGATTCGAAGTGGGGGGGAGACCGGAAACAAGGTCATCTCCTTCAAATCCCTGAGCAAGGGTTTGTTAGATATAACATTGTTCTTGTTTTGTTGTCAACGATTTTCGAGCTAACGTCGCAGTTTAGCGGTACTATCGGCGAGTGAATGCGATCCAGCTCACGGTTATGCGGGCAAGATTATTTCAATTGGGATTCCGAACCAAAAAAATAAACCGCTAACGCGTGCGATCGATTTCGCAATGCATGCGTTAGCGGCAGGACCGGAGACAGGAAATTATGCCCAGCTCACTACCAGCGACGGAAGCCGCCGCGGTAACCGAAGAAGAATGTCGGGCCCCAGTAAGGGTAGGGATAGCCGTAGCCGTAGACATACGGATAAGGTGCGCCGTAATATCCATACGCTGGCGCTCCGTAGGGAGCTGGAGGTCCGTAGCCAGGATAGGGGCGACGCGCCATGCCCTGCTGCCCGTAGTCTTGTTGGGAGGCAGGCTGGAAAGCCACGTTTGTGGTATCGACGGTGATGGGCGACTCCAGGCGGAAGGTCAACGGCATTTCCGGATAGACCACGGTGGGCCGTCCGCGCGTGAACAGCACTCCGATAGTGGAAGCAACCACGCCGGCGGCCGCGCCGACACCCGCGCCCACGCCGCCGTTCACCGCAGCGCCGATCGCGGCACCAGTAGCGGTGGTCACGCCAATTCCTGCTGCATCGCGGCCATAAGAAGTCTGGCCTTGCCGTTCGACCAGGCTGGTTTTGACCTGCACCTGATCGCCGTCGACCAGGCTGATGGCAGCAACTTCCAGACCCAGCCGGGAGACTCCGCTCACACGACCGGCTTTCTTAGCTTCCGAAACCCGGCCGACTACGGTTTGGCCCCGGCGTGCCAGCACCAGTCCATTCACAATCACGGGCTGCGCCAACGTTGCCGTGAAGGTGTCGCCGGGCTGATTGTGATCGCTCGAGAGCGGCTCGTTGACGCGAATTGTGATCCAGGTCCCAATTGGAATCGTCACGCGGGGGGGATTTGCGGGCGCAACCGGCATAGGCGGCTGACTTTGCGAACCTGGAACCGGCGCCTGGCTTGGATCTACCTGCGCCGGACCGTCACTTGGCGCATTCTGCTGAAAGCGCTTCCAGCCTCCGGATGAGGGGCTGCTCGGATCTTGGGCGAGAGCCGGGAGACCTGCCAGCGAGACGGTGAGTATCGAGGTTACAAGCCATTTAGTTTTCGTTTTCATTGTTCTTCGTGCCTCTCTCAAGCTGCTCTGGAGTGCATGTCGAGTTCCAGGCGTAACCAACTGACTTTGAAGATGATTATCCCGCTTGCATTGGCCGAGGATCACCAGAGCTGGTGGTTTTCGGCCACCGGTCCTTGAAAATTCTTTACGGCCATCTCATAAGCCTAGCGTTCGGGTGACTTCATACCAGGCGAGGCCGTCGGAGACGAATTGCAGAGTCGCGGTCTTACCTGGAGTGCCCGTCAACGGGCCGGCGCTACGGATGTTGGATCCGAAGCTGATCGTTTTGGCTCCGATCTGATCGTTGGCGATCAAAATCCACATGTGTTGGCCCGGCAGTCCGCCGGTGGAGGCGTTGATAATTGCGTTGCCCGCGGAATTGGCCGTGGTAGTTTTGTGTAAGTCGCCGGCGGTGACGTCGAGGGTGATCGTGGAGGCGTACGGCATCGTGTCCATCCCACCGATGACGCGCCGTGCTCGCACGTCGCGACGCTCATCGCCATAGGGTGGCGTGGAGCCTCGC
>Ga0335078_10003332_pt1 | contig 23951 bp, 21 predicted proteins | sample Lox_Sample_32_FD_206711 | JGI IMG/M metagenome (GOLD analysis project Ga0335078, IMG submission 206711) | Soil microbial communities from Loxahatchee National Wildlife Refuge, Florida, United States - Lox_Sample_3.2 | ecosystem: Environmental > Terrestrial > Soil > Wetlands | place: USA... | reverse complement strand
GATTGCCCATCACGTGGACACGCGACGGAGCGACCCGCCACTATTTCATGACCCTCGATGCGATCAAGGACGTCTCCGGCCGGGTGAAGGGCCTGGTCGGCGCCTCGATGGACGTGACGAGCCTCCATGCCGCCCAGAGCGAGACCGTGCGGGCACGGAATGAGCTGCAGGCCGTCGCCGATCTGATGGCCTCCGGGGTGGCGCTCTACGGCCGCGATCTGCGCTACCGCTGGGTCAGCCGCCGCTATCTCGAGTGGTTGGGCAAACCGGCCGAGCAGGTGATCGGGCGGGACATGGGTGAGGTGCTCGGGCCGGGGCTCTTCGAGATCAAGCGACCTTACATCGAGCGCGCGCTCGCCGGCGAGTCGGTGACCTTCGAGCACGAAGTGCAGACGCCGAACGGCCGGCGCAGCTGGGTCCACATCGCCTACACGCCTTCACGGGGTGCGGACGGTGTGATCGATGGCTGGGTGGGCGTCGTCACCGACATCTCCGCGCGTCGGGCCATCGAGCAGGCGCTGCGTGAGGCCGATCAACGCAAGGACGAGTTCCTGGCCACGCTGGCCCACGAGCTGAGAAATCCGATGGCGGCCATCTGCTACGGTGCGCAACTGCTGCGTCCGGAGGCGCCGCCCGGTGTTCTCGAGCAGGCGCGCGGCACCATCGAGCGCCAGTCGCAACAGATGGCGCGCCTGCTCGACGGATTACTCGATGTGAGCCGCATCACCCGCAACGTCATCGAGCTCAAGCCCGAGGATCTCGAGCTGCGCGCGCTCGTCCAGGAGGCGATCGATGCGGCACGGCCGCAGATCGAGCAGGCCCGACACCAGCTCGTGGTGTCGATGCCGCCGCAACCCCTCTGGGTGCGCGCGGACCCCACCCGACTGTTGCAAATCGTCGGCAACCTGCTGAGCAACGCGGCGAAATACACCCCGGTCCGCGGCGAGGTCCGCGTGACGTTGGAAACCGCGGCGGAGCGCGCGAGACTGAGCGTCCGCGACACCGGTGTTGGATTATCCGAGGAGATGCTGCCGAAGGTGTTTGATCTCTTTGCGCAGGTTCACAAGGGCCTCAAAGTCTCAGCCAGCGGTCTCGGCATCGGACTCGCGGTGAGCAAGCGCCTGACCGAGCTTCACGGCGGCACGATCGAGGTGCAGAGCGAGGGGCTCGGACACGGCGCCGAGTTCATCGTCCAGCTGCCGCGCATCCCGCCTCCGGGCGATGCGGCCCCGGCGGTCGAGAAGGTGGTCGCGCTCTTCCAGGGTGAGCCGCGGGTTCTCGTGGTCGATGACAATGCGGACGTCGCGGATAACCTCGCGATGCTGTTGCGCGCGCACGGCCTGCCGGTGCACGTCGCCTATGATGGCGCGCACGCGCTCGAGCTGGCCGAGACCGCCCGACCCACGGTGCTGGTTCTGGACATCGGACTTCCGGACATCAGCGGACTCGAGGTGGCGCGCGCGCTTCGCCGCCGCGCATGGGCCGCTCAGCTCATGATCGTGGCCGTCACGGGATGGGGACAGCCCGCCGATCGACTCGCGACGCGCAATGCCGGCTTCGATGCCCACCTCGTGAAGCCGGTCGATCCGGATGCCCTCTTTCAGCTCATCGATTCGGCTGCGCACCTCGAGCAACGCCGCCAGGACGCCTGAGCGCGCCTCAGCCGGATCCGGCCGCGGGAGCCTCGCGAGCCGCGCCAAGGTCCTGAACCGCGAGACTCCCGGACCTGCCCGCGACCGTGCCGCAAGCGATCGCGCAGCGCGGCAGTTGCGCGAGATCGAGTGAGCGCGCGTACGACGCCAGGTCCGTGAGCTCGAAGCCCCGAGCGCGCCAGCTCTTAAGCAGTCGCTCGAACCCCGTCAGATAGGCGCCGCCTTCGAGCTCGGCGTGCAGCGTGAACACCTGGTCCGCGCCCGTTTCGGTGAGCGCCAGCAGATGCTCGACGGGATCGGCTGCCGCGAGGTCCGTCCGTCCGATCAACTCATCGAGCGTGGGCAGAGTCGTTGGCAGCTGCGGGACGGCGATCTCCCGGCCAGCGACCACCGGCATGAAGGGGCCCCTGCCGCGGGTGTCGGAGGCATAGCGAAAGCCCAGCTCCCGCTCGAGCGCCGGCACGGCGGCATTCACCTGCCAGCCCGCGGCGCCGTGGACTTGGGGTGCGCGAGCGAATACCCGCGTGAACTCCTCGCACGCGCGCACGAGCTGCCGACGGGTCCAGGGCTCGCTCGCGTGCGCCACGCCGTCCTGCCACTTGATGTGATCGTAGGTGTGCACCCCCACCTCGAAGCCGCGCTGCGCGATCTGCCGCATGATCGGGCTGCACCGCCGGCCGATGTGCGGCCCCGGGAGCAGCACGCCGTAAAGCAGCGTCTTCACGCCGTAATGTTGGGTGACCGAGGTGCGCCGTACTTTGCCGAGAAACCCGCGGCGAAACACCCGCTTGATCGCCCGCCCGGTGTGGTCGGGCCCCAGGCTGAAGAGGAAAGTTGCGCGCGCGCCGCAGCGCTCGAGCGCGGCGGCGAGTCGCGGCACTCCCTCGCGCGTGCCCCGGTAGGTGTCGACGTCGATCTTGAGTGCGATGGTGCCCACGGCTGGGTCGCGGCGAATCGAGCTCAACCCAGCGTTGCCGGGTGTGCTTCGAGCTCGCGCGAGAGCGACGCGAGATCGACCGGTCCGTCCTCGGTCGCGGCTGCGAGGATTCTGAGGATCGTCCCATCTGCGCAGGCCGCATAGCAGGCGCCGCGCTCGCCGAAGAGCCGTGCCCGCTGCGCCGGGGCGATGATCCTCGCCTCCACCCGGGTCCGATGAATCCACCACCGCCGCCCCTCGAGCTCGGTGAAGGCGCCGGGAAAAGGTGGCGCCACGGCGCGCACGAGGTTGTGAATCTGCAGCGCCGGCTGGCGCCAGTCGATGCGCCCGTCCTCGGGGCGGCGGCGCCCGAAGTACTGTCCGGGCTCGATCGGTTGCGGGCGGCGCGGCGCGTTGCCCGCCAGGAGGCCCGGGAGCGAACGCGCGAGCACGATCTCCGCGGCGGCGGTGACCTTGCCGAGCACCTCGCGCGCATCGTCATCCTCGAGAATCGGCACCGCCAGCTGATCGACGATGTCGCCCGCATCGGCGCGATCGACCATGTAGTGAAGCGTGGCGCCGGTCTCGAGCTCGCCGTTCAAGATCGCCCAATTGACCGGCGCCCGTCCGCGGTACTTCGGCAGCAGCGAGCCGTGCATGTTCAACGCCCCGCGACGGGCGGACTCGAGCACGCCGGCGCCGAGGAGCGAGCGGTAGTAGAAGGAGAAAATGAAATCGGGCCGCAGGTCGGCCAGCCGGTAGGCGAGCTCCCGGCTGTTGGCATCGGGGGGTTTCGTCACTTCGAGACCGTACTCGCGCGCGGTGTCGGCGACGCTCGCGAACCAGCGATGCTCTTTCGGATCGTCCTCGACCGTGACGACCAGAGGCACCTCGATCTTCGCCGACAGCAATACCTTCAGGCAGCGGACGCCGACGTCGTGGTAGCCGAAGACCACCGCGCGCGCGGCGCTCATGGGTCCGTCGCGCCGCGCGCGCGTTCGGCGCGCAACATCTCCGTGTGATCGAGCTCGGGATGAAGCCCCCGCCTCACTTCCGGAAGGGCGCGGCGCTCGCTGCTGCGCGCCTCGGCCGACTCGAGCACGGCGGAGATGGTGTACCGAGGCCGCTGCCGCACCTGCTCGTAGATGCGCCCGACGTATTCGCCGACGACACCGAGCCCGACGAGCAGCACACCGATGAGAAAGAACGCGATGCCGAAGAGCGTGAACACACCCTGCACTTCCGGTCCTATGAAGATGCGCCGGATCGCGAGCACGACCACGAAGAAGAGCGAGAAGAGCGCGAGCACCATTCCGGCCATGGTGAAGAACTGCAGCGGCACCACCGAGAAACCGGTCATCAGGTCGAAGTTCAGGCGGATCAGCCGGTAGATGGAGTACTTCGACTGCCCGGCGGTGCGCTCGGCATGCGCGACCTCGATCTCGACCGGATGGCGCGCGAAGGTGTAGCCCAGCGCCGGCACGAAGGTACTCACCTCCACGCAGCGGTTGATCGCCTCGACGATGCTGCGGTGGTAGCCGCGCAGCATGCAGCCCTGGTCGCTGATCTGGATCTGGGTCGTGCTCTCGCGGATGCGGTTCATCATGCGAGAGGCGAGCTTGCGCCAGTAGACATCGTGCCGCCGGGCGCGCACCGTGCCGACGTAATCGGCCCCTGCATCCATGGCGAGGACGAGCTTGCCGATCTCCTCGGGCGGGTTCTGCAGATCGGCATCGAGCGTGATGACGTAATCGCCGCGGGCATGGGCGAAGCCCGCGAGAATCGCCATGTGCTGGCCGGCGTTGCGCGTGAGCAGGATCACCCGCGTCGTGTCGGGGCGGCGCTCGAATTGCTCCCGCAGCAACGCGGCGGAGCGGTCGCGGCTGCCATCGTCGACGAAGATCGTCTCGTACGGCCGCTCGAGGCGGTCCAGGGCCGGATAGAGCCGCTCGAAGAGCGGCCCGAGGCCCGCTTCCTCGTTGTAGACCGGAATGACGATCGATACCGTCGCGGTCACTTCAGTGCTCTCCCCAGGATGTCATCCGCCGCCTCGACGACCCGGTCCACATCCGACAGCTCCATCGCCGGAAAGAGCGGCAGCGTGACGGTCTCGCGGCCGATGCGCTCCGCGTTCGGGAACTGACCCTCGCGATAGCCCAGGGCGCGGTAGGCCGTGAAGAGATGCATGGCGCGCGCGTAATGCACGCCGACGCCGATTCCGCGCTGCGCCATCTGCTCGATGAACTCGAGCCGCGAGATCCGCAGCCGCCCAAGCGGCAGGAGCGGTGCGAACATGTGACAGTTGTGCCCCTCATCGCCGCGCGCGGGCAGGCGCAGCGGCGCCTGGCCGCCCCAGAGGCGGAAGTAACGGGCGGTGAGCTCGCGGCGGCGGCTGTTGGACCGCTCGAGCGCGGCGAGCTGGCCGAGGCCGACCCGGGCCGCCACGTCCGACAGGTTGGCCTTGCCGGCGGCGAACAGCGTATCGACCGCGTCCGCCGCGTCCTTGCGCTGGCCGTGGAAGCGATGGAGCTCGAGCTGACTCACCTCCTCCGGCGTGCCGCCGACGACGCAGCCTCCCTCGATGGAGGTGAGGTTCTTGTTGGGATGGAAGCTGAAGCAGACGAGGTCGCCGAAGCTGCCGATGCGCCGGCCGCGCCACGCGGAGCCGATCGCCTGGGCGGCATCCTCGATGATGCGCAGCCGGTGGCGCTGCGCGATGGCATACAGCCGGTCCATGTCCACCGGCAGACCCGCGAAATGCACCGGCATGATGGCGCGGGTACGCGGCGTGATGGCGGCTTCCACCTGATCGAAATCGATGTTGCGGGTATCGAGATCGACATCGACGAACACCGGGCGGGCGCCCACCCTGACGATGACGTTGGCGGTGGCGACGAAGCTCATGGCCGGCGCGATGACCTCGTCACCGGCGCCGATTCCGGCCACGAGGAGCGCGTGCTCGAGGCTCGCGGTGGCCGAAGTTTGGGTGCGCACCGGGCGGCCGCCGCAGTATTCCGAGAGCGCCGCCTCGAACTGCTTGACGTACGGGCCCGAGGCGAGCCAACCCGAGCGCAGCACCTCGGCCACGCCCTGAATCGTCTCCTCATCGATCGACGGTCGAGTAAACGGCAGGAAGGGTTTCGTCATGACCTCGCCACCAACACCACCCCACACACGATCACCGCGATCCCGAGCACCCGCTGCACGTTCGGCACCTCCCCGAGCAGCCACCAGGCGAGTCCGATGTTGATCACATAACCGATCGAGAGCAGCGGATAGGCCTGATTCACCGGTACCCGGGAGAGTCCCACCAGCCACACCACCACGCTGAGCCCGTAGCCCGCGAGAGCGGCCCACAGCCACGGCACCGTGAGCAGCTCGAGCGAGCGCTGCAGCACCGGCACATCGGTCCCGACCAGCGGTCCCGTGACCTCCGTGGCGGCCTTGAGACCGAGCTGCGCCAGGGCGTTGAGCACCACCCCGCCGAGGAGGAACGCGAAGGACGAGAGCTTCACGAGCGTCTCACCGCCACCGTGAAGCTGTCCTGCGCGATGACGTGTCCGGGCAGTCCCTGCTGGCGGTAATGATCCCACACGCGGGGATCGAAGAATGCAATGGCATCGTGGCTCGCCTCCCACTGCCGCACGAACTGCGCGGGTGTGGCGCTCTGCCGGCCCGGCTCGCGGGTCTCACCGAAGCGAAGCTCGCCCGTGAAGTCGACCAGGGTCAGGGTCCGGCCGAGATAGGGCGGGATGGTCTGGCGGTACTCACCGACGCTGTAGAGCGCCGTCCCCGGATGAACCTCGGGAGCGACGGCGAGAACCAGCGCGTAGGCCGAGCGCGCAGGGGGAATCACCGTGTACTCACAGAGGAGCGCCTGCCAGATGAAGATGAAGAGAAGCGCGATCGCGAGCGGCCGCCATGCTCCGGGGGAAGGCTCGATCGCGGGAGCTGTCGTCGCCACCGCCCGACCTCTTCTGAAGCTCACCGCCAGCGCGATCAGCGCCGCCATTGCCGCCGCAGCGGCCCATCCGGCGGCCTGCGCCGGAATCATCCCGTTGCGATGGCGGGAATAGAGGAGCAGGCCGCCCGCCAGGAAAAGCGTCAGGCCGGCAGCGGCCCGCGTGCAGCGAGCCAGAAACCGCCGATCCGGTCGATCCGTGCGGGCGACGGCCGTGAAGGCCGCGAGCGGTGGAAACATCGGCAGGATGTAGGTCGCGAGCTTCGAGTCCGAGATGGAGAAAAACACGAGGACAACGGTGCAGAAAATCAACAGAAATTTCAGAGGCTTAAATCCAAATGTTGATCCGGAATCCCGCCAGGCCTGAACCGCTGCGCGCCCCAGGGGCAGCAGCCACGGCAGCGCCCCGAGCGCGAGGATCACGAGAAAGTACCACCCGGGTTCGACGCGCTCGGCCTCCTTCGTGAGAAAGCGCTGGAAATGCTCGTGAATGAAGAAGTACGGCGCGAAATCCGGATTGCGCAGCGATACCAGGATGAACCACGGCGCCGCCAGGGCGAGCATGAGCGGCACGCCGAGGAGGAAGTGCATCCGCCGCCAGGGCCGGAAGTCCCACTCCGCGAGGCTGTAGAGGATGAGTGTGCCGCCCGCCAGCACGAGAACGACGATGCCCTTGCTCAATACCGCGAGCGCCGCGGCGCCCCAGCACACGAGCATCCAGCCCCGTTCCTTGGGCGAGCGCGCGGGCGCGCACTGCGCCAGCAGGAAGGCGAATACGGTGGCGCACATCCAGAAGGTGAAGCCCGCATCGAGCAGATCCAGATGACCGACGATGCCGAAGTACGGACTCATCGCGAGCAGCGCCACTGCCGCGAGCGCCGAGCGCCTGTCATAAAGGCGCGCGACCCAGGCGTAGATGAGTGGCAGGCAGCCGAAACCGAGAGCGACCGTCCACAGCCGCGAGCTCCAGTTGGACAGCCCCACGAGCGAGTACACGGCCGCCGTCGCCCAGTACTGCAGCGCCGGTTTCTCGAAATACTTCAGCCCATCGAGCCGGGGCGTCACCCAGTTGCCGGTCGCCACCATCTCCCGCGGGATCTCCGCATAGCGGCCCTCGTCGGGATCGAGCATCGGACGAATCTGAATGGTCGCCAGCCATACCGCGGCCAACACGATCCATCCCCACCACCTGAGGCCGCTCGTGCGCGACCGCACGCCCGCCCCCGCCCTCGTGCCCATCCGTATCCGTCCCTCGGCCGCCCGTCGCTCAGCCGCCCGCCAGGGCGGCGGCGCGGGCGCTGAAGTTCTCCTGCTTCACGTAAAACTCGATCGTGCGGCGGATGGCCGTATCGAGATCGGTGCTCGGCCGCCAGTTAAGATCGCGCTCCGCGGCGTGGATCGCGGGCACCCGCACCTGGATGTCCTGATAGTACTTGCCGTAGTAATCGCCGGCCGAGACCTCGACGATCTGGGTGGCGCGCGCGCTCTCGCGCAGAACGGGAAACTCCTGCGCGATGCGGATGGTGCGCTCGGCGAGATCGCGGATCGAGACGCAGTTGGCGGGATTGCCGATGTTGAAGATGCGACGGGTGGCGCGGTTCTGCGCATTCTCGAGGATGGTGAGCAGACACTCGATCGCATCATCGATGAAGGTGAAGGAGCGCTTCTGGCGGCCGCCGTCGACGAGCTTGATCGGCCGGCGGTAGAGCACGTTCGAGAGAAACTGGGTGAAAACCCGCGAGCTGCCTTCCTTCGGCTCCTCGACGTTGTCGAGATTCGGGCCGATGAAGTTGAAGGGGCGGAACAGCGTGTAATCCAGATGATCGCGCACTCCGTAGGCGTAGATCACCCGGTCGAGGAGCTGCTTCGAGGCCGCATAGATCCAACGCTGCTTCTCGATCGGGCCGTAGACGAGCGGACTCGATTCCTCATCGAGCACCGCATCGGGCGACATGCCGTAGATCTCGGAGGTCGAGGGGAAGATGAGTCGCTTGCCGTACTTGACGCAGTGGCGGACGACCGAGAGGTTGGCTTCGAAGTCGAGCTCGAAAACCCTGAGCGGATGGGTGACGTACTGCGCGGGATTGGCGATGGCCACGAGCGGAACGACCGCGTCGCATTTCTTGACGTGGTACTCGACCCACTCCTTGTTGATCGTGATGTCGCCCTCCACGAAATGGAAGCGATCGTTCTTCGGCAGCTCGCCGAGCTTGTTGTCGGAGAGGTCGATGCCATACACCTCCCAGTCGCGCTCGCGGAGGATGGCGTTGGTGAGGGCGCTGCCGATGAAACCGTTCGCCCCGAGGATCATGATCTTGAGTGGCATGGAATTCCTTCGAGCCCCTGGGCCGGGCCCGGCGCTGGGCTAAAAGCGACGAATTCTAGCAGGGTTTCCCCGGGAACTCGCACTCGGGGTGGCGGATCGCCGAGTCCTTCTGCAGCGGCAGCGGCTAGCAGCAGCGGCTGACCCCGCTCCACTTGGCTTTTTCCCGCTCCTCGTAGAACGCGCGCCGGCTGAGCGGCGGCCCCTCATGCGCCCGCGCATGATGTGTCAGGTACCGCTCGTAGGCGTCATCGCCGGAGGCCGCGCGCAGCCAGCCCACGGCCGCGCGGACCGTGCGCCCGATGGCCCGCCGCAGAGGGCTCACCTGCCGCCTTCCCGCGACAGCTCGCCGGCCAGGGCCAGCGCCCCGAGGCGCGGCGCCGGCTGATACGGCGCCTCCGAGCTCGCCGGTACCGGCAGTCCGCGCAGCTTGCGCACGCACACCCGGCCCATGTCGAGGATCACGAGCCAGAGAACCGCGGTGAAGAACCCGGTGAGCCAGGCGTCGAGCCGTTGATTGAAGATGAGCTGCGGTGCCACTGCCGCCACCGGCGCGGGCAGCGCTCCCTCGGCGAGGCGGGTCGCCAGCTCGCGCGCGGCGGCCAGCAGTCCGATGCGAGGATCGGCGCTCGCGACCTTCTGCCATGCCGCGACCGTCGTCACGGTGGCGAGCCACGCGAGCGGCAGCAGCGTCACCCAGGCGTGGCGCAACCTGCCGGACTTCACCAGGATGGCGGTCGCCACCGAGAGCGCGATGGCCGCCAGCATCTGGTTGGCGATGCCGAAGAGCGGCCAGAGAATGTTGACTCCGCCGTTGGGGTCGATGACACCGACATAGAGGAAGTAGCCCCAACCGGCGACGATGAGGGTGCTCGAGAGGAGAACGGAGGGGTACCAGGAGGTGCGGCCGAGGGGCGCATACACGTGCCCGAGCAGATCCTGGAGCATGAATCGCCCGACGCGCGTCCCGGCATCGAGCGTGCTCAGGATGAAGACCGCCTCGAACATAATGGCGAAGTGGTACCAGAGACTGAGGAGCCCCCGCCCGAAGGTGCTGCCGAAGATGCTCGCCATGCCGACGGCGAGCGACGGAGCGCCGCCCGTGCGCGCAAACAGCGTCGTCTCGCCCATCTCGTGGGCGAGTGTCTGCATCTGCTGCACGCTGACGGGAAAGCCCCAGCTCGAGATCGTGTGCACCGCGGCCGCGGGCGCGCTGCCCACCACACCCGCGCCGGTGTTGATGGCGAAGTAGACGCCGGGATCGAGCAGCGTCGCGGCGATGATCGCCATGATGGCGACGAAGGATTCGAGCAGCATGCTGCCGTAGCCGATCAGGCGCACGTCCGACTCGCTCGCGATGAGCTTGGGCGTCGTGCCGCTCGCGACCAGCGCATGAAAGCCGGAGACCGCGCCACAGGCGATGGTGATGAAGACGAAGGGAAAGATCTTCCCGCCGAAGAGCGGGCCATGACCATCGATGAAGGCGGTGAGCGCCGGCATCCTGATCTGCGGATGCAGTATCACGATCGCGATGGCGAGCAGCGCGACCGTGCCGAGCTTGAGGAAGGTGGAAAGATAATCTCGCGGCGCGAGCAGCAGCCACACCGGCAGAACCGCCGCGATCCAACCATACCCGATCACGAACCCGGCGAGCGGCAGGCTCGGCCAGTCGAACCAACCGCGAAGCAGCGGATGGGCATCGATCCAGCCGCCGGCCAACACCGCGAGCAGCACGAGCGCCACACCGAGAGCCGAGCCCTCGAGGATGCGTCCCGGGCGCAGGCGCTTGAGGTGCACCCCGACGAGGATCGCGACGGGCACGGTGGCGAAGACGGTGGCGGTCGACCAGGGACTGTGCTTCATGGCATTGACGACCACGAGGCCGAGCACCGCGATGAGCAGGATCATGATGAGCAGCGTGCCGATGAGCGCCGCGAAGCCGCCTATCGGCCCGAGCTCATCGCGCGCGATCTGGCCGAGACTGCGGCCGTCCCGGCGGGTGGAGAGCAGCAGAATCGTCATGTCCTGCACGCAGCCGCCGAGTACGGCCCCGACCAGGATCCAGAGCGTCCCCGGCAGATAACCGAACTGCGCCGCGAGCGTGGGGCCGACGAGCGGGCCGGGACCCGCGATCGCCGCGAAGTGATGGCCGAAGGCGATCCAGCGATGCGTCGGCACGAAGTCACGGCCGTTGTCGTAGCGCTGCGCGGGAGTGGCTCTCGAGCCATCGACGCTGAGCACGCGCGCGGCCACCCATGCGGCGTAGAAGCGATACCCGAGGAGGTAGATGCACACCGCGGCGGTGACGATCCACAGCGCATTGATCGGCTCGTGACGATGCAGCGCGATCCCGCCCAGAGCGATGGCGCCGCCCGCCGCAAGCAGGACCCCGGCGATCTTGTTCATGACTCGGTTGCCCCTCCCGCAGAAATCCCGACGCTTTAGGCGAGCAGCGTCTTCATCGCTCGCCGATAGCGGCCGATGAGCGCTTCGCGCCGGTGATGACGGCCTCCGCTCACCACCTTCTGGCCTGCACGCCACACGCAATCGATCGCCTCGCGGCCGCCCGCGAATATCCAACTGTCGAGAATCTCGTCTTCGCGCCGCTCGATGAGCGCGGGGTGCTCGGCATCGAGGCTCACCAGATCGAGCGGCGCCTCCACGATGAGACCCGCCTGCCGGCTCGCCGCGCCGGCGCCGAGGAGCGCCTGGGCGCCGCCGGCGAGTGCGGCCTGAAAGAGGCTGCGGCCGCTCGAGCAGCCGGTCTCATCGGCGAGCACGTTGCGGGCCTCTCGCTTCAGGCGCTGGGAATACTCGAGCGCGCGCAGCTCCGCGCCGGCATCGAGCAGGACGTTGGAATCGGTGCCGATGCCGAAACGGCCGCCCTGGCCGCGAAACTCCACGGCGGCAAAGATGCCATCGCCGAGATTCGCTTCGGTGAGCGGGCAGAGTCCGACCACCGCGCCCGTCGCCGCAATGCCTCCGAGCTCCGCCAGCGAGGCATGGGTGGCATGCACCAGGCACCAACGCTCATCGACGGCGATCGCCGCCAACAGGCTCTCGATGGGCCGCCGTCCGCACCACTCGATGCACTCCGCGACCTCGCGCGCTTGCTCGGCGATGTGAATGTGAACGGGTCCTGCGGCCGCGAGCGCCACGAGCGCGGGTAACTCCTCGAGTGCCACGGCACGCAGGCTGTGGGGCGCCACGCCGACGGTGCTTCCCGCCAGCTCGCTCGCCGACTTGCGGCTCGACTCCATGATTCTGGCGAAGCGCTCGAGATCCGTGACGAAGCGGCGCTGACGCGCGCTCGGCTCGCGTGCTCCGAATCCGCCGTGCGCATAGAACGTCGGCAGCAGCGTGAGCGCGATGCCAACATCGGCCGCGGCGGCCACGACCCGTGCCGCCAGCTCGCCCGGATCGGCGAACGGTGTTCCCGATTTGTCCTGATGCAGATAATGAAACTCGCCGACGCGGGTGAATCCGCCTTCGAGCATCTCGGCGAAGGCGAGCGCCGTGATCGCCTGGAACTCCTCCGGGTCCATCCGCTCGACGAACCGGTACATGAGCTCGCGCCAGGTCCAGAAGCTGTCTTGCGCCGGGCCCCGCCGCTCCGTCAGTCCGGCGATCGCGCGTTGAAAAGCGTGGCTGTGCAGGTTGCAGAGGCCGGGCAGACCGATGGCGTGGCGCTCATCGTCGGGGGCCGGATCCACTGCCGCCTCGAGCATCCCCAGGGTGCCATCGCGCACCGTGATCCGCACTCGGCGCGCCCACCCGGTGGGCAGCAGGATCGAGTCGAACCAGAGGGTCTGCGGAGTCAAAACCGCAGGCCTACCCGGATCGGTATGAAGTCCGTGGGTTGAGCCGGGGTCTCGATGCGCGTAAAGCGCGCCTCGACGAAGAAGCTCTCCCCGCCCCCGAGCGCGAAATCGAGCCCCAGCCCGGCGTTCCACTCGAAGCGCGTCGTATCCTCGCTCGCCACGATCACCTCCCCGGGTGCGACCCCGAACTCGCAGTACCCGAACCAAGGATCGCAGAAGTAATCGCCATAGGCGACGGTCTGTGTGAGCGCGAGGCGCCGGTAGGCCGCCCCGACTCCCGCTACCGCAAAGCCCCTGATGTACGGGGTGATCGGCGCCTCGTACTCGCCATCCACGGCGAGATCGAGCACCTCGCCGTAGCCATCGTTGATCTGCGTCCGATAGAGCGGCTGATTGATGGCGATGAGCTGCCGGGTGGCCTCGAAGCGGCCGTAGTCGAGATCGGCGCGCAACGCGAAGGGCGAGGCGTAATCGGGCTGCCAGGAGAATCCGCCGCCGAAGGTCCACCCGCCGTCGAGGGCATCGGCGATCGCGCCGCTCGTCGCGGCATAGCCGGTGTCGATGTGCCAGTGCACGTGCTCCTCGGGGGCGTAGTAGCGCTCGGTGTAATTCTGCGCCGCTGCCTCGGCAGAGGCCACCAACAGCAACACCGCGAGCGGATAAGCATAGCGAACGATTTTCATGAGTCCTCCTCCGATCCGGGTCACGCGGCGCGCCGCAGCCGCCGCCGCAGGGCGCCGCTGATCTCCTGCATCTCCCGAATGCCGAGCAAAGTGGCGCAGGAGAAGAACGCGCCTGCCCCGACCGCGATGACCAGTGACAAATAGCCGAGCTTCGCCCAGAAGCGCTCCACCGCCCAGTCCGCGAGCAGATAGTGCGACCCGGCCCAGCAGACGAGCGCCAGCACGCCCGAAGCGGCCGCCAGTCGCCACAGGAGCGTGCCCATCGCACGCGATTCGAGACGGCCGAGATGGCGGTGCATGAGGAAGTACAGAACCAGGAAGTTGGTGGTCGCGATGCAGGCGGTCGAGAAGGCGAGCCCGCGGTGACCCCACCCCAGACGGAAGGTGAACAGCCAGTTGAGCACCAGGTTCAGGACGACGGCGAAGCAGCTGACGATCATCGGCGTCTTGCGGTGATCGATCGCGTAGAACGCATTCACCAGCACCTTGAGAGCGGCGTACCCGCAAAGACCGAGCGCGTAGAATCGCAGCGCCGCCGCCGCCTCGAGCGTCTCGTGCGCGGTGAAGCGGCCATGTTGGTAAAGCACCGACACGATCGGCTCGGCGAGGAGGATGAGCCCGATGCTCGCGGGGATGCACAGGAGGAATGCGAGCCGCATGCCGCGCGCCAGCTCGCTGCGGAAGGCCCGGGTGTTGCCGGCCGCCGCCATGCGCGCGAGCATCGGCAGCGCCACCGTACCGAGGGCGACGCCGAAGATCCCGAGCGGCAGCTGCATGAGACGAAAACCGATCGCCAGCCAGAAGATCGGCCCATTGCCGAGCTTCGAGGCGAAGAGCGAATTGACCAGCACGTTGACCTGGGTGGTGCTCGCGGCGATCACCGACGGCCCCATCAGCCGCAGGATCATCTTCACACCCGGATCGCGCCAGTGAAGGTCCGGGCGATATCGATAACCCAGCCGCCGCAGCGCCGGCAGCTGCACGCCGAGCTGCAGGGCGCCGCCCACCAGGGTGCCGATCGCGAGCCCGATGGTGGCGCGCGGCCCGAAATGCGGATCCCAGTACCACCCGAGTGCGACGCCGGCGATGATCGAGCCAAGATTGAAGTAGCTCGAGGCCATCGCCGGTACGCCGAAGACGTTCTTGGCGTTGAGCATCCCCATCACGAGCGCCGCCAGCGACACCAGCAGGATGAAGGGATACATCACCCGCACCAGCTTCACCGTGAGCGCCGCCTTGGCGGGATCGAACCCCGGGGCCAGGCCGGCGACGATCCAGGGCGCACAGGCAATCCCGACGATCACGATGCCGCTCAGCACGATCACCGCCATGGTCGCGACCTTGTCGGCGAGCCGCCATGCCGCCCGATCGCCCTCGACCGCCGAGGTCTTGCTGAAGGTGGTGACAAAGGCCGTCGACAGTGCCCCTTCCGCAAAGAGATCCCGCAGCAGGTTCGGGATGCGAAACGCCATGGTGAACGCATCCATCACCAGGCCGCCGCCGAAAAGCGCCGCGAAGATCTGCTCGCGGGCCACCCCCAGCACACGGCTGCAAAGCACGGCGAGGCCGACGACGGTGGCCGCCCGGGTATTCAGTCGCTCGCTCGCCGGAGAAGCCCTGTCCGACGTCTGGGCCGCATCGGCTGCGCCGCTTCCCGCGGCGGGTATCTCGGCTTGTGGCATGCGGCCGTCACGGTACCATATCGATCCCGCATGAGCCTTGAACCCTGTATCTGCGGCGACTGGGGAACCTCCCGGCTACGGCTGTCGCTGTGCGCGGGCGAGCGCGTGCTCGAGACGCGCGAGGGGCCCGGCATCGGCGCTTTGCGCCAGCCGGCCGCCGAGGCTCTTCGGCCGCTCATCGCCAGCTGGCGGAGCAGCCACGGTCGCCTGCCGCTTTTTCTCTGCGGCATGGCCGGCTCCCGCAACGGCTGGCGGGAGACCTCGTACCTGCCATGTCCGGCGGACCTCGGTGCTCTGCGGGAGGCCGCCGTGCGGTTCGACTCGGAGGGGACGCCGGTCACCATCGCCCCGGGCCTCTCGTGCCGCAGCCGCCTCGGCTCGCCGGAGGTCCTGCGGGGGGAGGAGACGCAGATGGCCGGCGCACTGGCACTTCGGCCCGGGCTCGGCACCGGCAGCCACCTTCTTTGTCTGCCGGGCACGCATACCAAGTGGGCCTGCCTCGAGGACGGGGTGGTGCGCGATTTCATGACGGCCCTGACCGGCGAGCTCTTCGCCCTGCTTCGCGACGCCAGCACCCTCACCCGCGCCGCCCGCGCGCCCGCCGAGGGCGAGCCGGCGGCTCCGGATGCCTCGGATGATGGGGAAGCGGGCTTCGAGAGCGGACTGGCGGCGGCGGCCTCGCTCGCCAGCGCTCACCTGCTGCATTTCCTTTTCGCGGCACGCAGCGCCCAGCTCCTCGATGGACGCTCGCGCGAGTGGGCGCTCGGATACCTCTCGGGACTGCTCGTCGGATCGGACGTGCGCGACGCTCTGCCGCTCTTCACCGTCCCTGCGGAGGTCGTCCTCATCGGCGAGCCAGAGCTGAATGAGCGATATGCGCGGGCATTGCAGCGCTTCGGTCTCACGCCCTCGCGCCTCGACGGGGAACGGTGCGCGCTCGCCGGCCTGCGCTCACTGGAGCGCCGATGAGCTCGGCCCCTCGAGGCTGGCCCGCCGACATCCTGCCGATCGTCGCCATTCTGCGTGGCATCCGACCGGAGGAGGTGCTCGAGGTCGCCGCGGCGCTGCACGAGGCCGGCATCGGGGCGATCGAGGTGCCGCTCAACTCGCCCTCGCCGCTCGAGAGCATCTCGCGCCTCGCGGTGAATTTCGGCGATCGCTGTCTTTGCGGCGCCGGCACGGTGCTCAGTGTCGCCGAAGTCGATGCGGTCCACGCCGCCGGCGGGCGCCTGATCGTAACACCCAACACCGCGCCGCCCGTGATCGCGCGCGCCGTCTCGCTCGGGCTCTGCGTGATGCCCGGGTTCGCAACGGCAACCGAAGCGTTCACCGCCCTGGGCGCGGGCGCGGGCCTGCTCAAGCTCTTTCCGGCCGCGAGCTATGGCCCCGGGCATCTGCAGGCCCTGCGCGAGGTGTTGCCGGCCGATGTTGCCGTATTCGCCGTCGGTGGCGTCGGCGCTGCCAACGCCGCAGCCTGGCGCCAGGCGGGCTGCGCGGGTCTTGGCGTCGGGAGCGATCTTTACCGCGCCGGTCACCCCGCCGGCGAGGTGCATCGACGCGCGCTCACGCTCGTCGCCGCCTGGCGCGCGAGTCAGTGACTCGCGGCCTGGGGGCGAAAGCCGGCCGTCCAGGTCCAGGACGGCAGCCGCCGGACGACCTCCACCGCCACCGGCTCGGAGAGTTTCCACGGGCGAGGCAGGGCATATTTGCGCGCAATTCTTACAAATGCCTGGGCGATGGGATCATCGGCGGGCGGCTTCTCGTCGGTCGTCGTCCAGCTGCGCACCCAATGCGCCTGCACCCGCAGCTGCTCGCGCAGCAGCTGCGCGTAGGAGGTTCCATCGCCCGCCGATGTGGCGCGCCGCACGGCGTGATCGGCCTCGCGCGCCAGCTCCTCGATGCACCCATCGGTGAGGCGGCAGCTGACTTTGAGCGAGTGCAGCTCCTCCCGCAGCCAGCGAGCCGCGGTGCCCTGGGCCAGAAGAAAGGCGCGTATCCCCGAGTTGAGCCACGTCATGATGATCGTCTCCTTGGTATGGCGATCGCATTCGGTCTGAACCGAAGACGTAGCGGCCCAGCATGCACGCACTGTGCCAGCCGGCGCGAAGCTCACGCTTGGGTTCTGCGACCTTTCCAACAACGTTGAAGTCAGTGCTCGCGCCGACGAAGGAGCGATAAAAAAAAGAGGCCGCCCGCCACCATGACGATGAAGGGCCCGCTCGGGCGCCGCAGGAGCCATGCGACATAAGTTCCGGTGGCGGTCGCGAGCACGGCGATGATGACCGAGAGCGTGAGCATCGTTCGCAGGCTGCGCGCGAATCGTCGCGCGATCGCCGCCGGGATGATGATGAGCGAGCCCATGAGCAACACGCCGAGGAATCGCAGCCCGAGACCGATGGTGAGCGCGAAGGCCAGGAGGAAACAAAGATCGAGGCGCGCCACATTGACCTTCGAGGTCAGCGCGATCTCGGGCGATACCAGCCGCACGATCAGTGCGTTGCGCGAGCGCAGCACGAATGCGATCACGATGAGCGAGCCGGCGATGCCGAAGGCCGTCTCCTGGGCGCTCAGCGTGCCGGGTGCTCCGAGCAGCGCATCGATCAGCGCCTCTCCCGAGGTGATGACGCTGCCGATCGCGAGTGCCACCGCGAAGGTGACCCCGATCACCGCTTCGGTGGCGATGCGGGTGCGCCGCTCCACCGCCCAGATGAGCACTGCGCCCAAGAGCAGCAGCGCGAGCGCCCCCCAGAGCGGATTGACCCGCAGGATCAGGGCGATGCCGATGCCGGGCAGCGCGATGTGCGACATTGGGTCGGCCGCGAGCACCATGCGGCGCATGACGGCGAAGCTGCCGATCAGTCCGGCCGCCGCCGCCATCAACGCCGAGAGCGCGAGGGCGCCGAGCGCGGGAGCCGACTCATGAATGATCGTGGACATGAAATCCCAGCGGCTGGCCGTAGACCTCGTAGAGCCTCTCGGCCGTGAGGGCCGTGCGCGGCGGTCCGAAGCACATGCCGTGGCGGCCCAGACAGAGCACATAGTCCGCGTGGCTGTACACCACGCTCAGATCGTGCGAGACGAGCAGCACCGTCATCTCGCGGGTTTCCTGCAGCGCGCGCAGCACGTCGTTGAGTTGCGCCTGCCCGGGGGCATCGATGCCCGCCGCGGGCTCATCGAGCAGCAGCGTGTTGGGACGGCCGAGAAGCGCGAAGGCGATGAGCAGCCGTTGAAATTGCCCTCCCGACATGTTGCCGATGGGTGTCGACAACGCTTCCTCCGCGAGCCCCACCGACTTCAGCGCCTCGAGGTGCAGCTCGCGCGAGCTGCCGGCGAGCGCCTCGCGGGCACCGAGGAAATCCCGGCCGTTGAGCGGCAGGTCGCGCTCGATGTCGAGTTTCTGCGGCACATAGCCGAGGACCGTGTCCGGGCCCCAGGCGATCGTGCCGGTGTGGGGCACGGCACCGATCAGCGCCCGCAGCAGCACCGTCTTGCCGGCCCCATTGGGTCCGATGATCGCGAGGCAGCTCGCCCGCGGCAGGCTGAAGGTGATGTTCTGCAGGACCTCCGTCCCGCCGAGCCGTACCGCCAGGTCCTGCACCTCCAACGCGTTCATCGACCCGCCCTGCCCCTATTTCCCGACTCGCACCGCCGCGGCGGAGTCTATTGTACGGGATACGCTCCCTGCTTCGGAGGCGACGATGCAGCTCCTGCTGATCTGGCTCGGTATCGCCCTCGCGGTCGCCCACGCGGCGATGTTCTCCGGCTTGAATCTCGCCGTTTTCAGCGTGAGCCGGCTGCGGCTCGAGATCGCGGCGAGCACCGGCGATGCGGATGCCGCGAAAGTCTGCGAGCTGCGCCGGGACTCGAACTTCACACTGGCCACGATCCTCTGGGGCGGTGTCGGCACGGATGTGCTCATCACCATCCTTTCGCGTTCGGTGCTCGGCGGCGTGCTCGCCTTCGTCTTCTCCACCTTCATCATCACCTGCCTCTGCGAGATCGCGCCGCAGGCTTATTTCTCGCGCCACGCGCTGCGCATGGCGGCGCGGCTCGCGCCGGTCGTCAGGCTCTATCGCGTGGTGCTCTATCCGCTCGCGCGGCCGACGGCGCTGCTGCTCGATCTGTGGCTCGGTGCGGAGGCGAAACGGTATCTGCGCGAGCGCGAGTTCCGGGCGCTCATCACCCAACACGTGCAGGCGGCGCGGCCGGAGGTCGGCGCGGTGGAGGGAACCGGCGCGCTCAACTTCCTCGATCTCGACGACATCCCGATCGCGAACGAGGGCGAGGAGCTCGACCCGCGCAGCATCGTGAGCCTGCCGTTCGAGCGGGGCGAGCCGGTATTCCCGGCGTTCGCGCGCTCGCCGGATGATCCGTTCCTCGCCCGCGTGAATGCGTCCGGCCGGAAATGGATCATCCTGACGGATCGCGCCGGCGAGCCCTGCCGGGCGCTCAACGCCCATCGCTTCCTGCGCGCTGCGCTCTTCGCCGCGAGCCCGCCCGATCCGCGCCGGTACGCGCACGCTCCGATCCTGACGCGCGAGCCGCAGACGCCGCTCGGCGAGCTCGTGGGCCTGTTGCGCGTGCGTCCGCGCACGGCACAGGACGACGTCGTGGACGAGGACGTGATGCTGCTTTGGGGAAGCGCCAAGCGCATCGTCACCGGGGCCGATCTGCTCGGACGATTGCTGCGCGGCATCGCGCACCGGCAAACGGCGTGAGTCCCTTCAGAGATCGCCACCGATGCGCACGACGTAACGGCCTCGGGCCTCGCCGGCCATGAGCGCCTCGCAGGCTCGCGGCACCTCCTCGAGCCCGATCACCGCCCGCACGATGAGCCGCTCGATGTCCGGCGGCTTCCATTCGCCGGCGAGCTTCTCCCAGACGGCTCGCCGCCAGGCCGGTGGCACCTCGACCGAGTGGATGCCGAGAAGACTGACACCGCGCAGGATGAGAGGCATGACCGTCGTTTGCAGAGCCGGCGACTGGGCGAGGCCGACGCAGGCGATGTTGCCCCAGTGCCGGACCGTGCGGGTGAGGTAGGCGAGCGTTTCGCCGCCCAGATTGTCCACCGCGCCGCCCCAGACGGCCGTCTCGAGCGGCTTGCCCGTGCTGACGAGCGAGGCCCGCGCCAGTACCTGGTCGGCCCCGAGCGCGCGCAGGTATTCCGCCGCCGCGGGTTTGCCGGTGATGGCGGCGGTGCTGAAGCCGAGCCGCTTGAGAAGGCCGAGCGAGATGCCGCCAACGCCCCCGGTCGCGCCGGTGACGGCGATGGGGCCGCGCTCGGGAGTCTGATGATTCTCGAGCAGGCGCCGCAGCGCGAGCGCGGCGGTGAATCCGGCCGTGCCGAGCGCCATCGCCTCGAGGAGACTCAGTCCCGCGGGCAACGGCACGAGCGCCGCGGCCGGCAACCGGGCGAGCTCGGCGAGCCCGCCATCGAGCGATTCGCCGAGATGCGCCCCGGTCGCCAGTACGCGATCGCCGGGCCGGTACGCCGGGTCGGCGCTCGTCTCGACCACACCCGAGAGGTCGATGCCCGCGGTCCGCGGCAACCCGCGCGCAATCGAGCCCTTGCCGGTGACCGCGAGCGCATCCTTGTAGTTGAGACAGGAGTAGGCGACGCGGATCACGACCTCGCCCGCCGTGAGCTCATCGAGGGTAATCGACTCGAGCTGCGCAAAGCGGCCGCTCGGACCCTGCTTGATGCGTAAGGCCTTGAAACTCGGCATGGGGCGTCCTGGGACTGCGATGACCGGCGATCGAGACTAAACTGCCGCACGGCGCGAGGCAAAAGCGCACTCACACCGCTCGATACTTCCCATTGCGAACGCTCACCCTCACCGCCCTCCCCGGTATCGGCGAGATCGCTCCCGGCGATGACCTCCCGGGCATTCTCGGCGCTGCGCTCGGCGCGCTCCCCCGGCCGGCATCGGCAGAGGATCCGCCCGCGGGTCCCGGGATTCTCGTCGTTGCGCAGAAGGTGGTCTCCAAAGCCGAGAACCGTTACGTGGCGCTCGAGACCGTCACGGTCTCGCCGCGCGCCGCCGAGCTCGCCGCGCTCACGCACAAGGACCCGCGCCTGGTCGAGCTCATCCTCTGCGAATCCGTCGAAGTGTTGCGCGCCAAGCCGCAGGTACTCATCGTGCGGCACCGGTTGGGGTATGTCATGGCCAACGCCGGCATCGATCGTTCCAATGTCGGCGGCCGCGACCGCGTGCTGCTGTTGCCGCGGGATCCGGATGTCTCGGCGGCCGCCCTGCGCGCCGCCCTCGAGGAGCGCTGCGGCGTAAAGCTCGGCGTGATCATTTCCGACAGTTTCGGCCGCCCCTGGCGCCGGGGCGTCACGCATGTGGCCTTGGGCGCAGCGGGTCTGCCGGCGCTCATCAACCGGCGGGGCGAGCCCGATCGCAACGGGCGCCGGCTCGAAGTCACCGAGGTCGCGCTCGCGGACCAGCTCGCCTCGGCGGCCGGCCTGCTCATGGGTGAAGGCGCCGAGGGGCTGCCGGCCGTGTGGATCAGCGGCATTGCCTCGGCAGCGCCGCACGTCCCCGCCCGCAGCCTGATCCGTCCACTCGAGGAGGATCTCTTCCGTTGAACGGCTTCGTGGTGGCCTTAAGCGGCGGTGTGGGCGGCGCGAAGCTTTGCCTGGGATTGCAGCGCGTGCTGCCCGCCGGAGCGCTGCGCGTCATCGTGAACACGGGCGATGACTTCGAGCATCTGGGGCTCGCCATCTCGCCCGATCTGGATACCACGCTCTACACGCTGGCGGGGCTCGCCAACACCGAGCTCGGCTGGGGACGGCAGGACGAGACCTGGTCTTGCATGCGCGTGTTGGCGACGCTCGGCGGCCCCACCTGGTTCCGGCTGGGCGATGGCGATCTCGCTTTGCATCTCGAGCGGACCCGTCGGCTGGCCGGCGGCGAGACGCTCACGGACATCATGGCGGAGGTGGCTCGCCGCTTCGGCATTCCCTCCATGATCCTGCCGATGAGCGAGGATCCCGTCCGTACCATCGTGCGCCTGGCGGGCGGCGGGGAGCTCGGCTTCCAGGAATACTTCGTCCGCGAGCGCTGCATTCCCGCGATCGCCGGCATCCGTTTCGCAGGCGCCGACTCGGCGCGAATCGCGAGCGCCGCAGCGGCATCACTGCTGGACCCGGGCCTGCAGGCGATTTTCATCGCTCCCTCCAACCCCTACCTCAGCATCGATCCGGCGCTCGCGATGCCGCAGATGCGCGTGGCGCTGCGTGCCCGAGGAGTGCCCGTCATCGCGGTGTCGCCCCTCATCGGCGGCTGCGCCGTCAAGGGGCCGACCGCGAAGATCATGCGAGAGCTCGGGCGCCCCGCATCGACCCTCACCGTTCTCGAGCACTACCGCGGGCTGATCGATGGCCTGGTGCTCGATGAGCGCGACGCCGCGCTCGCACGCGATATCGACCTGCCGCATCGGCTCTGCGACACCTGGATGCGCTCGCTCGCCGATCGAGAGCGCGTGGCGCGCTGCGCGCTCGAGCTCGCGCGGGAGCTCGCAGGCCCGGTGAGCGCGTGATTGCTCCGCCGTTCGGCCGTCCCGAGCTCAGCGGGCGCGCTCGGCCTCCTCACGCATCTGGCGCCAGAGCGCGAGGACATGCTCGTGCTCGGTCGCCTCGACGCCGAATGACACCCGCACCATCCAGCGCTCACCGAGCAGGGCCGGGGTGAGGAACGCCCGGCCGGACTCGTTGATGCGGCGCACCCAGCCGAGCGTGTGCGCATCGAGCGCCTCGCCCGTCATTCCCTGCGGGACGTGGCGCACGCACACGGTCTGAAAGGGAACGGGAGCGAGGCGTTGCCATCCGGGGGTCGCATCGACCTGCCCGGAGAGCCAGCGGGCATGCCCGAGATCGCGTCGCAGGCGCCGCCGCAGCCCCTCGACCCCCTGCTCCCGGATGAGCAGCCAGAGCTTCAGTGCCCGGAAGCGTCGCCCGAGCGGGATGCCCCAGTCGCGGAAATTCCTCACCTTGGCATCCGCCGCCGTGCGCAGATAGCTGGGGTTGGTCGACATGACGCGCACGAGGTGCTGCGGATCGCGCACGTAATAGGTGGAGCAGTCGAAAGAGGCTCCGAGCCACTTGTGCGGATTCAACACCAGGGAGTCCGCCTGCTCGATGCCTTGCCAGAGCGGTCGGCATTCCGGGAGGATCATGGCCGAGCCGGCCATGGCGGCATCGACATGCAGCCAGAGGCCCTGCTCGCGCGCGATGCCCGCGATCGGCTCGAGCGGATCGATCGCGGTCGTCGCCGTCGACCCGACCGTGGCCACGATGGCACACGGCGCACATCCCTGCGCCCGATCCGCGAGGATCGTCTCGCGCAACACGGAAGGCCTCATTCCGTAGCGCTCATCGACCGCAACGATACGCAGATTGGCGCGGCCGAAGCCCGCAAGCAGCGCCGCCTTCTCCACCGAGCTGTGGCTCTGGCCCGAGGCGTAGATGGCGAGCGGCCGCTCGCTCGATTGCAGGCCGCCCCGGGCAGCGCCGTGATCGGTGGTGCGCTCCCGCGCGCAGATGAGGGCCACGAGCGTCGCCGTGGAGGCTGTATCCTGGATCACCCCGCTCCAGAGGTCCGAGAGACCCAACATCTGGCGCAGCCAGTCGGTGGTGAGCTCCTCGAGCTCGGTGAGCGCCGGGCTCGCCTGCCAGTTGAGGCCGAGTTGCGCGAGCCCGGTGCTGAGGAAATCACCGAGAACCGCGGCGAGCGAGCTGTTGGAAGGAAAATAGGCGAAGAACCGCGGATCCTGCCAGTGCGTGCAGCCGGGCACGATGACCCGAGCGAGCTCATCGAGCAGACCCTCGAGCGACTGCGCCTGCGCGGGCGGCGCGGCGGGGAGCGCCGCGCGCACCTCGCCCGGAGCGGCGCGCGACATGACGGGAAG
>Ga0335078_10003331_pt1 | contig 23952 bp, 22 predicted proteins | sample Lox_Sample_32_FD_206711 | JGI IMG/M metagenome (GOLD analysis project Ga0335078, IMG submission 206711) | Soil microbial communities from Loxahatchee National Wildlife Refuge, Florida, United States - Lox_Sample_3.2 | ecosystem: Environmental > Terrestrial > Soil > Wetlands | place: USA... | reverse complement strand
GTAGCCGCCCAGGGCCATCGTCCTGAGGGGCGTTCCTCGCTGGGCGTCGAGGATGTGGAGCGTCCCCTTCCTGTCAGTGGCGAACACCATCCCCGCGCTGGCGGTGATAGAGGCGCTCTGGTAGGTCTCCTTCATGTAGTAGACCCACCTGACCTCGCCCCTTCCCGCGTCGATGGCGTAGAGGGACGAGTACTGGGGCGCGTCGGAGTTCTTGAGGACTATGCCCTTCACGCGCTTACCCATGTAGTTGGAGGTCTCGTACTTGGCGTCCATGTCGACCCGCTGGCTGGCCACGTAGATCGTGTTGTACGCGAACGCTAGCGGGGCGTTGATCCCGCCGAGGTGCCCCGGCGAGTACCTTCCGGGGGTGAGGGAGGAGGTCATGTCGGCGTCGCCGTCCTTCCCAGCGTTGAGGGTCGTCTTGTTGTAGCCGATGCGGACTGGCGCGTAGAGGGGCTTGCCGGTGCCGGCGTCGAGGACGTACACATGGTTGTTCTTCGATCCGGCGATCACCGCGCTCGTCTTCTTGCCGTCGACGTCGACGTCGGCCTCGATTACGTTCCAGCCGACGTCCCAACCGAGGAGGTCGTGGGGCGTGGCCTGGTAGTACCAGCGCATCTTCCCCGTCTCCGCGTCCAGGGAGACTATGCAGTCCGTGTACAAATTGGGGCCGGGGACGTCAAGGTCAGCGTTGACGAACAGGTCGGAGTTCCCGGTACCGCAGAAGACCCTCTTGGCCTGCTCGTCAACGGCCATGGTCCCCCAGACGCCGCCCCCGCCTATGTTGCTGGTCTTCCCCCAGTCGTTCGGGTAGGGCGGGATGTTGCCCTTGCGTGCGTCGCGGTGCCAACGCTTCGGCCCCTTCTTGATTGGGGGGACGGCGAACCAGCGCCAGAGGAGGTCGCCTCCCTTGAGGGAGTAGGATGCCACGAAGCCCCGGCCCGACCCTGTCTCGCTCGCCCCTTGTGTCGGGAGGCCGACGATGACCGAGTCGCGATAGAAGACAGGCGTCCTCCCGCCGCTGTAGACCCCGGTGGAACCGGGGATCCTCTTTCCGATCCCCTGGATCTTTCTCGACGCGCGCCCGTCCTCGGCCGATATCTCCCAGAGGGTGCCGTCGGGCCCGACCATGTACAACGAGCCGTCGCGGTAGTTGAGGCCGTGGACGGCCCCCTTCGTCGGGGAGCCGCCCACCGAGACCCTCCACACCATCCTCCCGGTCTCTGCGTCTATCGAATAGACCGTGTTGTACCCGTCTGCCACGAAGACCCTGCCGTCGACGATAAGCGGAGTCGTCTGGACGCCGACGCGAAAGGCTGTGTTGGTCTCCGTCGGGACGGCGCCCTCTGGGGCGACCTCGCAGGACCAGAGGACGCGCAGGGAGCCGACGTCTCTGGCAGTTATCTGGGTCTGAGGAGAGAACCCGGTGTTGGACGTGTCAGAGAACGGGTGGAGCCACTGGCTCAACTCTGGCGGTGGAGACCCGCGATTCGTTATTTAGCGTTTGAGTTAGAATTATTGAAACCGGAACGACGGTCTAAACGCTCGGGACTGGCCTCGGACCCGTCTTGAGGTGATATGGGATCGCCGATGAAGGTTTATGTCCAAAGCGGCGGGCCAGCGGACCCGGCATTGGGCGACGGAGTCACCTCGGGCTGCCGCTCGTGCGGCGCACGGTCCGCCGGCAGGACGTAGGCGATTGATTCGAGCGAGTCTAACCTCCTGTGGGCGGAGCGAATCAAGCCGATGTCCCTCAACCCGGGCTCTGTCCCCATCCTAGCCTGCGACCTCGGGATGTTCGAGTCGGCCGGCGTCCACTTGAAGGTGAAGGAGTGCCTCGGGTCTCCGGGCGCCACGTCGGCGCTGCTCTTGGGCGAGGCGGTCTTCGCCCAACTCCCCACGCTGGATGGGCTGAGGCTGGTCGCGGAGCGCAAGTGGCCGGGGAAGATCTTCTGGGCCAACAAGGCGGAGAAGACATCCTCTCCTGCCGGGTTCGTGATGATGTCCGCACCGTCCATCAGGAAGATGGGGGACCTGAGGGGAAGGAGGTTCGGCGTTGGGGCGGAGGGCGACTACTGGGCTCCGATAGTCGCGAACCTGCTGAGGCTCAACGGGCTGAAGCGGGAAGAGGTGGTCTGGGTGAAGGACCTCGACCCGCTGCAGAAGGCGGAGATGCTACTGGACGGGAAGATCGACGTGATGCTGACCAGCGTCCAGAACTACATCGCGAAGTTCGAGGGGGACCGCAGAGTAAGAGTCCTGGCGAGAGGCGAGGAGCTGGCCAAGTACCGGGAGGGGATGCCACAGGGGCCGTCGTTCGTGGGGGTCGCCTCGGAGAGGATGCTCGAGGAAGAGGCGGAGGAGGTCCAGAGCGTGGCGACCGTGCTGATGAAGGCGGCCAGGCTCTTCAGCGAAGACGCTGACTCCTGGGTCGAGGCGGCCTTCAGGAGGAGGCCGGACGTCCCCAAGGGGAGGATAAGGAAGCTCTGGGATTTCTTCAGGGGAGACTGGCCGGTCGGTGCGGGCCTCGACCTCGCCCGCCTCGGGGAGATGCTCCGGGGGCTCAGGACGGAGGGAAGGCGGCCGCCAATCGGAAGTTTGGTGACAACCAGGTTCGAGCGGGGAGCGATGGAGCGGCTGGGGGCCTATCCCACCTAGCCGGACGCCCTGGCGCTTCACTTCCTCTGGGCCGGAAGGGGTCCTTCGAACTGCATCTTGTAGAGCTTGGCGTAGGCCCCGCCCTTCTCCATCAGTTCCTCCTGGGAGCCCTGCTCGGCGATCCGTCCGTGGTCGAGCAGCAGGATCCTGTCGGCCATCCTTATCGTCGATAGCCTGTGCGCGATGATGATGGTGGTCCTGCCCTTGAAGACCCTGTCGAGGGCCCTCTGTATCAGGAGCTCCGTGTGGGGGTCGACCTTCGAGGTCGCCTCGTCGAGGACGAGGACCTTTGGGTCTGCCACCAGGGCCCTGGCGAGCGACAGGAGTTGCTTCTGCCCGGTCGATATGTTGGTCGCGGACTCGCGTATCTGGGTCCGGTATCCGTTGGGCAGGCCCCTGATGAACTCGTCGAGGCCGACGTCCTTGGCCGCCTGGACGATCTGGTCGTCCGTCGCGTTCAGGTTCCCGTAGCGGATGTTCTCCATCACGGTGTTCGAGAAGAGGAACGGGTCCTGGAGGACGATCGCCATGTGCGTCCTGAGGGACTTGAACGTGAGCTTCCTGAGGTCCTGCCCGTCGAGGAGGACCGTTCCCTCGTCGGGGTCGTAGAACCTGAAGAGGAGGTTCACGAACGTCGACTTGCCGGCGCCGGTCTGCCCCACCAGGGCTATGATTTCGCGGGGGAGGACGTGTACGTCGATGTCGCTCAGAGCGTTTGGCTCGCCTGGCTTGTACCTGAATGAGACGTGGTTGTAGTCGATGGCGCCCTCGGGGTCCTTGAGTTCGGCCGCGTCGGGGGCTTCGTTGACGTCCACTTCCGCGTCGATGATCTGACAGACACGGTCTAGGCCGACCATCGCAGACTGGTACTGCGGATAGAAGAGGGTGAGCTGCTGGATGGGCCTGAAGAGGTTGTTGAGCCAGATGTAGAAGGTCGCGAGGACGCCAATCTGTATCTGTCCACCCGTGACCATCAGGGCGCCGAAGTAGAAGACCGCGAAGATGCCCAATGACTGGATGAGCTGGGCGGCGGGGCCTATCACGGATGATATCTTCGCAGCCTCCACGTTCGACTGCATGTTCCTCCTGTTGGTGGCCGTGAACTCCTCTTTGTCGTCGCCCTCGGCCGCAAAGGACTGGGTGACCTTGATGCCCGCGAGGCTCTCCGCCACCTTGGCGGTCAGGACACCCATGCTCCTCCTGGTGTTCATCCAGTTCCTCTTCATCCTCTTCTGAAGGGCGAGTATCATGACGATGAGCATGGGAACTATGGTGAGAGAGTAGAGCGCCAGCTGCCAGTTTATCACCAGCATCACGGCCATTATCCCGACGATGGAGAATGTCCCGGAGATGAGCTGCGTGGACTGGAAGGCGAGGAAGTCGTTCAGGACGTCGACGTCGTTGGTGACGTGGGAGATGACCGCGCCTATGGGCCGCTCGTTGAAGTACTTCAGCGAGACCCGCTGAAGCTTGTCGAAGGCCTCTCGCCTGAGCGTATAGATCACCGCCTGGCCGGTCTTCGCCATGAAGTAGGTCTGGGTGTACTCGGCCACGAACATCGTCACCGTGATGGCGACGTAGACCCCCGCGACGAGTGCGAGGCCGTCGAAGTCCGTCCCGAGGACGCCGTTGGGGAAGATGTACAGGTCGATGGCATCGCCAGTGAGGATCGGGCCCACCACCGTGGTGAAGGTGAAGACGGCCAGGGCGAGGGTGATGTAGACGAGGTACCTCCGGCTCTGGCGCATGAATCGGAGGAGCCTCTTGATGAGCACCCAGTCGGACGTTGTCCGGGCGTCGTCGCCCTCGATGACAGACCCGGTCCCCCGCACACCGTGACCGCCGGCGCCGCCGAACCCGGGCCAGCCCATCTAAGGGCCCCTCCCCGCTGCCTGCTCCCTCTGCATGAACTGGGCTGCGAAGAGCTGCGCGTAGACCCCGTCCTTCGCCATGAGCTCCTCGTGGGTGCCCACCTCGACGAGCTGGCCGGAGTCGAAGACCGCGATCCTGTCGGCCAGCCGCACGGTCGAGAGGCGCTGGGTGATCAGGAGGGTGGTCCTGCCTGAGAGCATGGTCTTCATGGCGTCCTGGATGTCGTGCTCGGTCTCGACGTCCACGCTGGAGGTCGAGTCGTCGAAGATCAGGATGGGCGGGTTGACGAGGAGGGCCCTAGCGATCGCCACCCTCTGCCTCTGTCCCCCGGAGAGGGTCACCCCCCTCTCGCCGACGACGGTGTCGTAGCCCTTGGGGAATGAGTTGATGAAGCCGTCGGCGTGCGCGATCTTCGCGCAGCGGACGATGTCCTCCTTTGATGCCCCCTTGACCCCGAAGGCGATGTTCTCCCGGATCGTCCTCGAGAAGAGGAAGGTCTCCTGCGAGACCATCCCGATCTGCCTCCTGAGGGACTTGGCCCTCAGGTGCCTGACGTCGACCCCGTCGATGGTCACCCTGCCCGAGGAGACGTCGTAGAACCTCGGGATGAGGTTGGCGAAGGTGCTCTTCCCTGACCCGGTCTTGCCAACGATGGCGAGGGTCTCGCCCGCCTTGATGGTGATGTTCACGTTCTTCAGGAGCGGCCTCGAAGGCTCGTACGCGAAGGCCACGTCCTCGAACTTGATTTCGTTGCGGACGGTCTTCAAGTCGACCGCGTCGGGAGAGTCTGCGACCTCGGGGACGATGTCCATGGTGCCGAAGATCCGATCGAGCCCCCACCACGCGTTGAGGGCGGAGCTGAGCGAGAAGCCCAGGAACCTCACGTTGGGGGTGATTATTATCAGGATGGCGAAGGCCTCCAGGAGGTCATTGACCCCTATCGTGCCGCTCATCACGAGCCTCCCGCCGAAGTAGATGAGGACCGCGGTGTTGAGGCCGACGAAGAACGGCATGAGGGGTATGTAGGTGGCCCGGGTCCGGGCGACCTGGATGTTCGCCTTGTAGAAGTCGGAGTTGACCCTGTCGAACCCGTCTATCTCGTAGTTCTCCCTCGTGAAGGCGCGGACCACCCTCAGGCCGTTGAGGTTCTCTGCCATCACGGTGTTGAGGTCGGCGAACTTCTCCCGTATGGTCTTCATGTTGGGGCTCTGGCGCCTGTCGAAGAAGTACCCTGTGAGGGCGACGAAGGGCATGAGGCCGAGGGTGGGGAGGAGAAGGGAGGTGTTGAGGGAGAGGAGCTGGAGGGTGACGCCCCCGAGCAGGGCGGCGGTGAACAGGAGCTGCACGACGGACTGGGTGAGGAACCTGCGGACGGCCTCGACGTCGCCCGTCGCCCTAGCGATAAGGTCGCCGAGCTGGTTGTTGTCGTAGAAGCCGAAGGACTTTTCCTGGATGGCAGAGAACAGGTCGTCCCTGAGGTCGAAGACCACCCTGCTGCCCATGTACTGGCTGACGTAGGTGTAGACGAACTGCCCGACGCTAGAGACAGCGGTAACACCGATTATGGCGAGGGAGAAGAAGATCAGGGTGCCCTCGCTGGACTTGGAGACGGCCGCGGCGGTGATTATCCCGATGTACTGGGGGACGAGGACCCGGAAGTAGGCGGAGACCGCTATCCCGGCCACCGTCAGCAGGAGCTGCAGCCTGTAGCGCAGGAGGTAGCGCGCGAACCTCAGTGACTTGTTCAAGGTCTGCGTTCCTTAAGCTCCTCCTGAGGGGGAGGCCGCGCTATTTAACCGGCGCAGAGGTCGCGGGCGGCTGGAGCCTCTGCCCTACTTCGGGTCGACCGGCCTGGTCGTGACCACGTCATCGGTGCGGAGCCCGAGGTCGCCGCCGTTGGTGAGCTCCTTGCCTCTGACGTAGATGTGTATCACGACGCTCTCCGGAGCCCTGAGGGCGGGGCACGCGTTGTATCCGACGATGGGGCCCAGCTCCTTCCCCCCGGCGAGGACGTAGTCGCCCGCCCTGACGAACCCTCCCTGCTCGACCTCAAAGTGGCCGACGAGGGAGAACCTCTTCATGGTCCCGCCGGGGGCCGCCTTTGGGTCGTCGGTCACGAATATTTCGTAGATCTCCCCTCGGTACAGGGAGCGCGGGACGACGTCCATCAGCTTTGAGTGGCGGTCGGTCGGGCGCCTGGCCGGCGACGGCGAAAGGGGTCGCTCGTTGACGTTGACAAGCCTGCCCGTGACGGGCCTCCTCATCTCGCAGTCCCCTGTGCGGGCCGTGTTATCTGGGTTGCGGGAAAACGCCAGCGGAGCGTGGCGCGTCGGGGAGCAGTGGCGGAGACTGGAGCCGGGAGGGTCGACCACGCCTTGAGATACAGTATAATACGAGTCACCGAGGAACCTTATGCGAAGGGGTCGTCGGCTAGGCTGTAGCCTTCAGCGCTGCAGGGCGAGTCTGGTCTAGGCTTCAAATAAAGAGAAGAGGCCTTGGGAGCGTCCCAGGAGGGGGCGTTCAAGAACGCTTGAGACCCCCGGTTCAAATCCGGGCGACCCCACCAACTTCTAGTCGTCGAGCGCAGCCCCCGCGGCGGCCTGCAGCACCCTGAGTAGCGAAAATTACACCTACGGCGACCGTGCAGGATCGGCGAGGTCGGCGTTCGGGTGCGGTGGAATTTTTTTGACTCAGCTGGGTGTCACAATTATATAGATTCGGCCTCGAAGCGTGTGGAAGATGCAAGCAGCTCCTCGGCGTGTCAGAACAATTTACAGCGTCATCGCCTCGCCCCAGAGGCTCGAGATCCTGAAGATACTGAACGTGAAGGGCCCGCTGACCTACAGCGCGCTCAAGTCCCTCGCTGGGTTCAAGTCGAAGAAGGAGTCGGGCAAGTTCGCCTACCACCTCAGGAAGCTCGTCAGGCAGCTCCTCATACAGCTCAACAGGCAGGAGAGGAAGTACACCGTCACCAACCTGGGGAGGCTCGTCCTCAACCTGACCCGGCAGATAGAGGAGCAGTCGCTCATCGAGAGCGGGAAGCTGTACGTGAGGACAAGCAGGCAGGCGATGGAGGAGTTCAACGCGGACAAGATCCTCCAGTCGCTCGTCAAGGAGGCGGGGATGCCGGTCGAGCTCGCGCAGAAGATAACGAGCGAGACCGAGTCGAGGCTCTACAAGTTCCAGACGCAGTACCTCACCGCCCCCCTCATCAGGGAGATGGTCAACTCTCTCCTCGTCGAGCAGAACCTCGAGGAGTATAGGCACAAGCTGACGAGGCTGGGGATGCCCGTGTTCGACGTGACCCAGCTCCTGGCGAAGGCGGGGGGTGACCAGGGCGACGCTGAGACCCTCCTCCACCAGACGGGCAAGTCGGTCTTCGCAGAGTACCTGCTGCTGGAGCAGCTGCCGAGGGACGTGGCCGACGCGCACCTCAACGGGGACATCCACATCTCAGAGGCGGGGACGTGGGCGCTCCTCCCCGACACGGTGTTTCTGGACCTGCTGTCGGTGAGGGCGTCCGGGTTCAACCCCAAGGGGAGGCTCCCCGGGGTCCCCATGCTCCAGAGCCCGACCAACCTCGAGGAGGCGGTCAACGTCATCGCCAACATCGTGCCACTTGTCAAGAAGGAGGCCAACCAGGAGGTGGTGTTCAACAACTTCCTCCAGTACCTCGCGCAGTTCACGAGGTCGAGGACGAAGAAGGAGGTCGGCGACGCCCTGCTGAGGTTCTTCGACCAGGTCTCGTCGGCGCTCCACCCGCTGGAGAAGCCGGGCATCTCCCTCCAGCTCGACGTCTACGTCAAGGACGACGCGGGGAGGGAGCTGATGGAGAAGACCCTGGGGGCGACCCTCGACGCGTACAGGGACTACATCGACCAGGTCCCGAGGCCGGAGGTGAGGCTCCTGCTCGCCAAGCCGAACAAGTCGGAGGAGGCGTCCTACCTCAAGGAAGCCGCCGCGATAATATTCCACGGGGGAAGGGTCTCCTTCTTCCAGTCGGGGCAGAGGAGGAGCTCGCTCGGGATAAACCTCGACGTCCTCCCTGCCGACAAGCAGGGGGACAACGTCAGCGTGCTCCACAACCTTGGGATCAACCTCCCGAGGCTCTCGTACGAGTCGAACCAGGACGAGACCTACTTCAGGGCGAAGCTCTCGATGCTGATGGGCGTCGCGTCCGACGCGATGATCACCAGGAGGAGGCTCCTGGAGAGAGTGATGAACAAGGGACTCCTTCCGGCGCTGAGCTTCGGGTCGGACAACGTGGGGTCGGAGGCGATGCCCCTCGTGATGAACCTCGTCGGGCTTGACGAGGCGCTCTCCGGGCTCAACAAGGAGGCGGCACCCGCGGCCAGGGCCGAGCTCGCGTCCAAGATACTCGGGACGGCGGCGCAGTCGGCGTCCGACAAGTCCGGGAAGGGCGAGAGGCTGGGGATAGCGCTGATCGAGGAGGAGGGGGCGGCGAGGCTCGCGCAGCTCGACTCGGAGAGGTATGGGAGGGCGAACCTCCAGAGCCTGGAGAGGCGCGGCTACTCGCAGGCGGCGAAGCTGACGGCCGACGACCTGGGGAACGCGGAGACGATAGGATTCCTGGACAAGGTGGGGCGAGGCGCTGCGGGCGGGCTCTCGGTCTTCCTCGACGCGAGCGCGCTGGACCTCCGCGGGATCTACAACCTGGCGCTCGGCGCAGTGCCCAAGCTGGAGTTCTTCAGCGTGGACAGGACGGTGTCGTTCTGCAGGAACTGCGGCTCGAAGCTTCCTGCGAAGACCGAGAGGTGCGCGAAGTGCCGTTCGACGGCGACCGCGCAATATTCGACAGCTGAATAGCTCCGCGTCTGGCCGTTCTCGAGTCGGTCAACTCATGTTGACATCGTGATGTCACACGAGATTTGGAATCGCGGCGAGAGCTCCCGGATAGATCGCGGAGAAATCTTCCCCAGTGGCCCCTAGGGAAAGACTCGAACGTCCTTCGTTTCGTTCACGTAAGCGTTAGCGCAACCTGACCCCGGAACAGTCTGATGCATTTGTGTATTCTACGAAGGTATTAAAGTCTGCACGTGTCAAGAAAAAATCCACCAAGGGCTGATAAAGCCACCAGATGGAGAGAGCGGGCGATTTAGTTTAATGACAGCCGAGGTCGAGTCATCGAAAAAAGAAGGAGAGGTGATGGAGCAGCAGCTCCAGAAGAAAAACGAGGTCGTCCTGCCAAAGGAGACGCTCGAGGCGTTCGGGGGAGACGAGCTGAGGGCTCGGGTCTTCTACGAAAAGTACGCGCTCAGGGACGAGTCGGGCAAACAGATCGAGACCATCCCCAAGCAGCTATGGCAGAGGGTCGCCCGCGAGCTCGCGTCCGTGGAGATTGGGGAGGAGAAGAAGAGGGAGTGGACGGACAAGTTCTACTGGCTGCTGGACGAGTTCAAGTTTGTCCCGGGCGGGAGGATAATGTTCGGAGCGGGTCAGCCAAGGAGGTCGACGCTCCTCAACTGCTACTTCTTCAAGATCAGGGAGGACTCGATAGAGGGGATCTTCGACTGGTGCAAGGAGGCGGCGAGGACTTACAGCTTCGGCGGCGGGGTCGGGACCGACATCTCGCTCCTCAGGCCGAGGGGGACGCCGGTCAACAACTCGGCGATCGTAAGCTCGGGGTCGGTGTCGTTCATGGAGCTCCTCTCCACGACGACGGGGACGATCGGGCAGGCGGGGAGGAGGGGCGCTCTGATGATAACGATACGCGTCGACCACCCAGACATATTCGACTTCATCAACGTCAAGAAGGACCTGAGGAAGGTCAACTATGCCAACATCTCCGTCAAGGTGACGGACGAGTTCATGCAGGCGGTCGAGAAGGACGCGGACTTCACACTGAGGTTCAAGAACGAGAAGGTCAGCATGGAGAGGACGGTCAGGGCGCGCGAGGTCTGGAACGCCCTAGTCAAGGCGGCGTGGCAGAGCGACGAGCCCGGCCTAATCTTCTGGGACACCATCAAGAGGGACTCGACGACCGAGTACAACGGGATGGCGGTCGAGGGCGTCAACCCCTGCAGCGAGCAGACCCTCGAGAACTACGGGTGCTGCTGCCTGGGCTCGATCAACCTGAGCGCGTTCGTCAAGGACGCATTCACCGACAGGGCGAGCATCGACTGGGCGGGCCTTACAAAGGCGGCGCAGTGCGCGACGAGGTTCCTCGACAACGTCCTGGACTACAACGCTGACAAGCACCCGCTCCCCCAGCAGAAGAAGGCCTCGCTCTGGTCGAGGAGGGTCGGCGTGGGGACTACCGGCCTCGGGGACATGCTCATCAAGATGGGGAAGAAGTACGACGACGAGGCCACGGTAGAGTTCGTCGACAAGCTCTTCGAGAGGCTGACCAACGCGATCTACGACTACTCGACGGACCTCGCGAAGGAGAAGGGGCCGGCCCCGGCCTTCGAGGCGAAGAAGCACCTCGCACAGCCGTTCATCCAGAGGCTGGACACCAAGGTCAAGGACAAGATCAAGAGGCAGGGGATCAGGAACTCCGCGCTGACGACAGTCCCGCCTGTCGGGTCGGGCTCTATATTCGTCGGATCGTCGAGCGGGGTGGAGCCGGTCTTCGCCCTCTACTACACGAGGAGGTCCAAGTCCCTGAGCGAGGGCGAGTTCAAGGTCTGGCACCCGCTCGTCAGGGAGTACATGAAGGTCTTCCGCGTCGCCGACGAGAGCAACCTCCCGCCGTACTTCGTCACCGCGCACCAGATCAAGCCGGAGATGAGGGTGAAGATGCAGGCGGCGATCCAGAAGCACATCGACACCGCCATCTCGAGCACGGTCAACCTCCCCCAGGACATCTCCACGGAGGAGGTCGAGAAGATCTACTTCCTCGCCTGGAAGCTGGGGTGCAAGGGGATCACCGTGTACAGGGAGGGGAGCAGGGAGGGGATACTCGAGACGAAGAACCTGGAGAAGAAGGAGGCGGCCGAGGTCAAGCAGGAGGCGAAGCCCGCCCCCGCGGCGTCCTTCGAGAGGCCGAAGGTGATGACGGGCCGGACGCTGAAGCTAAAGCTCCCGCAGGGAGGGCTCTACGTCACAGCGAACACTGACGAGAACGGCGGCCTGAAGGAGGTCTTCGTCACCCTGGGCAAGCTCGGAGGGGACGAGAAGGCAGACGCGGAGGCGATAGGGAGGCTGATCAGCCTATACCTCCAGCACGGAGGGGACATCCAGAGCGTCATCAAGATGCTGAAGGGCATCCGCGGCAAGTACGTCTCGTGGGAGGAGGGAGTCCAGCTCCTCTCGATACCCGACGCGGTGGCGAAGGCCCTCGAGGTCCTGACGGCGGGGAAGGTCAAGAAGGAGTCGGCCACCCCGCTGATGCAGGGAGGGACGTGCCCGGACTGCGGGGAGAACTCGATAATCTACGAAAGCGGCTGCTTCAAGTGCACGAGTTGCGGCTACTCCAAGTGCGAGTAGAAGACCAGCCTCTTCGTTCGGGGACTACACTTCGGCTTCCATAGCCTTGGCGAGGTTCTTCCATATCTTCGAGTCGCCCTCGCGCTCGGCCTCTGCCATCCTGGCGACCTCGGCCGGGGACATCCTCTTCTTGCTCTGCAGCACGAGCATCCCGGTAAAGTCGAGCCTAGAGCCTCCGCCCTTCTCCGGGAAGAACTCGTAGACGAACTGGGAGTGCGGGGTCGGCCCGCCGATGTGAGTGTTGACGAAAGAGCGTCTGTCGTGGTTTATCCTGATGAGGCGCCTCTTGGTCACGGGGGCCTCGCTTGTCGGGCGAGTGTCATCGAGGATTATCGTGTCGTCGTTGAGCTTCGTAACCTTCCTGTCGCCCTCGAGCCCCATCCGCTTCCAGTCTCCGGGGCCTGGCTCGTAGTCGATGGCCCACGCGAAGGCCTTGTCGACGGGGACGTCGAACCTCTGGCTGAACTTGTAGTTCACGCTGACGTAGACCATTCTAGGCCGGCTTCAAGGGCCCTCTCGGCCTAATAATCGTTATAGCGTCGTAGGACGGCGCCTCCCATGTGCTCATAGAGGAGAGGCTGGAGTTCCAGGGCGACCCAGAGGACGTCTGGCGCAGGATGTCCGACGTCGAGAAGATACCGGAGTATTGGCATGGGACGAGGTCGCTCGAGGTCGTGGCGAGGGAGAAGGACGGCAATGGTATGGAGAGGGTGAGGGTGAGGACCAGGTTCGCGTTCGGCGGGTCAGGCGAGGCGACCATCACGGTCGACCCTTTGAGCAGGACGGTGACGTGGGTCTACAACTCGGGGCCTTTCAAGGGCGTGCAGACGGCGAGGGTGGTCGGCAAGACCGCGCAGGCGAACTGGGACGTCAAGTTCACCGGGCTGTTCAAGATCACAGCGTCGTGGACGGCGGGGCACTTTAGGAGCGGGACGGTCCACGCCCTAGAGCGGCTCTGCGGAAAGGCCCCCGAGAAGACGGTCCCTCAAGCTTAAAGCGGAAGCCGCCCCTCGAGAGAGGCCATGAGCAGCGGAAAGGACGAGCCCGAGCCTCAGAAGAGCCTGAAGAGGATAACGTGGCAATACGAGAACTGCCTCGCCTGCGTCTGGTTCAAGCCCAACGACCCGCTCAACGCCGACATACTGGAGAGGGGGATGTGCGACCACCCGAAGCTCAAGGCGTTCTCGCTCTTGGTCTCTGGAAGAGACTGGTGCAACCTCTATACGGAGATCAGGCAGAAGCAGATAGACATAATCCAGGAGAAGGCGGCGAACGAGTAGGGGCTATCCCTCGGTCTCGCTCACCGTGTAGGTGCGCGGGCCCTTGAACGGGGTGAACGCCCTCCCTCCCCCGTGGAGGTACTTGGAGAAGTGCTCGACGTAGATGAGCCTCGCCCCCTGTATGCCGGGCTCGAGTATCCCGAGGATGACGTTGAAGACGTGGACCATGACGAAGAGGACGACGCCAAGGATGGCCAGGCCGACGCCACCGTAGATCAGGCCCGGCGTCCCGGCCGAGGTGGGGCCTATCGCCTGGTTGTCGATCAGGTAGGCTAGGACGAAGGACGCGAGGAGTATCCCGAGGAGCCTGGTGTAGGAGATGATGTTGCTGACTATGGACGGGAGCTCGATGATGGCCTGGCCTCCCTCCCCGTAGATGACGAGCGCTATGCCCAGTATTATCACGGCGATGAGCGGGTTGGAGACGGGGTTCACCAGAGAGGACAGTTGGCCGTGGTGGAGGAGCGCGAGCCCCGTCAGCGCGATTCCCAGCGCCGTGCAGAGCCACCCGAACTTGCCTATGATGTGCTTCACGTTGTGCATCCAATAGGCGTTGAGCATGCCCAGGACGAGGCCGAAGGAGACCATGAACAGCCCGATGTACCCCGAGTAGAGGAGGAGGGTCTTGAGACCCAGCGTGGATATCGGGTTGAGGAAGGTCCCGTCCGCCGGGCCGACGTGGAGGGGGCCCAGGAAGTACTGGTTGAGCTGGAAGCCGAAGTACGAGTTGACGATGAAGCCCATCACCATCCCGACGACCGACCCGATGGCCATCGCCTTCGCCAGCTTCTTGAACTGGGCGGGCACGAGTATCCTCCCCGCGAAGGACCTCAGTGCCCTCGGCATCCTCGTCTTCCTCTCGAGGTGGTTGACCCGCCTGATGATCCATATCGATATCAGCAGGATCACCACGGCGTACCCGACGTCGCCCAGCATCAGCCCGAAGAAGATGGGGAAGGCCACGGCGAATATCATGCTGGGGTCGACCTCGTTTGAGAGCGGGATGGTGTAGAAACGGATGAACGACTCGAAGAACCTCAGCCGCTTCGGGGTCTCCAGGAGGGTCGGCGGGGCGTCGTGGCCGTGGCCGTCCCCGTGCTGTTCGACGGCGAAGACCCTGGTCGAAGAGGAGGCCTTGCCGAGGGCGTCCTTGATGGAGTCGAACCTCTTCGAGGGGACCCAGCCCTCGACCGCGAATGTGGTGTCGGTGAAGCCGAAGCTGTTGACGACCTCGAGCTTCCTGGCCTCTATCGAGAGCTGCTCCTCGACCTGGACGATGGCTGCGTAGTTCTTCTGCGAGATCGAGAGGAGCTGGGACCTGACGGCTTCGAGGTCGGAGCGCCTCGCGCTCGCCTCTGCCTCGAGGCTGGAGAGGACGGCGGCCGGGAGGCCCTTCATGGGCGGCACGCGCTGGAGCTTGACGTCCGCCTTCTGGATGGCCGAGCCGAACTTCTCGAGGCCCTCGCGGGGCACGGTGATTATGACCTTGACCGGGTCGGTCCCCGAGGAGTGGGTGACGACGGCGCCGGAGTGCTCCATCGCCTTTTGGAGGGCGGCGAAGGAGGCGGCGGGGAGGGAGCCGAAGAAGGAGACGGCCGCCTCGAGGTCGAAGATGCTGAGGTCCTGCCTGACGAACTGGAGGTTCCTGACCAGGTCGGTCTGGCCGCTCAGCTCCTCGAGGTTGGAGGTGAGCTTCTCGGCTCGCTCCCTCAGCTGGGAGACCTCCTGGTCGACCGCTATGCCCTTGGACGCCTGGAGGACCTCGGCGAACGAGGAGAAGCCCCTCCTCTCCGTGACCCGGACAGGCGGGAGGGCGGCCCTCAGGGCCCTTATCCTGAGGAGCTGCTCTGAGACCTCCTTGGCGCCGTCGGTGTCAGGCTCGGTCTTGAGGAGGCCCGAGGCTTCCTTGGAGAGGGGCTCTATCTGGACGGCGCCCAGGTCGTAGAGGACGGAGACCACCCTCTTCCTCTCGTCCCTCAGCCCTACCACGGCTATCTTCTGCATCGAGGCGGGCTTCAGCATGAAGCTGTCTCACTTGAACTCCGAGAATAGCGTGCTCTCGATTATCTTCTTCAGGTCCTTCTTGTCCAGCCTCTTTGCGGCGATGGAGCTCGCCTCCTTGGAGGTCTTGGCGAGGAGGGCGTCGGCGCCCTTCTGGGCGGCCATGCGGGCCTTTTCCACCTCGTCGGCGACGTGGGTGTCTCCCCTGTTCTTGGCGTCGGCTATGGTGGCCGCGGAGTCGGCCTCGAGGGAGCGGAGCTTCTCCTCCAGGGCCTTCCTCCTCTCGAGTATCTCCCTGCTGGAGGCCTCCTCGGTCTCCTTGATCTTCTTGAGCGTGTCAGTGTAGTCTGTGGACATCATATCACCGAGAATATCAGCACGCAGGCCGCGACGATCGCCCCTATCTGGGCGAGCCTGAACGCCAACTGGACGATGTAGAACTTCTTCTGCTGGACGTTGACGAACCCCCTCTGGACCTTCCTCGGCTTCGGGGGGCTCTTGGCCCAGTAGAAGTACTTCGGGACTCCGGGCTTCCTCTGTTCCTCGGTCTGCTCGTCGGACACCTACACTCCCTCCCTCTGGGCCATCTTCCTCTTGACCGTCTTGAGCTTGGTGAAGCTCTCCCTCTCCATCTCGTCGAACCTGAACTTGATGAAGCGCGCGTTGGCCTGGAGCCTCGGGATGAGGACGTTCTCGATGGCGTTGGACCTGCGCTTCGTCTTCTCTATCTCGACGAGCAGCTTCCTCAGGGCGGTCTCCTTCTCGGCGACGTCGAGGACCATCTGGTGGACGGCCTCGAAGGACTTTATCGCCTGGTTGACGGAGGTGGGGACCTCGAGGAGGTACTCCTGCCCCGCCGCCCCGCGGGCCTCCGTGCTAAGCTCGGGTATCTTGACGCCCATGATGTTCTTGCTCTTGAGGGTGAGCTCGTGCATCTTCGGGATGCGCATCGACTCGTACTCGAGCCTGAGCGTCCCGACGAACATCTCGGTGTTGTGGATGCCCTCGTAGCCGCTGATCAGCTTGGACTGGAGGCCGCTCCTGAGGGTGGCCACCTTCTTGCTGACGGAGAAGAACTCGAAGATGAGTGCCGACCTCTTGAGCTTGAGGAGCTTCAGCCCCTTGCGCGACGTCGCGATGCGCCGGACGGTCCGGAGGTACTCCATCCTCGTCGGGCGGACGTTGGGGGCGCTTGGCAAGGCGGTCTCGGTTCCTATTGGGCGGTAGTTCTACGCCTGTACTTTTCTATCATCTCAGGCTTGATCCTCTTGATCTCCGAGTCGGAGAGAGGGTCGATGACCTGCCAGCCGATGTCGAGGGTCTGCTCGATGCTCCTGTCCTCGTTCGGGCCCTGCCTGACGAACATCTTCTCGAACCTGTCGGCGACCTTGAGGTTCTTCTTGTCGGTGTCGCTGAGCGCCTCCTCGCCGACGATGGCGGAGAGGGCGCGCATGTCCTTGCCCTGGGCGTAGGAGGCGTAGAGCTGGTCGGCGAGGCCCCTGTGGTCCTCCCTCGTCCTGCCCTTGCCTATGCCCTGGTTCATCAACCTGGAGAGCGACTCGAGGACGTCGATGGGCGGGTAGATTCCGTTGCGCTCGAGCTCCCTGCTGACGTAGACCTGGCCCTCTGTGATGTAGCCCGTGAGGTCGGGGATGGGGTGGGTCTTGTCGTCGGCCGGCATCGTGAGTATCGGGATCTGGGTGATGGAGCCCTTCCTCCCCTTGATCTTGCCCGCGCGCTCGTAGATCGTCGCGAGGTCGGTGTAGGTGTAGCCTGGATATCCCCTCCTGCCCGGGACCTCGTCCCTGGCCGCCGATATCTCCCTGAGCGCTTCGCAGTAGTTGGTCATGTCGGTGAGGATGACCAGGACGTGGGACTCGCGCTCGTAGGCGAGGAACTCCGCCGTGGTGAGCGCGAGCCTGGGAGTGAGGATCCTCTCCATCGAGGGGTCGGAGGACAGGTTGAGGAAGAGGACGGTGCGCTCGAGCGCTCCCGTCTCCTCGAACTGTCGGATGAAGTAGTTGGCCTCCTCGCTGGTGATCCCCATCGCCGCGAAGACGACCGAGAAGCTCTCGGAGCCGCCGAGGACCTTCGCCTGCCTGGCGATCTGTGCCGCGAGCTGGTTGTGGGGGAGGCCTGCCGCCGAGAAGATGGGGAGCTTCTGCCCCCTGACCAGAGTGTTCATCCCGTCGATGGACGAGATGCCCGTCTGGATGAACTCCGAGGGCTCCTCCCTGCTGTAGGGGTTGATGCCCGAGCCGACTATCTCCACCTTGGTCTTCGAGACGATTGCAGGCCCCTTGTCCCTGGGGTTGCCCAGGCCGTCGAAGACCCTGCCGAGCATCTCGTCGGAGACCGAGATCCGCGCGGTCTCGCCGAGGAACCTCACCGAGGTCTGGCCGACGCTGAGGCCCATGGTCGCGCCGAACACCTGAACGACGGAGAGCCCCGACCTCGTGTCGAGGACTTGGCCCCTGATGCGCTCGCCGACGGCGTTGGTGATCTCCACCATCTCGCCATAGGCCGCGTTCTCTACCTTGTCGACGAACAGGAGCGGGCCTGCGACCTGGTTCACCGTCTTGTAGGAAATTGGCTGTGGCATTCTCTACACCTTGATCTCCTGGGCGAGGGTCCCGAACTGGGACTCCATGTCGCCCTCGACCTCCTTGACGAAGGCCTCCACCTGGTCCTCGGGGGTCCACTTTATCTTCGATATCTTGGACTTCACCGGCATCGCGGCTACCTGTGAGGCCTGGCCTCCGGTCTTGAGGGCCTCCGCCTCCTTGTGCCCGAAGTTGAGGATCGTCCTCAGCATAAGGTACTGCTTCCTGATCGAGGCGTAGGTGTCGACGGGGTCGTAGGCGGACTGCTGGAGGTAGTCCTCCCTGATCATCTTGGCGACGTCCATCACGCCCTTCTCCGACTCTGGGAGGGCGTCGTACCCGACGAGCTGGACGATGTCCTGGAGCTCGGCCTCCTTCTGGAGGATGTTGATGGCCTCGGACCTGAGGTCGGGCCACTCCTTGGCGACGTTGTTCTGGTACCAGGCGCGGAGGTCCTCGGTGTAGAGCGAGTAGCTGTTGAGCCAGTTTATCGAGGGGAAGTGCCTGCGGGCGGCCAGGCTGGCGTCGAGCGCCCAGAAGACCCTGGTCACGCGGAGGGTGTTCTGCGAGACGGGCTCGGAGAAGTCTCCGCCAGGGGGCGAGACGGCGCCGACCACCGTGACCGAGCCCCTACGGTCTTCGGGGCCGAGGACCACGGCCTTGCCCGCCCTCTCGTAGAACTCCGCGAGCCTCCTGCCGAGGTAGGCTGGGTAGCCCTCCTCGCCGGGCATCTCCTCTAGCCTGCCCGAGATCTCCCTGAGGGCCTCCGCCCACCTGGAGGTGCTGTCGGCCATCAGGGCGACGTCGTAGCCCATGTCCCTGTAGTACTCCGCTATCGTGATGCCGGTGTAGATGCTCGCCTCCCTCGCGGCCACGGGCATGTTGGACGTGTTCGCGACGAGGATCGTCCTCTCCATGAGAGGCCTCTTGGAGCGCGGGTCCTCGAGCTCGGGGAAGGTGGCGAGGACCTCGGTCATCTCGTTGCCCCGCTCCCCGCACCCGACGTATACGATGATCCTGCTGTCAGACCACTTCGCCAGCTGCTGCTGGGAGACGGTCTTGCCTGAGCCGAAGGGGCCGGGGATGGCCGCGGTGCCGCCCTTGGCGACAGGGAAGAAGGTGTCGAAGACGCGCTGGCCTGTGAGGAGAGGGGTGTCTGGAGGGAGCTTCCTCGTGATTGGCCTGGGGGTCTTGACCCTCCACTTGGACGCGAGGTGGATCGGTACGTCGCCCTCGAGCGTCTTGATGGAGGCGACCTTCTCCCTTATCGTGTAGCTGCCTGCCTTCGCGTCCTTGAGCTCGCCGTTGACCCCGGGCGGCACCATTATCTTGTGGGAGACGAGCGGGGTCTCCTGGACCTCGCCGATTATCTCTCCCTCCACCACCTTGTCCCCGTTCTTCTTGACGAGCTTGAAGTCCCACTTCTTCTTCTCGTCTAGAGCCGGGATGGTCAGCCCCCTGCTGATGAAGTCGCCGCTCTGCTCCTTCAGAACGTTGAGGGGACGCTGGATCCCGTCGTAGATCGAGGTGAGCAGGCCTGGGCCTAGCTCGACCGAGAGGGCCTGACCGGTGTTTACCACCTTGTCGCCCGGCCTGAGGCCGGTGGTGTCCTCGTAGATCTGGAGGGTGGCCGTGTCGCCCTGGAGCCTGATGACCTCGCCCACGAGCCCGAGCTCTCCGACACGGACTACGTCGAACATCTTCGGACCTTCGAGGCCCTTGGCCGCCACGACCGGGCCGCTGACCCTGAACACTGTTCCTGTTGCCATGTTAAGCACCAACCTTGAGGTCGACCCCGAGGACCCGCTTTGCGAGCCTGGAGAGAGACTCCTCCTGGACGGTCGAGGTCGTCGAGGGCATGAAGACGACGAGCGGGACTATGGACGACTCGAGCTTCTCCTTCGTCGCCGCCGAGAGCCCCTTCCTCGCCTCGCTCCCGACAATTATCAGGCCGTACTTGCCCGAGTTGAAGTAGTCTAAGACGGTCTTCTGGGCGTCCTCCTTGGTGGTGGTGGTCGCGTCTTCGACCCCGAGGAGGCGGTACCCCAGGACGAGCTCTTTCTCCCCGACGACGGCGATCTTGCCTGTCTGGGTGGTTTGTCTCGAGCTCATTTTTGTTAACCCGCCAGAATTACCGTCTTTATGTATTCTTCGGTCATTCCGTATTGTTTCGCGTAGGTTATGCGCCTGATGTTCTGCCTTTCGAACTCGGCCTGGAGGACGAAACCGAAGACCGCTGTGACCGATATGGGAAGGCTCCGGAACCTGGGGAGGAACTTCGCCACGACCAGCTTGTCGAAGGCGACCTCGAGCTCCGTGAGGTTGCCCGACTGGGTGTACTTCTCCATGGGGGCGGCGAGGTCGAACCAGGGCTCGAGGCGCTTGGCCGCCTCCGCGGGGTCTGAGGAGGCGTAGGCCTCCAGCATCCCTGACGCGGGGACGAGCCCCCCGTCGATGAGGTGCTTGGTGAAGATCTCCTTGTCTAGCTTCGACTCCTTGGACTTTAGCAGGTTGAGGAGGTTCCGCTTCGATATCTCCGAGCGGATGTACTCTCTCAGGACGCCCTCGTCCCCCTGGAGGAACCTGAGCTCCCATAGGAGCTTCGAGTAGTAGAGGTTCTGGAGGGCGCCGGTGAACACCCCGAGGTCGTTGGTCTTCCTGAACTCGCCGAGCTGCTGGAGGAGGACGGCGCCGTAGCCGTACTTGACGAGGTAGTTGATCGCGGCCTCGATGTCGGGCTGCTGGAGGAGCGCCTGGAGGTCGGAGAGGGGGATCACCGCCGAGGATAGGCCGACGGGGAGGTTGCGCGACGAGACGAGGAAGGCCTCGGTCTCCTCGACCCCCCTGCCCAGGCTCTTGGCGGCCAGTACGAGCTCGATGTTCTCGATGTCCCACTTCGCGAGGTAGCTGGTCAGGGCGGCCTTGCCGAAGAGGGGGACCGCCTGCATCGCCGTGCGGTTGATGTTGACCAGCTGGCGGTTGACCGCGACCTCGATCAGCTCGGGGGGCTTGTGGATGGAGGCGGCGGCATCTATCTCGGGACCGTACCAGGTGGACTCTAGCATCTGCGCGATCTCGGCGGCGTCCTTGGCACGGGCGAGCTCGAAGAGCTTGTCCTTCGATAGGAAGGAGAGCGACAGCGCGCGCAGCCTCCCCAGGCCTGCGAACTGCGCGGAGTTCATTGAGCGTGGCTACTCCTTGCCGAGTATAGCCGCGCGGACCTCGTCGCCGCGGCCGCGGAGTATCTCCTCGAAGGTGAGGTCGAGCTCGAGCGTCCCCTCGGCGTTCTCCGCCTTGAAGCCGCCCATCGCGTTGAGGTCTGCCGAGGTTATCCTGGCGCCAGCGGCCTTGAGGGTCGCCTCGTCGGCCTTGCGGCAGACCACCGAGATCTTCCCGCCCAGCCTCTTCGTGGCGTACTGGGCCATCCTCCCCAGGAGGTCCTTGTAGGCGGGGGAGACGGCCAGGTCGGCCAGCTCCTGCCTGAGGAGCGAGACGTTGTTCTCGAGGAGCCTCTCGGTTGCGTCGAAGACGGCCTTCTTTGCTTGGAGCTTGGCGGCGCCCTCGACCCTGGTCGACTCCTTCTGGGCCTGGGCGGCGGCCTCCTTGTTGGCCGACTCGGTTACGTAGGCCACCTGCTCGGCGGTTCGCTTCTTGACCTCGTCGGTCTTGGCAGCGTACTCGGCTTCCAGCGCCTCGAGGGCCTTGGCCCTCCTTTCCTCGACCTCCTTGAGAAGAGCGTCTACGCCCATCATGGGGATAGACCTCTCCTTAGAGGATGTTGAGGAGCAGGATTACTCCGAGGACGAAACCGATGATCCACAGGGTCTCTGGGATGACGAAGAAGAACAGGACCTGCCCGAACTTTTCGGGCTTTTCCGCTATGATTCCCATGCCCGCGGCGCCGATGCCCTGTTGGGCGATGCCGGTGCCGATAAGCCCGCCAGCCATGACAATGGCTGCGGCGATTGCAATTTGAGGGTCGACTACTGCCATGTGAGTGTCTGCGATTTCGACGCTTGGCCGAACCGTATTTATGCGTATCTGCCAGTTGAACGCTCTCGCGCGTCGTATCAGGAGGTCAGGCGCAGTATCGCCTTCGCCACCTCTCCGTCGGACTGGTCTAGGGCGGCGATGGCCTTTTCCCTGGTGACGTTTGCCTGCTGCTGGACTAGGAGGACGTCCTCGTCGGAGAACTTCTTGGTCTCCCTGGCGACCTCCTCGACCTCCCCCGCGACCTGGAATATCCTGTTGCCCTGGAAGTTGACCTCGGACACGGAGGCGCCGGCGATGACCAGGTCCTTGGTGCGCGTCCTGATGACGACCTCCTCGACGTCGGGGACCTCCTTCTGGTTGATCCCCATCCGCTCCATCATCCTGCGCGCGTTCCTGTCGTTGACCTTCAACTTCCGGCCGCTCCTCTGACCTTGACCGCGACCCCTGCCTTAAACTGTGTGATGAAAGAACCATGAAGCTTGGCGCTCCCCACGGCGATCACGTTACCCTGGGGGTCGAGGACCGCGACCTCGCCCTGGGGGAGGACGTGCTTGCCAACCGACTTTACGAACTTGCAGAATACGGACCTGCCTTCGCGGACGAACTCCACCGCGGCCTCCTCGACGACGACGGAGTTCTGCAGGTAGGCCTTGGACCTCGCCAGGGTGGAGGCGCCGTAGACCGTCGGGGCTATCGCGCCGTTCGGCCTGATGGTGGCGAAGAGCTTTCCGTCGTGGACGACCTGCTTCATCCTGTCTGAGCGCTTGGAGTAGACGAACTCCAGGCCATCCTTGGGGAGGGCTCCGCTCGTCCCTGGCCCGAACTCATAGTCGAGCATCGTCGCGAACTGCCTTCGTCCATCGAGGAGCCTCATCCTCTTGGCAAGCCCCGGACGGCCGTCTAAAAAATCTGCGGCCGACGGTTCTCTGGTGGGAACGTTTAAGGCGAGCACGGCGGCGACGACTTTCGATGAAGGCTGCTTGCGAGGTCTGCGGTTCCCCGCTGCGAGCTTCCCCGAACAGGGTGGAGATCGACGGGGCCATCATGGTCGTGTGCGACAACTGCGCGAGGCTCGGGAAGGTCGTCGGTCCAGCCTTCTCCCCCGCCCCCGGGAGGAACAGGCCGAGCCCGATCCAGGGCAGGGGGTTCAGGCCGATCAACCCTGTCTTCCAGGGGCCCAGGCCCGTCGAGCCCGACTCCGACAAGGAGGTCGACCCGGACTACAACGTCATCATCAGGCAGGCCAGGGAGAAGATGGGTCTCTCGCAGGAGCAGCTGGGCAAGCTGCTCAACGAAAAGCCTTCCCTGATCTCCATGGTCGAGTCGAGGAAGCTCAAGCCCGACGTCCCGCTTGCGAGGAAGTTCATGCACCAGCTCAAGATCAATCTGTTAGTCTCCCTCTCAGAACTCGAGGGCGGCAGGCCGACCGGGATCTGAACGAGAAGAGGGCGCTCCTGGTAACCCGCCCCGACGGAGACACCGTCGAGGAGGCGGACGCCCTGGCCAGGGCGGCGGGGTACGCACCCGTCGGGCTCGTGACGCAGGGGTTCCTCAACCACGCGAAGTACGGGGTGGGGTCGGGCAAGGCGGAGGAGGTCGGGAGGGAGGTCGAGGCGAAGGGGGCGGACGTCGTCCTCTTCGACGGGACGCTGAGGGCGTCGCAGGCCTACTCGCTGGCCAAGCTCTGCAAGGTCGAGGTCAAGGACAGGGAGCAGGTCATCCTCGAGATATTCGCGATGCGCGCGACGACCGCGGAGGCGAAGCTGCAGGTGCAGTTGGCCGAGCTCGAGTACCAGCTCCCGAGGGCGAGGGAGAGCGTCAAGATGGCGAGGAAGGGGGAGCAACCGGGGTTCTTCGGGCTGGGCAAGCACGAGGTCGACGTCTACACCAGGATGATGAAGAGCAGGGTGGCCACCCTCAAGGAGAAGGTGGCGGGCGTCGCCAAGAGGAGGGAGATATTCAGGGAGCGAAGGAGGAAGCTGGCGTTCCCGACGATTGCGCTAGCGGGGTACACGGCGGCCGGCAAGACCAGCCTGTTCAACAGGCTGACGGGCGAGTCGAAGAGCGTCGACGCGGGGGTGTTCACCACGCTCGCG
>Ga0335078_10003330_pt1 | contig 23963 bp, 29 predicted proteins | sample Lox_Sample_32_FD_206711 | JGI IMG/M metagenome (GOLD analysis project Ga0335078, IMG submission 206711) | Soil microbial communities from Loxahatchee National Wildlife Refuge, Florida, United States - Lox_Sample_3.2 | ecosystem: Environmental > Terrestrial > Soil > Wetlands | place: USA... | reverse complement strand
TGTTCTACGTGGCTGCATCGCGCGGTCGGGAAAGTGTGACGGTGGTGACGAGCGATCGGGAACTTCTGCGCGAATCCGTTGCCCGTTCCGGCGCACGGCAATCTGCATCCGAGTTGGCACGCAAGGTGCAGCGGCGGACGTTCCAGCAAGGAGAACTCCGCGGCCTTTCGGCGGCTCGCCGCCTAGCCCGCGACCTGGCGGTCCGATCCGAACGGTTGGAGCATAGGGTTGTGGCGACACGAGAACTGAATCACGAGGTGACGCGTAAGGTTCCGGTTCGCGAGTACCAAGCGGAGCGAAGGCTCGAACGAGGTGGGTATGACATCGGCAGGTGAAACCAAACCCTGGATCACCAACTTGGACGGGCGCGTGCTTGGTCTCGAAGTGATCCTGCTAAAGCAGGTGATCGTGCTTCCCTGGAATCAATTTCTGTACGCCGAAGGTGCCGATGATGAAGTGCGGGCGGTATTCACAACCCACGATGTGGTCGCAAAGGGCAGCGGTCTGGCTTCGCTGCTCTCAGATCTGGCGGCGCAGCAAGTCACGAGGCTGAAGGAGCCGGCGCGGGCTGAACGGTTTGCAAACACTACGGGCTCGCGCATAACAGAGCTTCACGTACGCAAGGCGGAGCAGGCTAATCGAGCAGAGTGATGAAATTAAGCGGCGCACTGGCCATAATGCGGTCGAGAGCCTGCCCCATGGAGTAAACTGGTGGTTAACATGGGTTCGCAGCTCCAAACTCCCTCCCGGGAAGCGGCTATTTGGGCTCGCTTGATACAAGCCCAGAAGGACGACATTACTCCGCAAGTTGCCGAGTACTTGCTGTCGATCGCGTTTGCAGAAAACGACCGGCAGCGGATGGAAGAACTGGCGGAGCGTTCGGAAGCCGGTAGGCTGACGACCGAAGAACAAACGGAATTTGATAGCTACCTGCATGTTGGAAACCTACTCGCTGTAATGCAATCGAGGGCCAGGGTGGCTCTTCACCGAAAGCCGCACGACGGATCTCATTAGTGAACCTGGATGTGGTCCGGCAGGTCTGGCAGCGAGCCGAAAGCCGTTGCGAATACTGCCACCTACCGGCGTCCGTCTATCCCCTGCCGTTTCACGTCGATCACATCATCGCGCGCCAGCATGGAGGTACCACTACCATCGACAATCTTGCCTTGGCTTGCCTGCATTGCAACCGGCACAAGGGTCCGAACATCGCCGGACACGATACAGTCACCGGCGAACTCGTCCGGCTACTCCACCCACGGCAGGACCGATGGAGCGACCATTTCGCGTGGGCAGGAGCAGAACTCGTCGGAAGAACCCCCGTCGGCCGCGTCACAATTCACGTGCTCGCCATCAATGATCCGGATTTCCTTGCAGTGCGCCAAGTGCTCATCGAAGAGCATGCATTCCCGCTGCATTAAAAGTGCACGGAAATGTGCGGCCAGCAGCTTTCCTAACAACCCCACGAAGCAACTCAGTAGAAAGACACCATCCCTAAGCCTTCGGCTTAGAGTTGCGCGGGCCTCCGCGACGGGCTTTTCATCAAGTATTTGTCAAGCTTATATCAAGCATTCATCAAGTTAACGTCAAGTGACTGCTCGTAACTCTTGCGGTACACTGAAGGCAGGCTTGCGCCTGGCCATGGACGCCAAATTCAAGGAAATCCTCGATGGCCTGCCCTCCAAGCGGCCGCGCTCACGCCTGGAACCTTACGGGGAACTCATCAGTGAACTTCGGCGCCGAGGTCGGACGTACCGTGACATTGCTCACATTCTTGGTGAGAAGTGTCAGGTCCAAGTAACCGCTAGTGGGGTTCATGATTTCGTGCGAACGCGATCGCGAGTGAAGAGGAAGTCAACCAAGCGACCTGTCATCGGTTCGATGAAAACGGTCCCAACTGCGCCCATCGTACCTTCTCCTCGAAAGTCCTCCGCGAGCGACGAAGTCCATCGGAGAATTGAAGCCCTCAAAGCTCGGAAGGCCGTGACGAAGGCGGCACCAGATAAGTTTCGATTCGACCCAACCCAACCGCTCCGGCTCAAGAAGCCGGGAAAACCGGCAATGGACCAGTAAATCTCGGAAGGTTTATCGGGCCGAGTGTTCTGCTTCGATCGGTTCCTTGGTGCGCGTCTCCATGAAATGTCGCAAGTTAAGACAAAGGCTATGGTAGGTGGGCACACCGCATTGTATCAGTCCACTGCGCACAGTGTTGTAGGGTTGACAGGTCAGCGACTCGACGTGATCTCGATCTACGGATGTGTAGCGCTCGGGGAACGCTGTGGAAAAGTTTCCTGCTCAATCACATAGCCGATCGCGGCATAGCCCCTCAACCTGCGCTCGTACATCCTGGCTAGCATCGGAACGCAGTTGTCCACATAATCGTAGACCTGCACAAATCGTTTGTTGTCATGGAGACGATGCAACCGGCCCACATACTGCTGCAACGTGCCCTTCCAGGAGATCGGCATGGCCAGGAATAGCGTGTCCAAGCGAGCGTCGTCGAACCCCTCTCCGATGTAGCTTCCCGTCGCCAGAATAACCCGCGATTCATCTTCCGGCACTGATGCCAGCGCCGCCGCGGTTGCCCGACGCTGCTTCTTCCCCATGCCGCCCTTCAAAACGAAGACGTGCTTGGCAATACCTGCAAGTTTGGATGCGAAATACTGAAGATGCTCTGTCCGGCCGGTCAGAAGCAGCGGGCAACGTCCCGATTCTATGGTGCCTACGATATCGTTGGCGATCATCTCGTTGCGCGAGGCATCATCGACGAGCGCGGCGTAGATGTCCTGAATCGTGACCTCGGTAAGGCCGGGCGCCATCCGGAACTCCGTATGGCGGGGAGTCACCTTGTGCTCGAAAGGCGTCGTTTCGGTCATCGTCCGGGCGCTCATGCTGAACCGCACGGGGCCACACTGCATGTAAATGATCGGATGGTGCCCGTCTTTCCGTGTCGGCGTTGCGGTCAGGCCGACAACATATTTGGCCTTCACCTGCCTCATCACCTGTTCGAACGTGAAAGCGGATATGTGGTGGCATTCATCGACGATCACCTGGCCGTACTCAGCGACGAAGTCCTTCACTTCGTCTTTTCGATAGAGGCTTTGGATGACGGCGACGTCCACACACCCGGTCCGCTCCGTCTTGCCACCACCGATATGCCCGATCGATTTGGCTGGGAGATCCAAGAACAACCCAAGACGCTCCTGCCACTGATCGAGCAACTGCTGCCGGTGAACCACGACCAGAGTGTTGACCTTGCGTTTCGCGATTAGCCACGCTGCCACGGCGGTCTTGCCGAACGCTGTCGGAGCGCAGAGGATGCCTTCGTCATAGGAAGAGATCTTCGCGACGGCTTCCGCCTGAAACGGTCGAAGCTGACCTTGGAACTCCGCCTCAATCGCTGTGCCCGTATACCGTTCGTCCCGAACTTCCGGCCGGATCTTATGCGCCTCGAGAAGAGCCACCGCTTCGGTTAGACATCCACGAGGCACAGCGATGTGCTGGGGGAATTCCTGGCCGCATGCAATCACACGCGGTTTGTCGTACGTCGAAAGCCGCATCGCCTGAGCCTTGTAAAACTCGGGATTCTGAAATGCTGCCAGCCGGAGTAGCCGATTCAGCATGGCTGGTGGTAGATCCTTCTTTTCCACGTAAACAAGATTCGCGCGAATGATCTGGACACTCCTAGGCAGCGGCCCTTCGATTGGCCGCTCCCATCGCTTGCGTGAGGGCGGTAAAGTCCACGGGTCCTGTACACCCTCGTCATCGGCGATGCTCATCCGGACTCCGATCAGATCGCCTTTGCGCTGAGCTTCCGCAACGATCTCCTCCGCGGTGTCGGCCGGCATTCGTCGAATCGTTGAAAGAAACTGCCATTGGTCGGGATAGGGGTGGAAGTCGGAGTTAATGAACACACTGTTACCCGACTTGCGCGGCGAAAACTGCAAGGGGAGCGCAATCAGGTTCCCAAGCCCTCCCTTGGGCATCGTGTCCTGGTTGGGAAAAAAGCGATCGTAGGAATCGAGACCCACTTGATGCCGGCGCTCCATGGTTCGCGTGAGAATTACGCAGCCCAGTTTGCGTGCGGTAATCGCGGACAGGGCACGATCAAAGAAGATCCAAATGTGGCCGCCCTTCCCGGAACGAGAACGCTCCAGGGCAGCGGGCACACTCAACTCCTGGCAGGTCTCAGCAAAAGCCTGGGAGTCATACTCCCAAGTCTTCTTGTCGAAGTCTACCGCGAGAAACCAGCACGTTTCGTCGGGCAGGAGCGGATACACGCCAACGGTCTCCTTGCCCAAGAGGTGGTTCTCAATGACGGCGTCAGTCATGGGAAGGAACCTTCGTGTCTTCTGGTCGACTTTCTTCCGCTCCTCGGGACGGCTTCTGTTGATAGCCTTCCAATCCTTCACGGCTGCCGGCGCATATCCCGATCCGCTGTCGTCCTTCTCCCATCGCCGTGCGTAGACATCTTCTCTCCCGCGAAACAGGCTTCGAAACAGCTCGATTCTCTTTCTGGCACGCTCACCCTTGTCCGCCGGTTGCGTCGTCCCGACGGTTTTGGCTGGAGGCGGATTCTCTGACGAAAGTTGGGGAATCGGAATGCCGTGAACCGCCAGAAGCCGACGGAGGCGAGCATTCTCCTCGCGGAGACGAATACTTTCCTCCTCTGGAGGTTCGAATGGAAGAGATTCTGAACCGTTCTCAGTCATGCGGCATTCAATGCTCCGTGGGCTGTGCGAGCACTTCTTCGAGGAACTCCTGTACGCCAGCAAACACCTCGGCGACATCTGTCGGGAGCCCGCATTCCTCCGCCAGGGCGTGAAACGGGAGCTGCCAATCCTCCGGCGGCGGAATCAAACCCGCGGGCAAATTGTGCGTTCCTCTTCTCTCGAAGGTCAGACGCAATGCGTCCAGAATCCTCTGTTTATCCAGTCCACTCGCCCCAATCAGGAGAGCCAGGTCCACCAAATCCTTCACTCTGCTGTTCACAGCGTTCCGCGGTAGCGTGTAGGCATGAATCTTTTCGGCGAACTGCTGTTCGCGAGCGATCATCCGGACCCGCGGCCTTTCGATCCCGGCGAATCCCAGCCAGTCCCGGCACTCGATCGTCTCCAACGGATGCATAACAACGTCACCAACGCCGGCGTCCAGGTGGAATCGGGCAAAGGTTCGTTCGTCCATTCGAGCTTCGACGGGATAGCGGGCACCGCCGTAAGGCGCGGCGGTCAAATCCAAGACGGGCGGTCCGATCACATACTCGAACCAATCACCGAGAGGAATGTTAGCCACACTCTGCAGCATCTGGCGTACTACCTGGTTTGTGTCATCGCCCGCTGATGTTGCGGCCACCACTCCCTGCAACGTCAGGTCGATGTCCACCGTTGATCGAGCGGCCTTAAAGCGCAGCTCCAACGCGTAACCGCCCTTCAAAACCCAAGGTGCTGGTTCTTCACGGAACAGCCTTGCCAGCAGACGGTCGAATGACACCTGCCGCCGGAGGCGATTGAGATCGATCTGATCAGACAGAGATGTCCTTTTCAGGCGTTCTTCAAGCGCCCTTCTGAATGCCCCCGACGTCGAATATGTCTTGGGTGACGGCATTACGCAACTCGCCGCAACACTTCCTCAACGACTTTGCGCGCAGGTCCGCTCATTCGTGTGTTCCGAATCTGTTGGCGAGTGATCAGACCACGGTCGACAGACTGCCTTAGCGCTTGGCGGATGAAGTTCCGTTCGACCGTGCCAGCCTCGATCAGGTCAAGAATCGTCCGCAGAGGGCGCGTAAACTTGAAGCCCTGCGCCGTCTGTACGTCGCTGTCGGGCAGGTCGGCATAATGAAGTACGAGGATGGCGGGAATATCGCTGTTGCGCCGGAAATCCGTCGGAACAGTCATGTGGAGCTTCGCCGGATTCAGATCCGACAGATCGTAGAGGCTGAGAGCTGTGTCGTGGCTGTATACACCTTCGACCTCCTCGTTCCGGTTCCGCGACCACAGTGCCCAAAGGACCAGGTCGGGCCGATCAGCCGTCGGAAACAGAGTGAGCCGGTAGATACCCCGGTGCGCGCGGATCCAGTTCCCGACTTGGACATGATAGGGATGGGTGTTTTCGGCGAATCCGGCCGCCTTGGCCTGTTTGGTGGTGAAGAAGCCCTGCTGCTGCTCGGCGAACTCGAAGAGCCGCCGCGACGCTTCACGGTGAGACTGGGCCATAACACAATACTACAACTTTCTTGATGTTGCATCAAACGCCTTATTTTTCGGCAAAATGCGTCGCGCAGTCCGCAAATCCGGGCAGGATCACTTTCAGCGCCGATCAATCCGTCAGTGTCATCCCGGCCGCGAGGCCAACCAATGATTTGCCGTCTGAAATCCCGCGCCGAAGTCGCCCGTGGCTGGCGAATTTGTCCACGTCAGACTCCTGTGACAACAGGAAATCAAGAAAACGAACCCCCTTGCATTTGCAGGTTTCACTGATGCTCAGAAGGACGAGGTACTCTCGCAGGCCCTTTGCCGTGCTCGCGCCCCCGATGATGTTCCGTAGTCGCACAAATGCCTTGATCGCGTGTTCGGCGTTATTGTTGTTCCAGGGGATGCCGTCATGATCCAGGAACGTAAATAAGCGGTCCCGATTCTTTTCGAAGCGCCGTACGTAGCCAGCGGCCACTTCGGTTTGGTACTCCTGCCTTGAGAGCGTCTGATAAAACCGCTCAACGGCTCGCCCGTGCTTACGCAAGTAGCGAGTCTTAAGGCCAAAGCGGTCCACGGAGTCGATGATGGGTCGCAGCAGCTCCGCGAACCGTCTCCCGATCTCCTTCATCTCGTCGTTGAACGGCTGCTTAAAGAGATCATCGTTGATATCCCTCATCAAATGAATCAGGCACTTTTGCTGCGCGCAGGCGATGGAATCGTAGCCAGCGTAGAAATCGGAAACCAGCACGCCGCGGAACTGCTGCAGCACCTTTTGTGCGGTGCTTCCCTCGCGACTCTCACTGTAAACGAACGCCACATCCTCCAGGCTTGTAAACACCCAGACGTATGCCGCCTTTCCGGCGACGTTAGCCCGCGTCTCGTCCGCCTGCACAAGCGTGCCGCCCGCAATCTTTTCGAGGATACATTGGTATGTGCTCTCGTAACGCTCGGCCATGCCGGCTTTGCGACGATTGATCATGCCCGAGGACGCAGGGATGTTGAATAGCTGACACATGCTCTTTGCCACGGCGTGTTGTGGCAGTTGCAGTTCAACGATTTGATAGACGATATAGGCGCAGATGGTGTTGCCGTACTTGGCTTGGCTTGCATACTGATGAAAGGTGGTCTTGCAGCGCCAGCAGATGTAACGGGGGAAGGAATACTGTATAACCAGGCGTTTGATGCCAGCCCCGGACAATTTGAGATCGTAAACGACTCGGCTAAGTCGCCCCCATCGATAGATTGTCGTCGCACCACATTCATCGCAGCGATGGGGCCGTCGCTCCTCGCACTCGACGACCTTTGTCACTGGAACGTTAGACTCTCTCCTGGACCTTCCGCGTTGCAGTTTTTCTAGGCGCTTGCTGGAACGAACGTACACTTTCTCGCGCTGATGGTCCCAGTAAGCCGCATCATTAATCTGTTGAAACTCTGGGAGCGCGAAATCGATTTTCCCGAACCGCTGGGGATATTCACGCTTCAGCTTGGTCACGTCCACAATATTGCCGTTACACGTAGGTGAGGATCGCGAGAGTGCGGAGAGGGTTTCGGCGACTGTTTGGGCAGCGGCACAATCCTCCGCGTTGTACGTCACTAGCATGCGTTTGAGCTCGGGCGCCCGCGTGCACTCCCACTCTCGGCGCCGAGTAAGAGCGACCAGACCCGACGGCGCGGCATCTGACCAGCGAAAGCCGAGATGGCCCGCCACGTCTTTGAGGCCATTGGAATACGTGGGAAAGTACACGTGAGCGTAGATCGTTGAGAGCAGGTTGACGGCCGACGCGATGAGTTGGTCAAGCAGAGCTGCCCGTTCGGCATCGGGGTGTCGCTTTCTCATTTGGCGAAGGAACGCAGTCTCGTAGCTCCCGTAGTGCACCAGTCTTGGGGCATCGATCGTTCCTAGCGCACATAGGCAATCGGCCCACATCGTTGCTTCGTCCGAGGGGCTATCGGCCCAGTACGAGCGCTGAACAATCACTCCGTCGGCTTCAAACCGAAGACCGATGCAGTAGTAGAAGTCGCGATTGGGATCACCTTCGACGTCGAAATAGACCGCGGTGCCCGTAGTGGTAAATGTGAGCGTGCCGATGACATGGACCTGATTCTTTCGGACGGCGAGGGCTTGCAAGGCGTGCTCATGCTTTCTGTGGTCGCCAACGCGCCGCCGCGGTCGGAACGTGTACGACAGTTGGGTGACCGTAAAAATACCTCTCTCGTGGTACTTTTGGCGGTCCTTCTCGCTCATCTTTGCGAGAAGGCTAAGGTCGTCCGCCTTTATCGCGAATTCTCGACATCGGACTGCGTATTGGCACTCGGCGCAATGCTTGTTCAGCACGAGTGGTGGTGGCATGGTGCTGATATGTTGAGAAGCAATAGCAGTGACGACGGATTGAACTTTGGTATAGAGCGGCGCTAGCGGCACCGTGGTCGCCGAGTAGTCCCGGCCGTGAATGACTTTACCGAGGCGCGGCCGCGTGGTGCCATAGGTCTGCGAAAACACAAAAGCATCGAACGCCAGCAGGAGTTTGTCAGCCATCGAGATCCTTTCCGTCGACACGAAGCGGATCGGTATGTAGGCGCTCCGGCCTTTGGCCCCGGGCGATCGGACGAGTTCCAAACCGTGGGTATGCGCGCGCAAGTCCGATGCCTGGAGCGTGCAGTCGAGTATCACGCGGTACTGCTGCTGCCGGATGGCCTCTGCGATAGGTGTACCAACGTACACCTGATTGTCAGGGAAACGAGTACGCACGGTGGACGAACCAGCGTGCCGGAAGAGTTCTTCCCACTGCTGCCGCGCTCGGCCCAGCGCGGTTTCGGCCCCGGCACCGGAGTGGGAGGACAAGTACGACTTGGTCGGACATTGCAGAAATGCTTCGAAGATCTCCTGCGTGATTACCATATGTCCATCTTCGATTGATCCCGTCCCGGATTGCAGCCAGACCATTTGACGAACCCGTTCGGCGCTTTGCTCACACATTGCTCACACGCGGCGAATTCACGTGGGCATGATCACCGAATCGATCGGTGCCCTTCCACGTAGAATCAAATGGATAGGGCGAGAACGGTGGTGATCGGATGCAGCGCAACGGTTTCGATTCCCGCTAGCGTCCCCCCATTATGGGGTGGCGTATCACCCCTTCAGTCGGCGCGTAGCGCCGTGGCCGTTTTTGGATGGCCGAACGCTCTGGTACCCACGATGAGCGGTCAACGCATAGATCCGATCGCCGGTCTCGTGACGGTCCGGCAACTGATTCGCCGATGCACCGTCGTCACGACCAGTACTCCTGTTTCGTTTCGGCTGCAGGCTCCAGCAGGATTCGGCGGCCTGCGCAAACTCAATCCTGCGGGTTGACAAATCACCGATTAGGATTCCCTTGCGGTAGCTTTGAAGCTGCCGCCACGCGCAAAAACCCTGCAGAATCGCATCCTGCCATTGATGCTCCGAACATTCTCGAACTTCCAAATGACTCGTTAGCTGCTTGATTGTTCGCAAGATTCCGTAATCAACGTGATCGACGGCTTCAAAGTTGGCGTGATCATGGGCATAGCCAAATACCAACGCCGAAATTCCCTCTTCAATGGCTGTCGCCCGCCCACCATCCTCTACCTGGTCCACACGGGGGGCGCTCTTGCGCTTGCACCCCATCAGCTTACGAATAACCGGCGACCATCCAAGCACGGCCGCATAGGCCAGGTGGAAAACGTCGTGATAGCGATAGCCGTCACTTTCGTATGCGTTGTCCGTAAGTTCATTTCCCAAGGGCTGGCCGTTCATGAGCATTTTGACCTTTACGCCGCTGGCCGAAACATCCTCGCCAAATTCGAGTTGGAAACGGCGGGGCAATTGCTCGCTCGGCGGGAAGTCGTCGTCAAACAGCCGCGTTCGATCCGACCGGCCGCTCTGTGGCGGCAGCCACCGGCCCTTGGCCTTCCCGAGATTTTCCACCGCGATCGCATCGAGATCCAACTCTTCCTTTGAAGCAATGTTCGCAACGTACCAGAGAATATCTCCCAATTCCTCAGTAACGCGCTCCTTAAGAATCTGATATGAAGATCCCTCACGCAGCCACTTCTTATATTCGGTTAGCAGCGTCCCAGCTTCTCCAGCGAGTCCGAGGAGGGGTACCATAATACCCACCCCATGCTTTTCCGACCGGGTGCAAGGGACCTGATCTGTCTTCTGGGCCTCAAGCTGATACTCGCGAAATTTCACTGGCGTCCTCCCTTCGGCTGGCCTCAATCTTCTCGTTAATGCCCCATTTCGGCGGATACCAAAGATCCAGTGTGCCAGCCGATGCTCGAAACTTCTGCTTGATCCTTGTCCGGTGCGAGCTACCCGCGATCTCGGGATGATACACGCGAGAGTATTTATCCACCTCGCAAAAGAGATTCTGGCAGTCGATCAACTGAAGAGATCTTCCCCAGAGAGACTTGAACTCTATGCCAAGTCGATCAAATTCACTCTCCTGCCTTTCCGTAACGACGCGGATGAGGTCCGTCTCAGTCAGTCCACCCAGCGATTCAAAGCACTTAGAAATGCCGCCCTTTGCTCCAGGTCCCGGAATGACGAATTGCATCTCCGAGAAGTTCGTGAGATTGCTGTAGTTGAGATCGGTTACGTACTGATACGCTAAGAAATCACCTATCATCGGATAGGAACGCAACAGGGTGAACGCTTCGAGCATAGTCTTCGCGCCGGCGATTCGTAGGGCAAGCTCATCGTCCATCATTCGCTCAAGGAGCTTGAGGTGCGCTCGATGCTTGCGCGTCGAGCCAAAGGCCTTGCTGCCTGATGGCATGATATAGGCAGCGGAGTAAATAGTATCGCCTCCGTCAATGGCCTTTGAAAGAGCCGCATCATACGCGCGAAAGTTGTATTCAAGGTAACTGACAACACCCAGCGCGCGCCTCAGAAGTTCCCAGGTTTCAATCTTATTAAAGAGCTTAAACAGTATGGTCCGGAAGAAGATCTCTTCCTCGGCCTGATCGCCCCCGTAGATGACGTTCTTAATCAGGAATTGGCTGACCCGGTCGGAAGCTCGATAGGCGTTCGTGAATTTAAATTCTGACAATATCGGGTCCAGTGTCCAAGGGGGCCGCTGACGTCGCCAGCGTCTGAAAAAGATTTCCTGGCGCTCCACGGCAAAGCGCCAGTACGTGTCATAGACAACCGTTGGCAGAGCGGGAGCCAGAGCACTGAAGACGGAAGGGAAGGGAGTGGTCCGTTCGGCTGCCCGGCCGGATAACTCTAACGTCAACTGATCCGTGGCTGTTTCCGCTGGCTGATTCTGCCCATGATCCAGCACCGCCGTAAGTTGAAGGACCGCGTCAGCAATGGACGAGTTGTTATCGATCTCGACAACGCGGGTTTTGCTCTGCTCTCGGGCGCACAGTCGCTCGTAAAGCTCGGCCCAGTTCCGCCACATCGCCTCGGGCTCCGGCCGTAACGGTGTTTGACGCTTAATGAGGAAGATCACTGTCGGCGTCACGGGTCCCCATGCGGCCAATTCCACGTCAATCATGGCATCGAGCAGTCGCTTGTTAGCCCCCGCCGCGAGTCCGTAAACCCTGGTGGACCACCAGAATCTATCGAGAACGACGGAAGTACCGGCGTGTAGCGCGGGTACAATTGTGCTCTCGATCACGTCGAGGTGTGCCGCGATATGCAGGAGTTGCAAGCTCGCGGGGGCCATCTTCCTAATGTTTAGGGAATCAGGTGCGTGGTGCAGCTTATGAACGACCTTGCCAAGCGTCCCTTCGTCTTCTCCGGGGAACGCCAGCCGTCTCGCCGCGACACCCCGCTTCTCGAGAAGCGAAACGAAGCGGGCAGACAGCTCAGTTTTTCCTACGCCGTCCGGACCTTCGAACACATAGAGCTTTCCGAAGTTTCTCACTATGCCGCCTTCATTCTATACTGCTCAAGGATGGCTTCGAGATTTTCCTTCAGCGGCGCCAGCCCGGATTTCGTACAGCCATCCCCGAGCTTCAGAGATGAGGCAATACAGGTGACTTGTGAGAGCCGCAAGCCCATTTGGTGGGCCATGAAACGGCCAAGCCAGCATAGGCCGAGATAGTTGCCATATGCCTTCGGGACATGGTGTTGGAGCGCGTAGAAACCCGTGACCTCCAGATTCCCGTCCGAGGCATCGAAAGCCACTTGCTGCAAACACGGAAATCCGCGCCGACGATTGTGCGTGTGGTCGCGCGTGGGGTCGAATATCGACGCCTGAAGCGCGCTATGCCGGTGATTGCCTCTACGAAAGGTTTCAATGATGTGGTCAAGTTGGTTGACGGGTTTACTCGCCGCCGGCAGACCGTCTGGCTGGTAAGCTGTCAGGCGGCGAAAATAGACGCCCTTGTTGTTCGCGGGGCATCTGGCGATGGTCTTCCAGATTCGCTCATATCGCGCATACAGGCGCACGGCGTTGTCTTCTCCCTCCAGCGTCCATAGCGAATTCGGGAAAATAGTGCTCGCGATGGTACGGCTCTTTTGCTTGTTGACCGCGTCGATTGTCGCCTGAACCTCGGGAATCTGTTGTGGCAGTGAGTGCTCATCAAAGTCCGCAATCGTAATGACGGCAGGGGAAAAGTCGGTGACGCCGCGGTCGAGGAGATGAAAGAACGCCTCCGCCCAGGCCAACGACAGGTTCGAATTCTTGGCTACGAACAGCTTATTCATCATCAACCTCCTCAAGATGGCGAAACCGCGCCAATCCGGTGTACTGTTTCTTGCTCACCCGTACGAACTGAGCCCATTCGCCAGTGGATGAGAAGGCTCGGCCGACACCGGGTTTGACTGCCCGCACCAAGCGGCCGGAGGCAGAGGCGCGGACCGGTTCTACAACTCCGCCTTCAAGGGCGCTCGCCGCAGGCAAGAGAATCAGGTCATCAACCTGGACATCAATCGCGCGGCCAAGCCAAGCCTCATCCACGACCGCAAGGTGTTCCTTGCATTTGTGCCCCAAGATGGCTTTGCGAATTTGCGGCAGCTTAACGCTCTCCAGTGCGGCCGCAAGATCGGCGCTAAGAAGACCCATTCCCCAGTGCATATTTGAGACCAGCGTTCCATAGCCAACGCCTAACCAGGAGGCTAAGGCATATGCTTGCTCGGGCGAAAGCGTTTTCGAATTCCATCCGCGCGCACCAAGTCCTTTCAGGACCGCTGTGCGAGGCATTAGCAAAGCCGAAGCAAAGCAGTCTGCTTCGAATTCTTTGGGATCAAAGCGGCGGCTTTTACCGCGTTCTTCGACCAGCTCATCAAACTGCTCGCCGTGCCCATAGACATGGTGACCCAACTCATGCGCGCAGGTAAATGCCTGCCGACCAGTCGGTCGCAGGGATGAGACGATAATCACCGGCTTTCCGGGAGAATAGACACCTTCGGCGGACGGGAGTTGCGCGAAGCGAACTTCGACGCCAAGCGCGTCCGCCAAGTCGAATGCGTTGCACGGCTCATGCGGTGCGATGCGTGCCTTTTGGCGAATCCGCAAGGCGCATGTGGAGGCGCGAAGCGCAAGCCTGCGACGCTCAGGACTCACTTGTGAGCCTTGCCTTTCCGGATCATCTTCAGTAAACCCATCAGCCGATCGAGGTCTTGATCTTTCATCTTTGAAAGTTCGCGCGCCGCCAATAAAATGCGATCTTCGGTTACGTCCGTTTCCGAATCAGAGCTCGTGAGCCATTCAATACTGACGGAGTACAGCGACGCGAACTGGGTTAATTCCTCGCCGGATACCTTGCGTCTGCCTGCTTCAATTTCTGTGATGGTCGGCCGATGATGGCCGAGGAGCTTGGCTACTTGACCTTGACTTAATCCCGCAGCTTCCCGAGCTTCCCGAAGACGTAACGCGATCTGTTCCCTGGTGCTTTCCATTCTTATGCCGCTACCTTTTGCGCCAAGCGCGCCGCAATATCGGAGATTGTTAGAGGTTGCGATGTCTCCTTGTCTTTGAAGACGCTATCCTCACCGCATGGGCAGCCGAGTCGCTCTTCCAGTACGAGCGTGGTCTCGATCGCCAAGAGGCTGTCGAAAAATCCGAGCTCTGACAATGGCACCACCACCGGACTGATGTCGCATTTCATATCACCACTCGCGATCTGCAACTCACGCAACGTCTCGACGATAATCTGTTCAATTTCAGCTTTGGTCACGGTTACCTCATCTGCCTTTTAGCTCTTACCGGATCGGTAAGAAAATCTTACCACGACAAGGTGCGCGTCGTCAACAGGTCTCGCTGAATACAAATGGGCGCCCGATTGCCGCGATCTCTCGTCTTGACTACGGATGCACATTAGAATCACGAATGGTGTTTCCGGACACCAGGGTATTCGGATAGGATAAACGGCACCACGCTTGATATCGCCACGGGTCAACAACATGCGAAAATACGAAGCGAGCGATGCATTCTATCGAAGGAATTACCGCTAACGAAGTTTGGTCTGCCGCACAGTCACTATTGAGGGAGCCCGGGGTAGCGAATTTGGTTGAAGGGCGGGGCGGGAGTACTCGCGAAGTTCTGCACGTTGTTTGCAGGATTCGAGAACCGAGAGAGCGCTGGACCATCGCGCGGTTTCCACCCATGAACCCTGCCTTTGCCATCGCCGAACTGATTTGGATTGTTACCGGACGAGACGATTCCGCCTTCGTGAATCGTTGGAATTCCAAGCTCCCCGCTTTTGCTGGTACAGGGTCAAGGTACGACGGAGCTTATGGCGCCCGTCTCCGCAGACATTTCGAGATCGATCAGATCCGAAGAGTTTGCGATGCTCTCACGAGCGATCCGGGGAGCCGGCAGGCTGTCCTGCAGATATGGGACCCCATTCAGGACCTTCCCAACCCAAAAGGTCGGCCCGCATCTCCGGATGTACCTTGTAATGTTTGTTCTCTCCTGAAGGTACGCAATGGCAGACTGGAATGGAGTCAAATCATGCGGAGCAATGACTTGTTTCTGGGGTTGCCGTATAACTTCATCCAATTCACATATCTCCAGGAGATCCTTGCAGGCTGTCTACAGGTTACTGTGGGAGAATATTGCCACTTTGCTGACAGCATGCACATCTACGAACGCGATATAGCCCACCTCGATCGCACATGTGCGGTAGCGCCGGCTTCCAATACGGATCGTCTAGACGCGACTCTTGAACAGTCGGATCGCTACTTTGCGGAGATCGCTTCAGCTATTGAGGCAATGGTGCCTCGTGGGCCAACCGACTACTATAAAACTGCGATGGCCGTTCAGGTGCCGCAAGCGTACAGGAATCTTGTTCTCGTCGTCGCGGCCGAGGCCTCTCGGCGACGTCGCATGCGCAGCGATGTCGAGAGATGCCTCGATGCATGCACGAATCCTGGCCTAAAGCAGGTTTATAGGCTTTGGGATTCGTCTCGGGAATCACACCCTGAGCTAGCGGTTACGCGCGTCGAACGGACCTAACCTCAGTGGATGACAACTTTGAGAATGGTTCCAATTAAGGCCAGAATCAGGGCTATGGCGAGCCCCGCGAAGAGCTTTACTTCTGTCTGGAGTTTATCGACTTCGCGTTTCAATTGCGACAGCGTTATTGTTCCCCCACCAAGTTGAGCCATCAGCGTTCCGGGAATATTCGGATAGCCTTGCCGCTTTCGCGACGCCGCAGTGACCACATAAGGCTGGCTTAGCCGCGCCCACATAATCATAAAGGTGGGCTCCCCGTAGCGCAATCGAATATCATTGGGTCCCACATTTTGTACAGCAAAAATGAGATTCCCGGAGAAGGTCGGATCGACATGAAAGCCGGAGACGTTTATCAGACCTTGGAATTTGTACTCAGAGCGAATGGAGATTAACCCGACCATCTCTTGAGGAACCTTCACAACCTCAAATGTCTTCACGAGAGCGAACTGACCTGGGTGGAGGATTAAATACGGGGCCGCGTCTGACAACCTCTCTGGAAGATTTTGTTCTAAGCGGTACGCCTCATCTCCGACGCAGAGGTCATAACAAACTTCGCGAACGTGAGCCTCGTTGCCCTGCTCGATCAGGTTGGATAGTTGATCTTTGATTTCTTGCTGAGATAAGAACATGCTAACGCTTTATGGCCACAGAATCCTGAGAGTAGCGATAAACCCGAGCGCGACAATTGCCATTGCCCAGACGGCAAGGACCGCAAGTCCTACGATGAAGCTGGCATATGCCGCCCGCATCGAGTAGATGTCCGTTCGTGTTTTTGTAGTGGCCGGATCGAATTGCGGTATCCGCTTCATTAATAGCGCATCCGCAAACCGAAGGATTGCGAGCGCAACCGCGGGCAATCCAACGAGAAAGAGCAGCGCCATAAAACAGGGCCATGTGTAGTCTGAACTAGCCACGATACCACTTCGCGCAGCGTACTGGGCCTGTGGGCTGCAATAGCGGTAACCGACGCGCCGCAAGAAACGAGGTTCTCACAGGCAACATGCGTCAGTTGCGACTCTCGAAGCGTTTGTTCTTTCGGGCATGCCAAACGTTCGCCTTGTCCAGAAAACTCTCAACTTCGGGACGCGCGGACAAAGTGTGGCCCGCAGCCGGCTGATCGGAACGCCTTAACGCGGCCAGCGCTTGCGGCTCAGAGTGAACTCTTCAGGGTCCAGCTCTTCGAGCAACTCGTCGTGCATGCTTTCGCGCTTGTCCTCCTCAAGGTTGACGGCCCACAGAAGCGTGAATACCGCAGCGTAGTTCCGAAGATAAATGGAATCCTCATAGAGCGTTCCGATGCGCTCAGCCTGGCTGGGATAAAACCACGCATCGGCATCTACCTCCTGCATTCCCGCTTCATCCGGGATGGACTTCCCCGCAAAGAGACGCCCGGCAATCGACACGGGCGACGGCAGGGATTTCAGAGGCATCAGGAATGGCAGCGCGTCATTCGTGCGATACCAGACCGCTTTGCCGGCAAGGCTCCAAACCATAGCGCATGGCTGGCCAGTGAGATCGAGGAACCGCCATGTCGTGGCGCTGAGGCTCGTTTCAAAATCATTCGCCACCAGCGAAATCCGCGATAGCGACGGCTTGTCGAGATCAAAGCAGTCCGCTACCTCCTTGCTGGGCAGCAGCAGTTCCGCCGCGAACTCATTAGCTTCCAGTTCCGGCGCGGCAAGCCTGCGCGAAAAGCTCTCGATGCTGCCACCCTCACATGCAGAGGCAAGCTCCCGGTGGTGCGGAATGACGAAGTGGCCTATCTCGTGGGCGATCGTGAAGCGCTTGCGCGACGCCTGCCGGATGCCGGCATTGACGCCGATGATTCCTTTTTGCGCAGTCTTCGACCGCAGGAGGATGCCTTCGAAGCTGTCGAACTCCTTCTGCATCACCCGCAGCCCGAGGCGGCTGCAGAGCGCATCAAGGTCGGGCTTACCCGTAATCCTGAACTCATCCAGCAGCAGCCGGGCAAGCTCCGCCGCAGGCCTCACTCCTGTCCTTCCTCCCAGTCCTTGCCCAACTCTTTCGCAAGCTCATCGACATTGTTCTTATCCCTTTCGCTCATGCCCTTGCGGTTGCGGTAGGAGAACGCCAGATCCTCCACCGGCCCCCTGGCCGGGCCCGTAAGCGACTCGATTATCTTTTTGAGCGCCGGCATTTTAGCTCCCTCCAGAGTTTTTGTGCCGGTGGCCCGCAGGCAGGCGAGCACATGATCCGGTGGAACCTTGTTGTGCGCGCGGTATTTCGCTGCCACCTGCTCTGCCAGCTCGCGCACCGCCGCGCCGGCATCCACGCCCGGCGCCATCGACTCATAGAGGGTTTCCAGCTCCTCGTCGCTTAAGTTCGCAACGTCGCCAAAGAGCTTGTCGGTGAACTCCGTCTCCGGCCCTTTTTTAAACGGCTTGTCCTTTGCCATAAATATTCAGCAATTCCAATACTTTAGGATTCCTCATCAGCCTGCGCTTCAGGTTCACCACTTCAGGCGGCGTTTTGCCCATCGCGTCAGCCAGTTCCTGGTTCACATTATGCGCGCCGGTGGTGAGATCCGCCGCCGCGATCAGATCGCGCAGGTCCGTATCGTCGCCGACTGCTCCATAGAGCTTCTCCCGAAACTCCTCCGACTCGAACTGGGTAGCGGGCGTCGGCCGCCCGTCAACCACGGGAAAGCCATGGTTCTCCACATCCAGTGACCCGGCAACTTTCTTGTCGCGGCGGAGGTGCGTTCTGGCCTTGTTGAGCAGTACACCGCCCAGGAACGTCTCCAGCGGCCCCTGCTTTTCGCTCCAGCCAAGCCCGTTGCACGATTCGAGAAATGAGGTTAGCGTCTCTTTGACCAGGTCCTCCGCCGAAATACCCAAGTCGAAGGACCGGCTGGCGTCGCGCACCACCGCCACCGCCTTGATGAAAAGGACCTTTTCGAGCCGTTTGAAGTCTATGCTGTTCCAGTCGGCCACGCGCGTTTAGGTTCTTCGCCCCTTAACCGCCCTACTGATTCTATTCGCACGAGGGGCCGGGTTTTTACCACGGAAAAGAACTTTCTTGAGCGGTGAAAACTCGCACCACCAAACGAATTGCTGGTGGGGGCGCCCGATGCGAGAAAAGCAGTGGGCAAATCTAACCCCCGGTAGGAGAAGAAGTTCTATGGAGAATCATTTCAGTACCATCACCGGCAGCCACCATGGCCTTGGCCTGCCGACCTCAAACGCAACGGGCGCGGTGCATTCCGCCAAGGGCGGCATCTTTCGAGCGCTTAAAACCGTGAAACAGCTTTTCGGAGGGCCGCGCATCTTCGCCCTGGCAGGGCTGCTCACCGTGGCAGCCGTCATCGCCGCCGCTGATACGACAGAAGCCACCGTCGCCTACCGGCCCGGCGACACCGTCCGGATCTTCGTCACCTTTAAGGAACCCATCTCGCTCAGGAGCGTGCTGGTTCGCTTTAGCCTTCAGGGCGCGCTGCCTGCGGGACAGAAAGTCTTCGCGTCATTCTTTGATGCAAACAGTTTCACGAAGTTGTCGGACCGCGAGTTCGAACTGACCGGCAAGATTGGCGAGCGTGTGGCTACCGGCAGCTATGAGCTGGCCTTTATCAACGCGACCGATGATGCGGACTTCACCCGTAGTTTCAATGCCAGGCAGGATATCCCGGTCATTACCATCAGTGTCCGCAACGACCGCAGTGTTGAATTCCCAGACATCAAAACCATCAGGGTAGCGGAGCAGCCTGCCAGCAAGCCTTAGACGCAACCAAGACACGAGCGAATAGTCCCGACTTAACAAACCGGAACCATGCCGCACCGGTTGGACCGACGATGCTGGGACTCGAAGCCCCAACTGCCAAAAACTCCCTTTTCCCTCCTACTGAGGAACAGGTTGGTCGACATCGGTCCGGAGCAGTCGAGGGCGCGACAAACGGGAGCGGCGCAGCTTCATCCTTGACGGCGAGGACCGCTGTGGAAAGTGGAGCGCGAGGAAAAGGGGGCTATACCTCCACAACGTTCAGCGCAGGGATCATCCGAAAGTGACGCAGGCACCGCGTGCCAACCGCGTAACCGAAGTGCAGAGCAGTAGCGCCGATGAGCAGGTCGGGAAATGGGATGATACGCCCGGTCTGCTTGCCGTCGGCGTCGATCTTCGCGGCGGTTTGGGGTCGGCCCGAGCTTTCGGTAATGACAACAGGGCAGAAGAACGCACCGGGCGCTTTGGTCCGGCGCGTCTCCAGGGTGATTCGGCTGGTGATTTTAGCGGTCGTTCTGGGTAGGTCTGACGGCAGCCACGGTTGGCGAAGCCGGTTTCGTTGGACTTTCAACCGCGCGGTTGGGGGATCGGGCGCTGCGATTAGCGGGGCGCGGTTTCGCCGCGGTGACCGCCATTTTGGGCGCATTCGACTTTTCGGCAAAATATTCCAGGCGCGGCACGAAGGGCGTGACGGCCAGCTCGGCGCGCTCGTAGAGCTTCTGTGCCAGGGCGGGAGTCGGACGGAAGATTTCAATGTGCCCGTCCCACGGACTGACGATCAGCTTGGCCCCAAGAGGGAGTGCACCGACCTGATGGATCAGCTGCTCATTGCGTACCGGCGTGGTGAGGAACATGCGGTTGAAGCTCACCAGGTGCTGCGTGTCAGCGACATCTTCACCGAAGGCCGGAACGATCAGACTAGAGAGCTGTTTCACTCGGGCCTGGATCGCCTGCATAAACAGTCCGCCGTCGTTCATCGCTGACTGGTACGGCGATTTTTCGAGGATCTCCATGGCTTTGGCATCCGCTTCGGCCTCTTCCGAAGGGCTGCGGCGGAAGCGCAGTTTGGCGAGGAGTTCCTGGTCGCTGATTCGGAGGACGTCGGGATATACGAACCTGGTATCCACTTTAGGGTGACCGAGGACATTGTGAGCGAGCTGATGAGCGAGAACTAGAGCGATTGCGCTTTCACTCGGTAGCACATCCACCAAACCCCGGCTGAGCACGATTGTGCGGCCGACGGAGAAGGCCTCAAGCCGGGTAGTCAAGAGGATGCGGCAGCGCACCGGCTGGCCGAGAACGAGGTTGTTCTTGGCGATGAGGTTGGTGAGGACCTGATCGAGCATGGCTTCGACTTCTCCCGGAGCGCCCAGGAATCGGGCTTGGAAAAGCCGGGCCAGGACATTCTCTTCGGCCTGGTTCTCGTACATCCTTTGGGTTTCCAGCGGTGAGCGCCATTTGGGGGTGGTGGAGGAGGGGGAATCATTGAGGAAGACATCGACACGCTGTTGTTGTTCAGTGGCTGTCCGATCGTAGCCCCAGAATCGAACCTGGCCCCTGACGATCGGAGAGCCCCTCGAGCCCCAGGCGGGAATTTCTTCGAGGTACGAATATGCGGGGTACCAGCGATTGGGGGCCACATTCATCCGCCAGCTATCGATCTCAAACCGCGAGTCCTTGTCGCGCAGCTCGGCAAGCGCCGTGTCGAGGCGGGCGCTGTTGCCCGTGAAGCGAACGATGGCGAAGGTTTTGTCTTCCAAAAAGATCCGCCCGGTGAATCCGGCGTCTTCCGGGTGCTTCGGGCGGACGTCATAGATAAGGCAGCGGATGGCCTCGAGGAAGTCACGGCCGACGAAGGAGAAGTCATAGCGGTCGGGTGTCAGCTCTTGCCAATCGGGCACCATGACCTGGAGAAGACCATCGAGCAGTTGGGGGTTGGCGGCAGCCTTCCCGGCATCGGTGGCGGCAGGCGGACCGGGATAGTTGAGGAGGTCCTGCAGCGCCGGGTTGGTGATCCAGGTGAACCGAGTTAACAAATAGCGGTCGCTGTCTACGACGAGCCCAAGCTTTTCTACCGGGATGAAGCGTTGGAAGTACGCCTCGCCGAGGGGAGTGGCCTTGTGCAACCTGGAAATCAGGCCACCTTCGGAGCGGTAGGCGAAAGCCAGGATATCGTCATCGGGCGGGAGATCGGTCGGACGGATTTCGGCCGACCATATGGCCGGAAAGGACAGCAGCAGAACAAGAGTCAGAGCGACAAAGAAGTTTCTAACGTTAGGCATGGTCCCCCTCCTTAAGTAAGTCTGAATATCACTGTGATGGTCCCATAGATATCTATAGGAATACCTGCGCGAGTTGCCGGCTGGCAACGACCCCGATTCACGGCAGCGACCGCCGCCTCATCGAGACCGTGCCCGAGACCCGACACGATTCTGACGAAATGGATGGATCCGGATGCTGCGAGTTTCACGACGAGCACGACCTCGCCGGTCACATTCAGGCGCCTTGCCTCCTCGCTGTAGACGGGAGTCGGTACCGTAAGCAACTCCGGCCCGACCAGGGGTCCGGGTTGGTTGGGTGCGGGTCCGAATGAATCAAGGGCGCCAACCGGCCCGACGGTTACAGCGGGTGCGGCTGGACCATCGCCGTTTCCTCCGTCATCGAGGGCGCCGACGACAACCTTACCCGAACCGGCGTGTGCAGGGATGGGCGCCGCGTCACGGAAGGAGCCGTCGAACGTTCCGACCTCGATTCTGACAGGCGGGGTTTGTGCGACATCGCGCAGCAGTGGATTCGCGGCGGCGACGGCCTTCGGCCGGGCGCCTGCGCTCGGGTTTTGCCTGTGACTGGCGAGGATAGCCGGGTAGGGGTTTACCAGAGCAGTCACGATGGGTGACTTTTTTGTTTCCGGAGGAGCCGTGGGCCAGGCGTAAGCCGGCACGAGAATCAGGGCGATCACCAGCAAACCGTGAATAGCGACGCTGGCTGCGGCCGCAATGCGCGGCTGGCGCAGGTCAGTGGCGGGACAGCCCGCGAAGTGGGTCGATAAATTGGGGGCGGCTGCCAACCCGTTTCCGCTGGTTGACGCGGTTAGCGAGAGCGCTTCGTAGTTACTACCGAACATAATCAGACCTCCTTTCCCTTGACACTGGGAGACTGGCGGAGCACCTTTTCGGTGGCTGGCGCATCGGCGCTCCGCATCCAGTAATGACCGCTCACTGCTTGATGTGCGATTACTACTTGCGAACGATTCCGCCAACCGACACCGATTTGCCGCGGCGACCGTCCTTCACAACAGTGGCCTTGATGGTGTGATTGTTGTAGGTCCCCTGCCCGGAGAGGAACACCGGGCTGTAAGTCCAGGTACCGTCGGAGTTGACGCGAGCTTTGCCGGTCTGGGGGTACCAGTCGTTAGTCAAGACCTCGACTTCGATGGTGCCGGTAGGGTCAGCGCCTGTTCCCGAAATTTCCACGACCTGGGCGGGAACGACGGTGTTGGGCCGCGGCGACAAGATCTGAAAGTCGGTGGCGGCCGGTGTAGTGGAAGAGGTGACAATCGCCAGAATCGCGATTGCGAACAGGCCTAGCGCGTATCGAACAAAGTTACTCTGCATGTGTTTTCTCCTGAGTTGAAAGTGTGATGGTTTTGCCGATCAATTGGCGCCTGACGAATGGGGAGATGTAAACGGTTTCGCTCCGAAGGATCACCGCGGGAGCCGTTTCGTCGTAGAGCTCCAGTACGACGCGGGTCTCCAGCAGGGCCAGGTTGGCCACGATCTGGACGGAGCCGTCATCGCCGAGTGGCACATCCCATGTGCGGTCGCCGCCGGCAAGGCCCTGGAGGCCCAGTGGCGCAACTCTGACGCGTAGGTGTTCCGGCAGACCGAGATATGACGCGCGGACGGTGGCGGCGCGGACGGTGAGGCCGGCGAAACCGGGAATCAAGGGATCGACGATAAGCGCCACTGCGAGGAGGCCGAGGATGATGGGGGTCGGAATTTCGATCCAATCCTTCATCGGCGACCGTGTCGTACACATCCGGAGAACGTGCCGAACGTCGTGGAGTTTCAACCATACAGCGAAACCCAGCAGCGCTCCGCCGAGGAACATTTGGCAAAGGGCAGCGGTCACGGCAGGACCTCCGGCTGGCAAGCCAGATACCGCTGATTCGACGAGATCACCGCGTCGATTCTCTTCTTGCCCATCATACTGGCGCCCCCAAATCGAGGGCGCGCCTCCTGCAAGACGGCACGGAAGCCACGATTCGTGAGGCGCAGGCACGCATTCAGAAACATGAGACTAGCTCCCCCTCGAGAGTACTAAGTGTGCTCCGGACAAGAGCAAGGTAACTCACTATTTCTCTTCTACGAATATTTGAATTCAAACACTCTTAGAAACGGGGAATCATTCTGAGAACGATTCAGTGGCCCTTTTTACCGGGCAACGGCACGCGTGTACCCCGGAAGCGAATCTGAGTGCTTTCAATGAAGGGATTCAGAAAGTAGGTGCTAGTGTAGGAATGCAGGCTCTTGCGTCCGCCGCCCGGCACGATGACCAGGGGCAGGTTTTCGTTTTCCAGCGAATCTTTGATGGCCCCGTTGATCTG
>Ga0335078_10003329_pt1 | contig 23967 bp, 16 predicted proteins | sample Lox_Sample_32_FD_206711 | JGI IMG/M metagenome (GOLD analysis project Ga0335078, IMG submission 206711) | Soil microbial communities from Loxahatchee National Wildlife Refuge, Florida, United States - Lox_Sample_3.2 | ecosystem: Environmental > Terrestrial > Soil > Wetlands | place: USA... | reverse complement strand
CGGACAGAGAGCCGATCCTTTTGAAAACACGAGTGCAAAAGGTGGAACCGACTTACGCGGACGGTGCAGCGGCCGAAGCGAAGGAGCAATCACGGCGGAGTACGCAGGCCTGGCAGCGCGGATTCGTGCGTTTGCACAACTCCTGACCGTGCAGCTTCAGAAGGAGATATGCGCGGGTCCGAGATTCGAGATTTTTCGGGACCTCACGTTCGATGGTCTTCTGTGCTTCCCGGTAGGTGGCGGCGTAACTGGAGCCCTCCGGTCCGTGTTGAATCCGGTAGAGGACATGGACGCAGTTGGAGGGGACGGCGGCGACTGGCGAGATGCCGGCGAACAACAGGATGCGGTCCACACCGGGATCGGCGATACCGGGGAAGCTCTTCAGACGTTTGCGAACGTCCTTCACAGGGCCGGAGAGGGCACGCCACAGATTGCCGCCGAATTCGTTCAGAACGCGTCTGGCAATCTCCTGAAGCCGTTCAGCGCGGAGTTCGGGAACCATCCCGCCGGGGCGCAGAGCGATGGCGAGGTGCTTCCGGGAGGCTGCGAGAATCTCTTCCGGCGTGGCGCCGATGGCGAGGTTCAGCGAGTCCCAGCCCTTCGCGCAGGCGGCGTCGCTGGCTGGATAGCCACAGTGCCACCAGATGAGGAACCCATACGGATCAGTGGGCCACGAGGGCTGCTGAACGCCGTGGGCAGACTCGATGCGGTCGAGGATGCGCGGTACGTCGATGAGCCAGTATACTGCCGCTCACTGATGCAACGCCTGGACCGGTGGAACGCGCGTGGCACGGCGCGCGGGAATGAGGCAGGCGGCAAGCGCGACCGTACCGAGCAGGACTGGAACCGCGACAAACGTGATCGGGTCCATCGCGGAGACGCCGAACAACAGGCTGGACATGAGACGAGTGGCCACCAGCGAGATGGCGAGGCCGACAGCCACGCCGAGCGAAGTCAGCGTCAGGCCGGGGCGGAAGGCGAGCAACAGAATATCGCGCGGACGCGCGCCCAGCGCCGAACGAATGCCGAACTCCTGAGTGCGCTGGCCGACGACGTACGCCATGACGCCGTAGATGCCGAGGGCGGCGAGCAGGAGCGCCAGCAGGGCGAAGGCAGACATCAGGAACAGCGAAAACCGCCGGCGGGCCATGGAGGCCGACATCACGTCATCCATGGTGCGCACGCCGAAGACGGGCAACTCGGCGTCCATCTGGCCCACAATTCTGGTCAGCTCCGCGCGGGTCACGCCGACGTCGGAGTGGGTGCGCAGATAAACGGCCAAAGTGGAGCCGGAACGCTGGAAGGCGGAGAAGTAGACACGGGGAGTGGGCGGCGCGTCCAGGCCGTCGCCGCGCACGTCGCCGACAAGCCCCACGATGTCGAATTCGGTGCCGTTGGCGAGACGAAGCCGTCTGCCCACCGGATCCCTGTGCAGCGAGGAGGTTCGCAGGAACGCTTCGTTGATTACCGCGACGAGGCGCGAGTTCGACGAATCGGCGTCATTAAAGACGCGGCCCTCTTTGAGCGGAACACCGAGGACGCTGAAAAACGCCGGGCTGACCGTATCGACGCGGGCGGTGTATTCGGTCTGGCCGGCTTCATCGGCGAAGGAGAACGGGAGGGGATTCTTCACGTTGCTCAGAAAAGGGATGTCCGGGGAGGTGCCGAGTCCCATGCCGAGGGCCGATTTCTCCACGTCCGGGAGCAGGTCCAGGCGCCGGGACAATTCGCGGGCGAGACCGGCGCGCTGCACGGGGGTCAGGTATTGGTTCATCTCGGGGTGGTTGGGCATGGGAATCCAAACCTGCCCGATGGTGAGGCCGCCGGGTTCGAACCCCGGCTTCTGCTGCATCATGGCCGAGAAGCTGCGGGTCAGCAGTCCCGCGCCGACGAGCAAGACGACGGATAAGGCGACTTCGAGGACAACGAGCGTGGCGCGGGAGCGGCTCTGGCGGAGGCTCTGCCCGCCGCCCGTTCTGCCACCTTCCTTCAGATCCCGATTGGGATCGTTTGCGGAGGCATGGAGCGCCGGACTGAGTCCGAACAAGACACCGGTAACGAGAGCCAGCGCGAAAGCGAGGGCGACCACGCGCCAATCCGAATGCACTTCGGCGAGGCGGGGCACGCCGGGCGGCATCAGGGCCAGAAGGCGCGCGCTGGTCAACCCGAGCACGAACACGGCGGCGGTACCCCCCGCCAGGGAAATCAGCAGGCTCTCGGTAAGCACCTGGCGGACCAGCCGCGAGCGCGAAGCGCCCAGCGCTTTTCGAATGGCAAACTCGCGGGTGCGCGCCGAGGAGCGGGCGATCATCAGGCTGGCCACGTTGACACAGACAATGAGCAGAACGAAACTGACGGCGGCCAGAAGGATGACCAGCATGGGCCTGACCTTACCAGTGAGGTTGCTTTGCAGCGGCTCCATGTGCAGCGACCAGTGCAGTTGGGGAGGGTAATCGCCCGGGTACGTCTGCCGCAGCTGCGCAACAAAGGCGTCCAGCTTGCGCTGGGCTGTTTCAACGGTGAGGCCGGGCCTGAGGCGGCCGATGGCGCCGAGGAAGCGCGTACCGCGGACAGGCGGCACGGGAGCCGGTGGAGCGACGAATCCGGCGGCCGTCCAGATCTCCACATCGCCGCCCAGGGTTTCGCCGGGATGTCTGAATCCGGGAGGCATGACGCCGAGGATGGTGTAGCCGTCTTCGTCCACGCGAACGCGGCGGCCGAGGACATGGGGATCGGCGCCGAACTGACGCCTCCAGAGGCCATCGCTGATGACCACGCCGTCGATGAAGCCGGGCCGCCAGTCGGACTGACCGTAGACGCGGCCGAGAGCGGGGGCTGCGCCGAGGAGCTCGAAGTAGTTGGCACTGGTGACGAGGAGTTCGACACGCTCCACGCGGTCGCCGCCGGTTAGCGCGGTGCTCCCGGACAGGACGGCGCTGATCTGCTGGAAAAGGCCGGACCGGTCACTGAGGTCGAGGTATTCGGGAACCGAGATGGCGACGTCTCTCGCGGTCGCTCCGGGGAGGTTGGCGAAGACTCGAACCAGGCGGCCGGGCTCATGGAAGGGTATCGGTTGCAGGAGAACCGCGTTGACGAGCGTGAAGATGGCGACGTTTGCGCCGATTCCAAGCCCGAGGGTGAGAACGGCGATGGCAAGGAACCCGGGGCTGCGGCCCAGCGTTCTCAGTGCGTAGCGAATGTCCTGGATGATGTCGGTCATTTCCGGCCTCTCGGTGGGTGGATGTGCCGGCGCGGGTCCGGGAAGCGGTTTTTACGGTAAGCGCCAGGTAAAAACGGCCTGACGGCGGAGGAGACCGGCGGGCGGCTCAGGCCTGGAGATTGACGGTGGTGAAGCCGACGCCGGTGTTGCCGGTGCTCTTCTGCCAGGCACGCACGGCCATGTCGTAGACGCCCACGCTGCCGGGTATCCATTTCCTGGATGAGAACTGGCTGGGAGTGCCGCCGGGAGCGTGCGGATCGTAGTGAAGCGGGATGACGGAACTTTGGCCCTGCGAGCGGATGGTGGCCACCACTTCGAAATCGGTCTCGGGCCACGGTGTGGCGGTTGCGTTCGAGATGGGGCAGCCGCACATCATGGTGACATTCGCGCGAATCTCGATGGGCTGGCCGGGATCGGGATTGGTGGGCAGGTAGTGTGCGGGAGGGTTCAGGACCTGAACCATCAAACCGGGAATCTGGAGGAGGAAGCCATCTTCGCGCTGACCCCCGCCTGGGCTGATGTTGCAACCGGGATAAATCCAAGTGGTGGCGGTCACGCGATTGGCGGATTGAGGAGCGGCGAGCGGTCCGCGGGCGGAGATTTCGACCAGGCGGGGAGCATCCAGCAGGAGCGTTGCGTCGAATCGGCAGGCGTTGTTGGTGGGAGGATCGGCGGTGGGGATGGGCTGCGTACGGGTGAGCGGAGTGGTCATCAGGCCGGCGGGGCCGGAACCGCCGTGCGTCTGTCCGGATGCGAGGAGCGCGCCGGTGTAAATGTCGCGGATGGTGACTTCGGCGCCGCCGATGTCGTCGCCAAGAAACTTGCCGCCCACGGCGATGACGCGAACAGTGACAGTGGTGGGAACGGAGGGCATAGGGATAGTATGGCCCCGGGGCGAATCGGCCGGTTACGATACCGGCACGGCGGAGCGGAGATGGAAATCGAGGATGGTCTCCGACGGGATCTCGAGTTCGCCGCGGGTAAAGGATTCCGCGCCAGCCCCGGCCCCGGCTCCGGCGGCCGCGCCTTCAGCGGCTCCGCGCTTCTTATGGAAGATGCCGCCGATTGCGCCACCGACAGCGGCCGCGCCGCCAACGACAACCCCCGTCGTTCGTCCCCGGGAGGAACCTTCCTTCTCCACGACATCAGTAGCCACCGAACGCAGATGCCCGTTGACGGCCACCGCGACCAGGCGAAGCTGCAGCACCGCGCGTCCCTTGAAATGACCTGATTCGGCGGACTCGACGACCTGGACACGCGCGTCAGCGCCGCGAGGAATCACGATACTGCCGTTGGCCATTACCGGCGCGGCCACGCTGGCGGCGAACCTCTGGCCACTTTGGCTCTTGCCGGTCTGAATGACATCAATGGTGCGGACGGTGATGCCGGTTCCGGCGGGGATCACCAGCGCGGATGCAGGAGGCGGCGTCTGCTGCTGCTCCTGTTGCGGATGCTGCTGTTGTTGCCCGGAAGACGCGGGCTGCTGGGGGATGTTGCCGGCCTTATTCGCGTCGTTGGAGGCTGGAGTGGCAACGGGGTTGTTGGGAATATCGACCTGGCCCCGGCCGCCGGTATCGGTGGAGCCTCCGTTATTCGAACTCAGCGTGGCAATGGACGTGCCATTCGTCGTGTGCGGACGGAATTTCAGGTAGGCGGCGACGCCGGCGAGGGCCAGAACTCCGGCGGCGATGAGCGCGAGATGCAAGGGCTTGAGGCCTCCGGGTTTCGGAGCGGGCTGGGGAATGGCGGCAGCGGGCGGCTGGGGGACAGGGGCGGCGCCGTAAGCCACGGTGGGAGCCATAGTTGGACGAGCGACGACGCCGGCCCCAACGACGGGCGCAACCGCGACGCCGGCCGCGGCCGGGCCGGCCCACACGAACGAATCGGGATTCTCCAGTGCAGCGCCGAATTCCTCGGTGGTCTGAAAACGGTCGTTGGGACTCTTGGCCAGGGCCTTGAGAACGGCGTTCACGACGCCAGCGGGGATGTACGGATAGAACTGGGTGGGCGGCGGCGGAGGGGTGTTGACGTGATCGGTCATCACCTGGTAATCGCTGTCGCTCTCGAACGGCACGTGGCCGGAGAGCATTTCATAAAGGGTGATGCCAAGAGCGTAGATGTCAGAGCGGATGTCCACGCCTTTGTTGGTGACCTGTTCGGGGGCCATGTACCAGGCGGTGCCCATCTGCGTTCCGGTTCGCGTCATGCTGCGATTGCCGAGCACCTTGGCGATGCCGAAATCCATCACCTTGACGATGCCCTGGCGGTTGAGCATCATGTTGCCGGGCTTGATGTCGCGATGGACGATGCCCATGCGGTGGGCGTAGCCGAGCCCGAGAAGCGACTGCCGGAACAGGGGCAGAGTTTCCTGGCTGGGAATGGGTCCGCGGCGCTGGATCATACTGGCGAAGGTTTCGCCCTCGATGTACTCCATCACCATCCACGCGGTGCCATCCTGGACCAGAAAGGCGTAGAGGGTGGCGAGATTGACGTGATTGAGGCTGGCCTGAGCGCGCGCCTCGGCGCGAAAACGCTGTTCGAGTTCCGGATTCTTCGCGAGCTCGGCGCTGAGGGCTTTGATGGCGACGACGCGATCGAGGGAGGTGTCCACGGCCTTGTACACGACACCCATGCCGCCTTCGCCGAGTTTTTCAAGGATGCGATAGCCTGCTACCGTTGTTCCAATCATTTGCGAATTTCCTGCCTGATGTACGGGCTGGCGAGGTGCGTCATTTGGCCTGTAGCCATTGGTTGATCACGTTCACGTAAAGGAGCGGAGCGCCGGCGGCAGGGACGAAGTTGAAAATCTGGCCGTTGATGCGCATGTGGAATGCGGGCCGGCCGCGGATGGGCAAGCGATTGACTCTCACATCGTCCACGGCGGAGACAGGCACGACAAAATCGTCGCGGCGCCCGTCCGAGGTGCCGAGGACGTGATAGACCACTTTGCCGTTGCCAATCTGCATCTGTCCCCAGCAGCTCGGCCATCTGTTCAGATTTGCGCCAACAGGTCCATGATCGTGATACACAGCCATGACCGGGCTGGCGCGCATTTGCTGCTGCTGGGCCGGCGCCTGGCGTGGCTGGGCCGGCGTGAACTCCTCGGACGAGGGTCGCGTTTGCTGCGGCGGCGGCTGAGTCTGTTGCTGTTGCGGCGGTGGTTGATACTGCTGCGGCGGAGGCTGCTGCGGTGGCGGAGGCGTGTTTTGAGCTTCCTGTTGCGGCGGCGGCGTGCGCGACGCGCCGTTGTCCACTACAAGGTTGAGGCTGCGGGAAACGGTTTGTCCGACGGCGGTTTTCGCGGTGATGGTGAACACGGTATTCGCGCGCGCGACGATAACCTTACTGCCCTGGGGCGGGACGGTTCCAATAGACGGGCTGATACTCACTTCGGCCGCGCCGGGCACCGACCAGCTCAGGGTGACGCGCTGTCCCGGGCGAATGGGGTTGGCCGAAAACTCGAACGACTGGATCTGGAGGCCGGCCTGGGTGTTGTTGCCCATATCGATGTCCACCTGCTGCTGGTTCGGCGTGGGAGCAATGACCTGCTGCGGCGTGACCTGCGGGGCGATGGGCGTGAAGATCGGCTTAACGGGCTGCGGCCTAAAGGCGTACCAACCTCCGACGGCGAGGCCGGCGACGAAGATGAGCGCCACGACGGCAATCAGCGCAGGAGCCACGGAGCTCTTCTTCGGTGGCGGAGGCGGAGCCGGAACCGGCGGCTGGGTCTGATACTGGGGCGGCGGCGGGAATTGCGGAGGAGACGTTGGATACTGACCGGACTGGCCCTGCAGCACCGTGGACGCGGGTTGATATTGCGGCGGGGGAACGGGGGGCGGCGCCACGGGGGACATGGTGGCGGTGGGCCACGCAGCGGCGGCTCCGGCGGCCTGCGCCGATGGCGGCCCCGGCACCTGGGGAGGAAGGGGCGGCGGGGGAGCGGCAGCGACGGCAGGCGCGCCAAGGCCGAAATCGTCGGGATGCTCGAGGGCCGCGCCGAACTCCTCGACGGTTTGAAAGCGGTCGTCCGGATTCTTCGCCAGGGACTTCAGAATGGCGTTTTCGATGCCTTTGGGGATGTACGGATAGAATTTCGTCGGCGGGGGCGGCGGCGTATGGACATGATCGGACATGATCTGGAATTCGCTGTCGCTCTGGAACGGCGCGTTCGCGGTGAGCATTTCATACAGCGTGATTCCGAGTGCGTAGATGTCGGAGCGGATATCGGCCGGTTTGTTCAGGACCTGTTCGGGGGACATGTAGCGGCAGGTGCCGACCTGCATTCCGGTTCGGGTGAGGCCGCGCTCGCCCATGACCTTGGCGATGCCGAAATCCATCACCTTGACGATGCCCTGCTGGTTGAGCATCATGTTGCTGGGCTTAATGTCGCGGTGCACAATCCCGGCGCGGTGGGCGTAGCCGATTCCGAGCAGGGCCTGGCGGAACATGGGAACGGCCCCCTGGCTGGGCAGCGGACCGCGGCGCTGGATCATCTGGGCGAAGTTTTCGCCGTCGATGAATTCCATCACCATCATGGCGTGGTTGTCGATGGTGAGGAAAGCGTAGAGGGTGGCGAGGTTGGTGTGATTGAGATTGGCCTGGGCCTTCGCTTCGCCACGGAAGCGGGCCACCAGCTCGGGAACGCGCGAGAGATCGGAGTTAAGGACCTTGATGGCGACGACGCGGTCGAGGGAAGTGTCAATGGCCTTATAGACCACGCCCATGCCGCCCTCGCCGAGCTTGTCGAGAATGCGGTAATTGCCGATTTCGTTTCCGTTCATGGCTGTGCTACAGGATACTCCGGCCTTGTTTTCTTCAGCCGCGCGGAGCGCGTTTTTTGCGACGGCCCGGGAGGCGCCGCCGCGACGCCCAGGCGGGCAATCTGCACGGTGATGTTGTCGGGGCCGCCGCGGTCACGAGCCATTTGCACGAGAAATTGGCAGGCCGATCGAGGATCCCGCCGGGTGGCCGCGTCCAGCAGTTCGGCGTCGTTGACGAGTCCGTGAAGACCGTCGGTGCAGACGAGGAGAACGTCGCCGGTTTGGAGTGGAATGGGCGCTTCGGGCACGTCCACGGTGACGGCCCCTTTCATGCCGAGAGCGGAGATGATGACGTTGCGGTCGGGATGCTCCGCCGCCTGCTCTTCGGTGATTGCGCCACTGTCCACCAGACGCTGGACCAGCGAGTGATCGTGGGTGACGCGGCGAATTTCACCATTGCGGAACAGATAGAGGCGGGTATCGCCGACATGGCCGTAATAGAGATTGTCGCCGATGACGGCGGCGGCGGTGCAGGTGGTGCCCATGCCGGCGAACTCGGGATGCTCGCGCGCGTAGTCCTGAATGGCGTCGTGAGCGCGGCCCAGGGCGGTGAGCAGATCCGCGGAGGGATCGCCGGAGCCGCCAGACCAGACGGCGCGGACGGTATCGACGGCGATGCCGCTGGCGATCTGGCCGCCTTCGTGCCCGCCCATGCCATCGGCTACCACGATGAGGCGGCCACGAGCGCGGAAGACATCGTCGTCATCGGGCTCGAAATAGCAGTAATAATCCTCGTTGCGCTCGCGCACGCAACCCGGGTCGGTCAGATTCGCGAGATCGAAGCCAGGACGAATGATCATGATTACTCAGTGGGCGGACCGGAAGCTCGCCACAGGGTGCGAGCCTGCCCCACACTCACAAACATTTAAACTTCAGTTCGACGTCGCCCACGCGGACCGAATCGTTATCCTTGAGGTCCTCGCGGGCGACGGATTCGGCGGCACCGTTCAGGAAAGTCCCGTTGGTGGAGTCGAGGTCGGTGAGGATAAACTTCTGATCCTTGTGGCGGATGCTGGCATGGTGGCCGGAGACGGTGATGTCGCGGATGACGATATCGCAATCGGGCGCGGAGCCGAGCGTGTTTTGTCCATCGCGCACGCGGAAATCCTCGCCCTTCTGGTCGCCGCTCATGGCGACAAACCAGCCGACGACGGGCGCCTTGCGGACATCGGCAAGCAGGACCGTCTTGCGTCCACCGGCGGCGGGGGCGGCAGCCGCGCCACCCGCGCCAGATGCGCCAGGCAGCGCGGGGGAAGCGCCTTCGAGACGGGTTTTGGCGGCTTCCGCACCGGTTCCGCCTACACCCTGAAAGCCGGTCTTCTGGCAGTATGGGCAGATCTGCCAGGAGTCTTCCATCTGATGACCATTGGGACAAAACTTAGCCATTTCGAATCTCTCCGATTTTCTCAGGACGCAAAATAGGTCAGGACCACGGAACCCTTCTTGCCGAGGTAGACGCGGTCACCGTTCTGGAGGCCGACCTTGCTGACGCGGGGCGAATCCACGGAATTGATGAAGGTGCCGTTACTGGAGCCGCGATCGATGACCACCACACCATTATCGAGAGGCACGATCCAGGCATGCTCGCCGGAGACGACATCCTCGGTGAAAACGACCTGGCATTTCCCACTGTCGCGGCCGAGGAGCAGGCCGGCTTTGGTGACCGGGAAGCGGCGGCCGGAAAGGGATCCGGCGGTCACCTGAATGCTGCCGAAAGAGCGGTCAACGGCGGGCTGCGCGGCCGCGCCAAGAGCACCCTGGGACTGAGCGCCGCCCACGACCGGACGCGGCGCAGCGCCTCCGGCGGAGATTGCAGGCGCACCAGCCATAGCGGGGACAGGCGCGGGCTTGCCGCGGCCCATAATCATGATCAAAGCGACGATCACCAGCAGGACGAGAATGGCCGCCAGCGTCCAGACGATCCATCCGGCGCTCTCGAGGAGGCGTCCGACGGGTCCTTCCTGAGCGGCGCCAGCTTCGGCGGCGGCAAACAGGCGGGTGGCGTCCGGTTCATTGGGCATGATGCGCAGGACGTCATCCAGCTTCTTCTTGGCGGTTTCAAACTTGCCTGCGTCGTAGGTGTCCAGAGCCTCCTGCCAGAGGGTATCGAAGAGGCCCGATTGCGGGGGAGCGCCGACCTGAGCGACGAACTCCTTGGCGGTGTTGATGGGCACGAAGAAGTTGAAGCCGGCGACTTCCGGGCCGAAGGTGGCGATTCCGATGGCCTCGCCGGCGTCGTTAAATGCGGGACCGCCGCTGTTGCCGTGAGTGATGGCGGCATCGGACTGGATGACGGGGGAACCTTTGTAATCGACCTTGACGGCGGAGACATGGCCGTCGGTCACGGTGGGCACGAAGAGGGAGTCAATGCCGATGAGCTTCATGTCCAGCGGGCCGGCCTTGCCGGGATAGCCGATGACGCGCATGGGCTCCTGAATATGCACCTGGCTGGAATCGCCGAGTTTGACGGTGGGCAGGTTGTTGGCGTCGATCTTGACGATGGCCACGTCCTTGCCGCCCATGGTGATGGGGTCGCTGTAGGCTTTGATTTCACCTTTGAAACCGGCCTTATTGGCGAGATAGACCTTGAGCTCGGGGACGCTGTAGCTCATGTGCAGATTGATGGCCTGAGCCAGCTCATCCTCGTGGCCGGTGAGATCGCGGTGGGTGGCGCGCTCAAAAGCGGGGACAAGTTGGCCAATGAGGATATCGTGGCGGATGCTCTCGCGGAGATCGGCCTGGGCCTGGGCGTCCTTCATATTCGCGTCGGCGACGACATGGCCGTTGGTAATGACGTAGCCGTCGGGGCGGTAGATGAAGCCGGTTCCCGTGACCGTGTAATTAGTAGGATCGAGCTTCTGCACCTCGCCGTTGATTTCGAAAGTGGCGGTGACCTGGTAAGTGACCGCGACCAGGACGACGCCCGGCTCGAGCCCGAGGGTCATCTTTTCGGCCGGATCCAGCTTGCCGGCGGTGGCCGGCTGCCAGAAAAGAAGGCCCGCGAGCGCCAGCGGCAGAAGGCGGCTGCCAGAGAGGGCACGCGTACAAAGGGTAGAGGCTTCGCGAAGGCGATCTCGCATGATAGGACAGAGATTACCATGCCGGGAGGCGGTTTGGTAAGAGGGGATACAGGAACTTTTCACCGGTTCGCTCGTATTGGACAACGAGGATCTCATGCAAACAGGAAAGTACCTGCATTTTTTTGCGGCTGCGGCGTTTGGAGGAGGCCTGATGTGCGCGGGCCAGTGGACGAAAACGTGGGGGACGCCGGGGTCGCCGGCGCTCCGGGTGCAGACCAACGACGGCGCGGTGACCGTTCACGTCTGGGATGAAAAGAAGATTGAAGCCGTGGTGGTGGCGCGGGGCTGGGAAATCGGCAAAGACATCACAATTCACGAGCGGCAGGAGGGCGACCGGGTAGAACTGGAAGCGCGGGTGCCGGAGTGGCACGTGGATTTCCTGAATTTCAACGAGCGGTCGCTGCACATCGATCTGCACGTGCCCCGAGGGACGCGGACGGATGTGCACACGGGAGATGGGTCGGTGGAGGTTTCGGGCATTGAAGGCGAGATGCGTATCTACACCGGTGATGGGAGTATTCGCGCGATGGGGGTGAGCGGGTCGCTCGACGCGCATACGGGCGACGGCAGCGTGCACGCCGAAGGGCGGTTCGATTCGCTGAATGTGCGGACCGGCGACGGGAGCGTCGATGTGGATGTGAGGGCAGGATCGCGGGTGTCATCGGCGTGGCGGATCGAGACCGGGGATGGCGGGGTAAATGTCCGGCTGCCGCGGGAGCTCACGGCCGATCTGGACGTGCATACCGGCGACGGCGGGCTCAGTGTGGACCTGCCTTTGACCATGAAGACGGCCAACGACGGCGAGGACCACAAGGAACTACACGGAAAGCTGAACGGAGGCGGCCAGCCGGTGTACATCCACACCGGCGATGGCGGAGTGCATGTAGGGGCGAGTTAAGTTGCTGCCAGCTTTCGGCTTTCAGCTCGCCTTCCGAGTTGAGGATGGGCGCTGAGCGCGGACGGATGACGGTCTACTGAACCACGAAGCTGGTGGTGTTGGCTGCTTGTCCGGAAGCGGTCAGGACAACGCTGACCTTTCCGCGGCCAGCCAGGCTGGCGGGGATCTGAGCATCCACTTCATCCACTCCGGGCGTAAACCCGGCTCCAACGGACGAAACGGGAGCGGAGACACCGCCGATGCGAACCCGGACGTTGGACTGGCCGGCGGCGGCAATGCCGGTTCCGTAAATCTCAAGGAAGGCCTCGTCACTGGACGAGCCGAGGCTGACTGGCTGAGCGACAACCGCGCCGTTGTCGACAGCGAAGAGGCTCTCCTGTTCGGATGTCCCGTCGGAATGGACGAGTTTCACGCCCGCCGCGATCAAACCGCCGGAATTCAGGGTGAAAACGCCGGGAGAGACCTGGCTGACGACGATCTGAGCGCCGCTGGAATGCCCATCGCCGGAGGTGACGGTGACCCTGGCCAGGCCGATGTTGACGTTGGGCGGGAGCAGATAATTGACCTGATTCGGGCCGACGTACAGCAATGTGGGATTTAAGGTGGTGCCGAACGAATCGACCAGGGTCACTTTGGTGCCGAGCAGCGAGGTGGCGGGCCCCGTCTTCGTTCCGGTGGCCAGATGCGAGCCGAACGCCGCGACGAGCGAACCAGGCGCGAGGGGGCCGGTGGCGTAGCTTGCCGCGGACTGGTTGCGCAGACCTTGCGCGGTGAAGCCAGGGATGAGGGCCATCAGGGCGGACGGGACGCCGGTGGTCACAACCAGGTCGTTCGCGGTGTCGGCGTTCAGATCGCCGAGCGCCAGCGCGATCGCGGACTGGGCGGAAGCGAAGGCGGTCTCGGGCTGGAAGGCGCCATTGCCGTTGCCGGCCATGAAGGTCAGACCGGTGGTGTGGGCGAGCACGAGGTCGGGATGGCCGTCGCCGTTGAAGTCGTAAACCACGAGGGAGCTGGCGTCGGCGCTGATGTTGACCGGAGAGAGCTGGTTGAAGGTACCGTCGCAGTTCCCCAGGAGCACATCCATGGCGGGCGTCTGGTCGGGGTGCTGGAACAGCACGATCAGGTCGGGGCAGCCATCGCCATTGACGTCGGCGGCGGTGACGGACGAAGGGTAGCCGGGGAAAACGACGTTCCCTTTCTTTGTCAGCGCGCCCTTTCCGTCGCCCAGGAGTGTGGTGACGTATCCAGGGACAGTGGTAGCGGGGCTACCGCCCACCAGAAATGCGACATCCTGGTGGCCGTCGTTATTGAAGTCGGCGGTGGCAAGGGCGATGGCGTTGGCGGAAATGGGAAGGATGCCGGCGGGCGGGTGGAATGAGCCATCGAAGCCGCCGAGCAGAGTGGTAACGGTTCCCGCCGAGCCGCTGCTGGCGATGACGAGATCCGGAGCGCCGTCGCCGTTGAGATCGGTCAGAGCAACGGCAGCGGGTGTTCCGGCCACGGGGATTTCCGGCTGAAACGCAAAAGTGCCATCGCCATTTCCGAAACCGATGAGAACGCCGCCGGTGGTATCGAGGACGGCGATATCGGGCGTGCCATCGGCGTTGAAGTCGCCGGTAACCAAAGATGAATTCCCTCCGCCGACCAGAACGCTGTCAGAGAGCTGGATGGTGGACGGGGCGGTAAACGTCCCGTTGGCGGCGCCGGGGATGAGCGTGAGGCTGTGGCTGAAGTTGTTGGCGACGAGGATGTCGGGGTGGCCATCGAGGTTGAAATCGGCGATGAGCGGAGAGCCGCCGTTTCCGCTGGCGCTCCAGAGAGTGGAGCCGCGGAATGTCCCGTCGCCGTTGCCAAGCAGGAAGGCGATTGTTCCGCTGCCGGTGTCGGGACCCAGGATGGCGGGGTTCCCCCATGCGGTGACGATATCGGGAATACCGTCGCCATCGACATCGGCGATGACCAGCGATTGGGGGCTCTGGCTCACGGCGTAAAGCCTGGTAAAGGCGAACGTCCCGTCGCCGTTGCCGTGGAGGATGGAGACAGCGCCATCGAGGGGATCGGTGGCGGCGATGTCGAGATGGCCATCGCCATCGAAATCATAGGCGGCGAGGTATTCGGGCTGAGCTCCGCAGGGGGATTCCACCACGGTTGGGAACTTGCCCTTGCCATCGTTGAGGAGCACGTCGATGGAGGCGCCGACGGCGGTGCCGACGGCGATATCGAGGTTGCCGTCGCCATTGAAGTCGCCCAGAATCACGCCTTCCGGCCGCAGGTTGACCTGATAGCTGACCGGGGCCTCGAAAGTGCCGTCGCCCTTGCCGATGAGGACGGAAACGGTGTTGCTCTGCCAGTCGGCAGTGACGATATCGGGGACGCCGTCACCGTCCACATCGCCGACGGCAACGCCGACGGGCTGGTTTCCCGCTGGCCAGGTGACGGCACTGTGGAATGTCCCGTCGCCGTTGTTGAGCAAGACGGCGACTCCACCCTTATCGCCGTGGGTGGCGCTCTCCTTGACAGCGACGATGAGATCGGCCGCATGGAACATGCGCAGACTGGCGGAAACGACGGTCACCGGAGTCAGGCCGACCGGATAATCCGTGGTCGATTTGAGGTTGTTATTCCCGGCTCCCAGATAGACGGTGACGTTGCCGGGTGTTTGTCCAGCGACCATGGCGCTCATATTTCCGTCGCGCGCCAACTGGCCGAAGAAAATGAACTGCGAAGCGACCGCGGGCGGATGCGCGGCGCCGCTCACGCCTTTTGCGACAGGCCCGGGGGGAACACAACCCAGGTGCTGGGGAAAACTGGCGGCGCTCTCGCTTTCCGTCCAGGGAGAGGAAGTGCTGAAATCGAGGGCTCCCCAATCGCCCATGGAGTTGGGCTGAAGCAGGGTGACGGTGGACGGCGACGCCGCGTTCAGCACGGGTGCGACGACCAGTCCGGGCGCGGGGCAGGAAGTCTGCGACCATGCGGCCACGGCAAAGAAAGAAATCAGGGCGATGGATGTGAAACGGCACGTTCTACTGCACATAAATGCTCCTTCCGGACCTCCGCACGGATGTCCAGCCGGTGGCGGCGAGATTAGCTGGGACGCCGACGAACAATAACGCAAAGTAAATTCGGTTGTGCCCATTATCTCTCTGTTCGCGTCTTTTTTCATGAACATTCATGAGCCGACGATTCTTCTTCGCAGTGGCGCCAGCCCTGCTCATAGTCTGGTGCGCGCCGCCCTCCTGGGCCGATAACGGATGGCACGATCCCCTTGTGGGCACGCTGCCGCTGGATGAGTGGGCGCGCGACAAAGAGAGCGGCGGGCTCCGGTGGAGCGAGCAGATTGCGCCCGCGCGGCTTTCGAGTCAACAGCGGCTGGTGCTGCAGATGACCATCCAGCTGGACGGCGATGAAGTGGCGGACCGGCCGGGCAAAGGGCGCCTTCTGATGCTTGTTCAAATCAAGGACGCGAAGGGCACGGTCTGGCAGGACCATGGCGCGATTGATTTCCGGAAGGTGGAGGCGGGCGTGCGGGCGCAGTATCTGGAGTACACGTGGTCGGCGTTCGTCCTGCCGGGCGACTACCGTGTGGCGCTGGGGGTGGTGGATACGCAAAACCACGACCACGGCGCAAGGGAGGAACGCGTGCACGTGGCAGGGATGCGAGGAGATCCTTTGCCGCAGGCCTGGCAGGGGTTGCCCGAGGTGGAGTTTCTGGCGCCGGATCAGCCTCCTGAATCCTGGTATCTGCCGGGGACACAGGGTCACCTGAATCTTCCGATGGAAACGCGGCGGCCGGTGCAGGTGAATGTGCTGGTCAACCTCACGCCTTCGGAGCGGACGCGCAATTCGGCGGGGACACTCAATGGAAGTCTGCACGTGCTGCTTCCGGCGCTGAAAGTGCTTTCGCAGATGCGATCGAGCAAAGGGGGGATACGGGTGACGCTGCTCGATCTGGCGCGCCAGAAGGTGACCCTGGACGAGGATATGGCGGCGGTGCAGTGGCCGGCATTGAAAAGCGCGCTGGGCACGGACGAGGCGAGCACCATCGACGTGGGTTCGCTCGGTCAGTGGACCGAAGGAGCGGAATTCTTTGTTTCCCAGGTGCGGAGGCGCGTGGCGGAGGGCGAGGGGCAGGCGCGAGCGCTGGTGATTCTCAGCAGCGCAATGGGGTTTGAGAAGGGCGAGGACCTGAAGCCCATCGATGCCTCTCGATCGCCCGACCTGCGAGTGTTTTATTTCCGCTATCCCGCGTCGATCGAGAGGGCTGACCGCCGGGAACGGCCGATGTACGGGGGGTACGGGCGTCACGGCGGCGGCGGGATGCCCGGTGGATGGAGGCGTCCGGGCTACGGAGGCAGAGAGATGGAGATCGATCAGCTCGCGCCGACGCTGAAGCCGCTGGCTCCGCAGGTGCACGACATCGAATCGCCGGAGCAGTTCCGAAAGGCGCTGGCGGAGATGATGGATGAGATCGCGAGGATGTGAAGGAAGCGGTCAGCCATCCGCTTTCAGACCGCCGACGTAACGGCACCACGAGGGGCGGAAGACGTACATGGTGCTGTGGGCGATGATGGCGTCGAGCTCGGGGCCGAGGGAGAAACGGCGGCGGTAGGCGGCGAGGATGTTGCTGTCTGACGTGGCGGAGGCGAGACCCTCCATCTGGACTCCGCGGATTTCCTTCCAGTCCGTCACGGGCGAGTAGATGGCGGTGGCGACGCGCGGACGCTCGGACAGGTTGCGACTGTGGCGGCTGTCCGGCGAGGACAACCAATAGAGATTCAGATCCGCGTCCGGGTAGTAGAAGAGCGGGGTGGCGATGGCCGCGCCGTCGCCGGCCGTAGTGGCCAGCACGAGGGTGGTTTCGCGTTCGATTACGGCGCGGACGCGCGGATCATCGATTGATGTGGCTTTGGCGCTCGTCATCCTCAACGGCCTCGCGCTGCAGAGTCTCGCGAGCCGCGGCGGGCTCGACGCGCCAGTTGTTCTCCGGCTTCGCCGGGAGCGCGCCCTTTTCGCCGTAATATCGCACCATCAGGTCGCGGATTTCCTCCTGGGACTGCCAGAGAATTCGGGCGCCGTTGAACATGGTGAAGCCACTGCCGCCGCCGGCGCGGTGATTGTTCAGCGCGATGGTCAAAGGCTGATCGTCGGCGAGCGGCTGACCGTGCCAGCGCAGGTCGCGGACCCGGTGGCCCTCGGGCTGAATGAGGTCGATTTGGTAATCGACGCCCGCGGCCTGATCGAAATTGTAGCCGATGATGCGGTCATTAATCAGGGTTTCGCCAGTGCAGCCTTTTTGACAGGTGAAGAAATAGCGAGAGGAGTTCTCCAGAGCCTCGCGGACCATGCGGCCATTGCCGGCGATCTCATACAGGGTGTTGTCGTAGAGGTAGAGGGCGGCAAGCTGGCGGACCGTGATGGGTCCTTTGGCGATGTGGACGTTGGGGTTGAAGCAACTGGCGAAGGACACGTCAGCGTGGGTGGCCGCGAGCTGCACCTGCTGAATGGCATCGATGGCGGCGGTATCCTGGACACGCGAGTACGTGGTGTCGATGGCTTCGGGGGCATCGGCTACGCGGGTGTTGAGGTAGCGCTCGGCCAGCTCATGATAGGGGCGGCCAATGGCCAGAATTTCGGGGTCGGCGGGGGTATCCGCAGCGACGGGAATGAGATGGCTGTCTTTGGAGACAATCTTCCAGGGGCCGCCGCCCTCGCGGGTGAGTTTGAAATCCATGCGCCCGAGAGAGATGCCCCAGTTCTTCGGCTGCATGAGCAGAACATCGCCAATGCGCCGGCTTTCGAGGCTCTGGTGGGTGTGGCCGAAAACAATGCCGTCAATTCCCGGCACGGTGGAGGCGATGGAGAAGATCATGTTCTCGGCCATTTCGGACGCGGGACGATCGGGCGATTCGGAACCCAGACCGGAATGAGCGGCGATGAGGACGATGTCGGGATGCTCGGTGGCCCTGACGCTCGCCACGGCCTCAGCAGCCGCGGCGCGTCCGCCCTCGAAGCGATAGCCTTTGTAATGTTCGGGCGGGTCCCACAGGGGAATGCCAGGGGTAGTGATGCCGACGACGGCGATCTTCACGCCGGCCACGATCTTGACGAACCACGGGGCGAAGGGCGGCGCTTCGGCGCCGGGTTCGGTTTTGATGTTGGCGGAGATCCAGGGGAACCTCGCGAGACGGCGCGCGGCGATCTGATTGGCCAGGCCGAAGTTGAAATCGTGATTGCCGACGGTCATGACGTCATAACCGAGGGCATTCATGGCCAGCATCATGGGATCTTCGGTGAGCGGCGGACGCGAGAACGCCATGTCGAGGGGCAGCTTTCCGGTTTCCCGCCAGTGCTGGTACACATACTCGAGCGGCGTGCCCTCGATGGTGTCACCGCAATCGAGCAGCATGTTGTCGGGATTCGCCTGGCGCTCGCGGCGGATCAGGGTGGCGATCTTCGCGAGACCGCGTTCCGCGGGCTTGCCGGTGTAGTAATCGTAGGGGTAGATGTTGCCGTGCAGGTCGGTAGTGGCGAGCACGGCGATGGTGACATCGGCGGCGTTCAAACAGGTGGAGAACGCAAGGAAGGAGAGGGCAGCGACAGCGGACTTCATACCGGAATGCTTCAGTATAATTGAGGTTCATGAGATCGACCGCGTTTGTGTGTTTCTGTCTGATGACTGCGTTCAGCCAGGAGGCCGCGCCGCTGGCGGCTCCGGGTACGAGCGGCCAGCAAACCGCCGCGCAGCCGGCGCCCGTGAAGAAGACGGCGCCCGCAGCGGCGCCCGGGCTCTACGCCACGATCAAGACGTCGATGGGCGACATCAAGGTGCAGTTGTTAGAGAAAGAGTCGCCGATTGCGGTGAAGAACTTCACGGGGCTGGCGACGGGAACGAAACCGTGGACCGATCCGCGAACTCATCAGCTTACGCACAGGCCGCTGTACAGCGGGACGACATTCCACCGCGTGATTCCGGATTTCATGATCCAGGGCGGCGATCCGCTGGGCAACGGCATGGGCTCGCCGGGATATCAGTTCAAGAACGAGAACACGCCCGGTCTGGAGTTCGACCGCAAGGGGCGGCTGGCCATGGCGAACGCCGGGCCGGACACGAATGGCTCGCAGTTTTTCATCACGGTTGCGCCGTATCCCAGTCTCAACGGCGGCTACACGATATTCGGGCAGGTGCTGGAGGGGCAGGACGTAGTGGATAAGATCTCGCAGGCGCCCAGAGACGCGCAGGACAAGCCGCTGACGCCGGTGACCATTCAGCGGATCGTGATCACGCGGGTGGGGCCGGCTCCGGGCGCTTCAACAACGCACCGGACGACCACGACGCACCACACAACCACAACGCACAGCACGACGACGACGCACAAGGCTTCGACGGCGGCGACGAAGACCACTCCGTGAGCCAGTGAGCGCAGAATCCAGCCGCTGGCGGAAGGCGCCGGTTCTCGCGGCGCTTTGGCTGGCCGTTCTGGCGGCCTACTCGAATCATTTCGAGAACGATTTTCACTTCGACGACTTCCACACGATAACCGGCAATCCATGGATCCGCAGTTTGCGGAACATCCCGCGCTTCTTCACCGACGCGACCACGAGCAGCACCTTGCCGCCGAACCGCGCCTGGCGGCCGGTGGTCACCACGTCGCTGGCCGTTGATTACTGGCTGGGCGGAGGACTGAAGCCGCTCTATTTCCATCTGCTCACTTTCGGCTGGTTCCTGTTGCAGATTGCCTTGATGTGGCTGTTGTTCCGGTTGATCTTCGATCTGGCGAAGCCCCATCGGTGGAATCAGTACATCGCGGCATTCGGGGCGGCGTGGTACGGGCTGCACCCGGCCAATGCCGAGACCGTGAACTACATCATCCAGCGGGCCGATCTCTATTCGACGCTGGGAGTAGTGGCGGGATTGTACCTGTATGCCGCGCGGCCGGCGTGGCGGAAATACGGCCTGTATCTGGGTCCGGTTGCGCTGGCGTTGATGGCCAAGCCGCCAGCGCTGGTCTTCCCGTTCATTCTGTTTGCATACGATTTCCTGTTTGAGCAGGAGGCACGGCGGGACCGGCTTGGCGCCTCGGTTCGTGCATGCGTCCCGGCGCTGGTTGTAACGGCCATGCTGATGGGGATTTCGGGAGCGCTAACGCCGCACACCTTCACGGGTGGCGCGTCATCGGCGATGGCGTATCGGATCACGCAGCCGTACGTTGCGCTGCACTACGCTCTTGAGTTCTTCCTGCCGCTGTGGCTCTCGGCGGACACCGATCAGCAGCCGTTCCGATCGGCATTCGACGGCAATGCGCTGGCCGGATTCGCGTTCGCCGCACTGATGGTATTCGCGGCGTACCGGCTGTGCCGGAAGCGCGAGACCCGGCCGATCGCTTTCGGGATTTTCTGGTTTATTCTGGCGCTGCTTCCGACATCGCTGTTTCCGCTGGCAGAGGTGGAGAACGATCACAGGATGTTCTTCCCTTTCGTCGGGCTGGCCATGAGCGTAACCTGGGGGCTGGCGTTATGGCTGGTGTATCGCGGCGAAGCCGGGGTGCTGCAGCAGCGGGCGGGGGTACTGGGGGGGATCGCCTCCTGCGTGCTGGCCGTCTATGGCTGGGGCGTCTATCAGCGGAACGAAGCGTGGCACACGGAAGAATCGCTGTGGTTCGACGTGAGCCAGAAGAGCCCGCACAACGGCCGCGGTCTGATGAATTACGGGCTGACGCAGATGAACAAAGGCGATTACGCCACGGCGCTGAATTACTTCGAGCGGGCACTGGCGTTTACGCCGAACTATCCAACGCTGGAGATCAACCTGGGGATCGCCAACGGCCAATTGGGCGAGGACCGGGAGGCGGAAGCGCACTTCCAGCGGGCAATTTCGCTGAACTCAGGAGATGCGCAAACGCACTACTATTACGCGCGCTGGCTGGCCGCGAAGGGACGGAACCTGGAAGCCGCACAGGAGGCCCGGGTTGCGGTGGATGAAGATCCGCCGTGGCTGGATTCCAGTTATCTGCTCATGAAGCTTTATGCAGACCAGGGCTCCTGGCCTGCGCTAAGGGCACTGGCGAGCCAGGTGCTGCGGATCGCGCCGGGAGACCCGACGGCATCCGGCTACATGAGCCGCGCGCAATCCGGCAAAGACGAAGCGGCGATTGCCGCGGACACGGCACGGACGAATCCGACGCCGGAGAACTGGCTGCAGCTATCGCTGCTGTACTATCGGGCGGGGCGGTTTCCGGAGTCTCTGGAAGCGGCAAGACAATCGGCGAAGCTAAGACCGGATTACGCCGAAGCCTGGAACAACATGGCCGCGGCGTACGCCGCGATGGCGCAGTGGGATCCGGCGATCCAGATGGCGAAGATGGCGTTGCAGCTCAATCCGGGCTTCCAACTGGCGAGGAACAACCTGGCGTGGGCGGAGGCGCAGAAGGCAAAGAAGGCCCAATAGCAGCCTGCTCGCGCGGGGTCCGGGGGACGTCGGCCGGCGAACGGGTCAACAGCGAAGACCACGGGCGGAACTTGCCGCTGGCTTCCGGGTGGATTCGATCGACCATTTCGGCCTGCACCCGCAGCCTGGCGCCGGAGGCCTGCTCGACGACGCGCTGAACGGTGAGCAGACATTCCGCCGCCGGCGGGGCGCCGGGCAGGCGCGATACGCGAACGCGGAGGAGATCAGGCTTCTCCTGCACCATTTGGTATTGGCGCAACCATGGCGCCGCGCGCATCAGCGGCTCGATGAGAGCGTAGGGATGTATGCTTTCACCGCGCTCGAGCTGGAAGCGGTCTCCCACGCGACCCCGAATCTCGCGGATGGTTGCGCCCGGTAAACCGCAGACACACTTCTCCGGACCGGCGGTGACGATGTCGCCCTGGCGGTAGCGCAGAAACGGCATGGCCCATGAGTGCAGGGCGGTGCCGACGAACTCGCCGGCTTCGCCCGGGGTGGCGTGCCGGCCGTCGTCGCGGACAACCTCGCCCAGCACGGTGGCGCCGGAAAGATGGTAGAGGCCGGCTGGACATTCCCAGGCAATCATGTTGAATTCATTGCTGTCGTAGAAATCCACGACGGGAGCCCCGAACGCTTCGCCGATGCGGCTGCGCATGTCTTCGGTGACCGATTCCGAATCGGTTGTCACGAGGCGGGGACGGATCAGCGCGCGATCTGCGCCGGTCATGTCCGCGGCCAGCCAGGAGAGCGTGGCCGGGTAACCTCGCAGCACATCCGGCCGGATCTCCCTCAGCCGCGCCAGGATGGATTCGGACGGCAGCAAGCAGCTTATTTCGCGGTAGCGCAATAATCCGGCCTTCTCCCAGAGGGACGGACGGGTTGGAGTTTCGGATACGACGGCTGCCCGGCGGTCACGCCAGCGCATGCCGAGCCGGAACAGCACGCGAAGCCTGCAGGCCTGAAGGAGGCGATCCTCGAGAGGAGTTCTGCGGATCACCAGGGGAGCGCCAGAACTTCCACTGGTTGGATGAATCACCAGTTGCTCCAGCCGCCAGCCACGGGCGAGAAGATCGCCGGGGGGAAGGCCCTGCAGATCGGCTCTCGAGGTACAGGGAATGTGTTGCAGATCAGCGAGGGTGCGTATGTCGCGGGGCTCAATGCCGGCGCGTTCGAACAACCGGCGGTAGAAGGGAACGCGTTCCCAGGCGTGCCGCACCAGCGAGCGCAGGCGCCGCTGCTGATAATCTCGCAGTCGCGCAGTGCTCGCTGCGGGTCCCGCCAGCAGACCGCGAATTGCAGTGGCGTAGCGCCAGGCGATCATCAGCCGATGTCAGGGAGCAGGAAGCGCGCCGGCTGGCCGGCGGCAGCGGTGACGGTTTCGGCGGCGATATAACCGCTGCGCACGGCGCCTTCCATGGTGGCGGGCCATCCGGTGCGGGTCCAGTCGCCGGCGAGGAACAGGTTCGCGATGCCGGTTCGAGCCTGGGGGCGGAGCAGTTCGGTGCCGGGGCCCGCGGAAAACGTGGCGCGCACCTCCTTAACCACGTGCGCCTTCAACAGCGCTGCATCGCGAACGGACGGGAAAAACTCGGCCAGTTCGCGAACGGCCAGGGCGATCACTTCCGAGCGCGGCATGTCGATGAGACTGCGCGATGCGCTGACCACGAGTTGCAGGTAGCGGCCTTCGCCCTTGTTGTACATCCACTGAATGGTGCGGTCGAGCAGCGTGGCGTGCGGGAGGCTGGTGATGCAGCGGTCGAACCAGAGGTGGATGCCGGTGATGGGCGAGTGGGCCAGCGGCGGGGCGTCCAGACCGAGCGGGGCAAGCCGCTCGAAGGGCAGCGCGACGACGTAGAAGTCGGCCGTCTGTTCCGCTCCATTGACGACGACACCGCATACGCGCCGATCGCGCATGTTGAGGCGCTCGAGGGTTGACCGGAGGTGGAGGGTAACGTTGCCGATTCGCTCCCAGGCGCGGGCATTGTAGAGTTCGCCGAGGGGGACGTCAGGCACACCCATCTCATAAGAATCGTTTCGAGCGAGGAACCCGAGCCAGAAAACCTGAAAGCCGTGGCGGGCGGCGATGCGGTCCAGGTCCTCGTTGATGGTGCTGGTCAGCACCTGGCCCCAGTAACGGCGGATAGACCGCTCGGTCTGGCGCTTTTCGCGCAGCCACTCAAGCATGCTGATGCGGTCCAGATCGGTGCGGGTCAGGCGTTCGCGGCGGATGGCAAGCATGGCGCGGGCGATGCCGAGCTTGTCCCGAAGCCCCAGGAATTTCAGGGAGGCGAAACTGCCGGTGAAGTGGAAAGGGGCGGGGAGGGGGCCGGCGTGGAGGGTGGAAGCGCGTCCTCCCGGCTCCAGGAAGACGAATTCACGGTAGAAGCGTATGTCGGCGGACACGGCGAGGCGGCCATAGAAATCGAGCAGATTGACGCAGCAGCGCAGCAGGACATGCTGGCAGTTGTCGATGGAGCCCGAAGGATCGTCGCCAGGGAGTTCGT
>Ga0335078_10003328_pt1 | contig 23988 bp, 22 predicted proteins | sample Lox_Sample_32_FD_206711 | JGI IMG/M metagenome (GOLD analysis project Ga0335078, IMG submission 206711) | Soil microbial communities from Loxahatchee National Wildlife Refuge, Florida, United States - Lox_Sample_3.2 | ecosystem: Environmental > Terrestrial > Soil > Wetlands | place: USA... | reverse complement strand
AGCTCGCCCATATACCTGACCGTGCCCTCTCCCAAAAATCTGCGCAAAGTGAGGGATCCATCCGGGCCCTGCATAACCAGGTTCGTGACAGAATACATGGCGTCAAGAACGCCGCACAATGCCAGCAACCACCAGTTCTTGATCAGCGTTTGGATCACGCGCACCTCCGGATCAGGGCACTTGGCGGGACGGCTCCTCCGTGATCGTAGCACGGCAATGAATCCGGTCGTCATCCAGATAAAAAACGGGCCCGCTGACCGCCGTAGGTCCGCGGGCCCCAAGGGAAGAAACTAGATGCCTAGCGATGAGAGCTGTGGCCTCCGCCGCTCGAGTGGCCTCCGCCACCGCCGCCACCACCGCTGCTGCTGTGAGAAACATGTCCACTGCTTCCGCCACTCGGCGCAGATTGACGGGCGGGCGCAGCAGGCGTCGCACGTTCACGCACGATGGGCGGTGCGATCTGCAGCGACCGGTTGCCGCCAGAGGACGAACCCCCGTAACGCTGCGTTGACGATCCCGTGCCCGGCTGAAAGCGCCGCCAGCCATCCGACGGACTACTCTGGTAGCGCTGCGGCGCGGTGGCTGTCGCCGGACGGTCACCAGGGGTACGCCACCTGCCGGCATTCGCACCTGCTGTGTTGGCCCTTGAAGTCGTGGGATTCCCAAAGCGGCTCCACCCGCCGCCTGTGGAATTCCCGGCTGCCTGCGGCGAATTCCCGAAGCGTCGCCAGCCGCTGGAGCCAGATGCCGTGCTGGGCGCAATCCGGCCGGCCGCACTTCCCTGCCGGTTCTGCGAGCTGAAGAAGCGGCCATTGGTCAGCGCGGCGCTGCGTGCCGGCGCAGTCACCGGCCGGTCAGAAAATCGCATGCCCGCTGCCGCTGGCGCAACCGGCACCGCGCCTCTCACCAGGCTGGCTTGCTGGAGTTGGCCGGCGCTCAAGCGCATCGGCGTCGTGTAACGTCCATTGGCGAAATCTCTCGCGTTGACCGCCGTCACTCCATTTCTGACGCGCGCATTGCGGTACGTGTTGTAGATGTTCACGTTGTTCACGACGTTTACGTTGTTAACCAACATAGTCCGATTGCCAAAACCGCCGTAGAATCCCGGCCCCCACCACGGATGGAAGGCTTCAAACGGAGCCAGCGGCACCCACCCGAATCCGGGCCCGCCGAAGCCGACGCCAAACCGGAATCCGCCAAAGCCAAAGAACGCCACCAGCGCGGGACTCCAGTACGGCCGGGCATAGATCGGGCCCGGATACCAGCACCAACCATAGCCGGCGCCCCAGAACCAGCGGCCGTAATGAAACGGCGCCCAGCCCCACGGGTCATAGCTGACGAAGGTCCAGCCATACCAGGGTTCCCAGACCCAGCGGCCGTACTGGTAAGGCGCCCAGTCCGGACCCACCGTCGGCGCCCACACATCGCCATATTCCGGCACGTTCACCCACCGGCCGTTGGTATCCAGGTCGCCCGCTCCATCGATCTCAGGATTTACGTGTTGATAGCTCCTGGAATTCATGAGACTCCGATCGCGCTCCGCATTCCAGCGATCAAAATCATCTTGCGCGATCGCGGCGACCACTTGGAACTCGGGGTCGGACGGGTCACCGCGCACCATCATGGTGCTTCCGGTGCTCAGCGTCTCGACGCCGCGCGGACCGTAAACCTCTGCTTCTCCCGCGCGAGGCGTGATTTCAGCGCGGCCGTCTTCGTGCACCGTAATCCGGCACGCTCCAGGCTGCGCGGGCCGTACGGAAACCGATGGAGTACTAATCTCAACTTGTACTTGAGAATTGCGAATTACACTGAACACCACGGTGCCGCGCCCCACCTGCAACTGAACCCGCTTACTGGTCAGCTCGCTCAGCCGGATTTGGGAATCGGATGCCAGGCGAACCATGTTGGCGGAATCGAATTGGATCTCGATGCGAGCGCCGGGGGCCGCGGAGATGACATCGCCGGTCATCAGTGGCGCGTTGACGGCAGCAGCCGTGGATTCACCCGAATCGCCGCGCTGCACCGTGACGTCCCCGCCGATGATGCTGATACGGGCAACGCCGTGCTCCGAATTATCCGGATACGCGGCCTGGGGGTCCTGAGGGCGTGGGTCCTGGGCGAGTGCGTTTGCCATCGTCCCAGTCACGGCCAGCCCCAGCAGGAGCAAGTAGGAAGTGCGTCTCATCGGCGGTAACCCGCCCGCTGAATGGCACCTTGCCTTCCAATCTGGAAGCGATTGATTCTGAATGCGTTACCTGGCCGATTCCAGGCGGGCTACTGGCCGAAATGCACCACTGCCGCTTCATCTCGTGCGGCCATGGACGAATCGGGCTAACCCACAGACTTCAGCACCGTTTTCAGGTTCATGTTGCGGATCAAGCGATGGAGGTAATTGGGGTGAACGCCCAGAAGCCTTGCGGCCTCCGTGTAATTGCCGCCGGCCTGATCCACCGCGCGCAGGATCACCTGCTTCTTGGCGTCGGCTACGGCTTCATGGTACCGGGCGATGGACACGCCGGCCGGCCGTTCAGTCTCGAGGACTGCTTCCGGCAGATCCTCGGGCAGAACGAACTCCGAAGAGCCCAGAACTACGGCGCGCTCGATGGCGTTTTCCAGCTCGCGCACGTTGCCCGGCCAGTCGTAATTCATTAGGCAGACCCGGGCCTCGGGAGAGACGCCGCGCACATGGCGTTTGGATCTTTCGGCGGAGCGCGCTGCAAAGTAAGCGGCCAGCAGCGGAATGTCCTCGCGGCGCTGCCGCAGCGACGGCATCTCGATGGAAACCACGTTGAGCCGGTAGTAGAGATCCTGCCGGAAGGCACCGGCTTTGACGCTTTCCGCCAGGTCGCGATTGGTGGCCGCGATGATCCGCACATCGATGCGCACCGGCCGGGTACCACCCACGCGCTCAAACTCCCGCTCTTGAAGAACACGCAATAGCTTGGCTTGCAGAGACGGAGCCAGTTCGCCCATCTCGTCGAGAAACACGGTGCCGCCGTCTGCGACCTCGAGTTTTCCCTTCTTCTGCGCCACAGCGCCCGTGAACGCTCCTTTTTCGTGGCCGAACAATTCGCTTTCGAGCAGTGTCTCGGTGAGCGCCGCGCAATTGATGGCGACGAACGGCTTGGTCGCGCGAGAACTGTTGCGATGGATGGCGCGCGCCACCAGTTCCTTGCCAGTGCCGCTTTCGCCGGTAATCAGGACGGTTGCCTCGGTCAGCGCAACCCGCGAAACAAAGCGGTAGACCGCGCGCATCGGTGTGCTTTCGCCCACCATGTTGTGCTCGATGTTAATCTCCGCTTTCAGCCTCTGGTTTTCATCTTCCAGGCGCTCCACCTCCCTGGCATTTTCCAGCGCCACGGCGGAAATGGCGGCAATGGCCGTCATTAATTCCAGATGGTCCTGGTCGAGTTGGGCGTTGGGATCGCCGGTATCCAGATAGATCAGGCCGAGCACCCGCTCGAAAACCTTCAGCGGCACCGCTAGCAGAGACCGGGTGCCGGAAAGAGTCAGGCCCGCGGATGGCCGGAGCGCAGAGTCATCGAATGCCTCCCCGCTCAAAACTCCGACCTTTTCCTGCAGCACCTTGCGTACCAGCGTGGCACTCACCGGGAAAGGCGCTGCCGGCCCCTGTTTGCGGTCCCACGAAAAGACGGCGGTGAAATCTTCCGGATTTCCGCTGGTGAGCAAAATAGCGCCATGCGCCGCGGGAACCACCTCAAAGATGCACTCCATCAGCTGGCGCGCCAGCACCTCGAGCTTTCGCACTGAGTTGATGGCCGTACTGATTTTAAGCAGCGCCTTGAGGTCTCGAGCCACCCGCAGCGCCGGCAACGGAACGGTGGAGACTTTTTCGGGCTGCAGGTACCGGGAATCCTCGCTGCGAAGGACCACCGTGGCTCCGGTGAGGACACTTCGCTCATCCAGGCGAAGAGGCGTGGCGGCATTGGACGCTGCCGCCTGTTCTTCGGCTAGAAACAGGAGAAGCGAGTTGCCGATCTGGATCTCATCGCCGTCAGCCAGGGTACGCTCCCGCACGGGAACCCCGTTGACGAAGGTGCCATTGCGGCTTTCCAGGTCGCGAATCTGGTATTGTCCGGCTTGGGAAACGATGACACAGTGTTGCCGCGAAATAGACGGATCGCTTACCGACAAGCGGTTGGATGGGTTTCGCCCGACCGAAAACTCACTATTATCGAGCACATAAACCGAGCCTTTCAGGGGGCCATCTCTTGCGACCAGCCTGTGGGTCATATCCGGGGCCGACCCACCAATATACGGCATCGTGAGGCGGGGGTGCGAATCCTCCACTCATCTTTCAGATAGCCCGGCTATCCGTTTGGATAGTTCCAACGTGCCCCCCGCGCCGCTCGTTTGCTGTAACCATTTGATTTCCCGCCTTCGGCCGAGCCGCCGAGATCTGGCAGAGAGATTGCAACCCAGACAGCATCGTCAACCCCAGGGTGATACGGCTGGTACAGACGCTCTCGGAGGATGCATTGGCCTTATCACCCTACCCAAGGACCTGGCTGTCCGTAAGGGCTCCTTAGTAGCCGCACTCCGAATCGCGCCCTGGAGTGCGGCCCTCAAGGCCGGTTGGTCTTCCCTGCCCTTGGAATCGTACCCGGAGCCTCGCTCATCAACCCTTGTGTCACCATGAATGAGGTGAACCCAAAATCCGGCCAAAGCGGCGGTTCTCCGTTTGCCATTGTCGGCCAGCCGGCCAAAGATCCGGTCTGTGGCATGATGGTCAACCCCGCGCAAGCCGCCGGCTCCCATCGATACCGCGGAAAAACATTCTACTTCTGCAGCACTTCCTGCCTGGACCGATTCCGATCGATTCCCGAGAAATATACCGGTGAACCACCTGTGGCGGAGCCCATGCCCCCGCCGGCCTCCGGCTATACCTGCCCGATGCACCCGGAGGTGGTGCGCAGCGGTCCAGGCGCCTGTCCCATCTGCGGTATGGCGCTAGAGCCGCGGACCGTCGCGCTCGAAGAGGGAGAGAACCCGGAGCTGATCGACATGACGCGGCGGTTCTGGACCAGCGCCGCCCTCACCGCCCCGATTCTGCTGATGACCATGGGCGCGATGATCTCCGGCAGGGCCGTAACGTATTTTTTGTCGGGGCCGTTCGCCGTTTGGATTCAGCTCGCGCTGGCGACGCCCGTCGTGGTCTGGGGAGGGTGGCCGTTCTTCGAGCGGGCCTGGACGTCTGTGATGCACCGAAGTCCGAACATGTTCACGCTGATCGCCATGGGCACCGGCACGGCATACCTCTACAGCCTGGTCGCCGCACTCGCGCCTTCGATCTTCCCCGAGTCCTTTCGCGGGCACGGCGGCGAGGTAGCCGTGTATTTTGAACCTGCGGCGGTGATTACGACGCTGGTGCTGCTGGGACAGGTGCTCGAACTGCGCGCTCGCGGCCAGACATCCAGCGCCCTTCGCTCCCTGCTCAGCCTGGCGCCGAGAACCGCGCGCATCCTCCGGGATCTCGGAGCCGAGGAAGACATTGCGCTCGACCAGGTGCACGCCGGGGATCGCCTGCGTGTCCGGCCCGGTGAAAAAATTCCGGTAGACGGCGTGGTTCTGGAAGGCTCCGGCACCGTCGACGAATCCATGGTGACGGGCGAACCCATCCCCGCGGAAAAATCGCCGGGCTCCAAAATCACGGGCGGCACCGTGAATACAACCGGCAGTTTTATCATGCGGGCGGAGCGTGTGGGCAGCGACACGCTGCTGGCACAAATTGTGCGCATAACAGCGGAAGCGCAGCGCAGCCGCGCGCCCATCCAGCAAGTCGCAGATGTCATTGCCGGATATTTCGTCCCGGCGGTGATTCTGATTGCGGTGATCGCCTTCGTCGTGTGGGCTGTGCTCGGGCCGCAGCCAAGGATGGCCTACGCGCTCGTCAATGCCGTGGCGGTGCTGATTATCGCGTGTCCGTGTGCCCTAGGCTTGGCCACGCCCATGTCTGTGATGGTCGGGACCGGGCGCGGCGCAACTGCCGGCGTCCTGATCCGCAATGCCGAAGCGCTCGAGGTTCTGGAAAAAGTCAACACCGTGGTGTTCGATAAGACCGGAACGCTGACTGAAGGCAAGCCGCGCGTGGTTTCAATCATGGCGGAGCGGAGCGAATCTGATGTCATCCAATTCGCCGCCAGTCTCGAGCGTGCCAGCGAGCATCCGCTGGCCGCCGCCATCATCAGGAGCGCGGAAGAGCGCGGGCTGGAGATTCCCAAACCGGAGCACTTTCGGTCAATTTCCGGCAAAGGCGTGACAGGTGGAGTGGAATCCCGGCAGGTGGCTGTCGGCAGCGAGGAACTGCTGCGCGAGCTGGAGATCGATCCCGGCATGTTCGCCGGCCGCGCCGATGTCTTGCGGCGCGAGGGGCAGATCGCAATTTATGTTGCCATCGAAGGACGCGTCGCGGGTTTGCTAGGTATCACCGACCCGATCAAGGCCACTGCCGCCGACGCCATCAAGTTCCTGCAAGATGACGGTGTCCGCGTGGTAATCCTGACCGGCGACAACCGCACCACTGCCGAGAGCGTGGCCCGCCAATTCGGTATCGATGAGGTTCACGCCGAGGTGCTACCCGATCAGAAGGCTGAAATCGTCAAGCGCCTGCAACACGAAGGACGAACTGTCGCCATGGCCGGCGACGGCATCAATGACGCTCCCGCGCTGGCGCAGGCTCAGGTTGGCATCGCCATGGGCACTGGGACGGATGTGGCGATGGAAAGCGCCGGGATCACGCTGGTTCGCGGCGATCTGCGCGGCATTGTGCGTGCCCGCAAGCTCAGCTGTGCGACCATGCGCAACATCCGCCAGAATCTGTTTTTTGCGTTCATTTACAACACCGTGGGCGTCCCAGTTGCTGCTGGCGTGCTTTATCCTTTCTTCGGATTGCTGCTGAGCCCCATGATCGCCAGCGCCGCCATGACCTTCAGCTCCGTTTCGGTGATTGCGAATGCGCTCAGGCTGCGTCGCCTTGAGCTGTAGGGGCGGACTTTCTTCAGGAACCTGCGCCGTGGCGTATGATCGAACATATGGATCGCCGAACCTTCTTGCAGGCCGCGGCCTCTGCGCCTGCCGCGCTAGCTGCCACCCTGCACGAGGACTTGCCGAAGTACCGCGTCGTGAGCCGGTTTCAACCGGCGGCTCATCCAGGCATGCCGGGATCCTACCCGGGCCAGGTGGCGCGCGTGCACGCGGCGAAGTGTATCGACGAGCAGTCGGAAAAGGTGGACGCGGCGGTGGTCCGTGAAATGATGGCGCAGGGGATGTGCGCGCTCACCGGCGATAAAGATCCGCGCGATAGCTGGGCGCGCTTCTTCACTCCGTCCGATGTGGTCGGGATCAAGGTCAACTGTTCTGGAGCGCCTCGCATCATGTCCACGCCGGAGGTGGTCGCCGAGATCGTGCGTAAAGTGATCGCGGTGGGCGTGAAGCCTGAGAAGGTCTGGATCTACGAGCGCTTTCGGAACCAGGTGGATACCGTGCACTACGATCGCTTCATCCCGCACGGCGTGAACATCTGGACGGCGGAACAGTCACGCGGCTCGATCGCCGGCTACGATCCGGGCACCTATGTCGACGTGAATTTCTTCGGCGAAGAGGATACGCGCTCCAACCTCGCCCGCCTGGTTGTGGATCCGCTCACCAAGATCATCAATGTGCCCAACATGAAGGACCACGGGGCGGCGGGCGTTACCGGCTGTCTCAAGAACATTGCGTACGGCAGTTTCTCCAACGTGGCGCGCTCGCATTCCGGGTTCAAGAGCAACACGTATTCGTTCATCGGGACTTTAGCCGCGGTCGAGCCGCTCCGCTCCCGCACCGTTCTCCAGATCATGGATGGGCTGCGCGGCGTATGGCACGGCGGCCCGTTTTCGTTCAAGCGCAAATTCCGGTTTTACCCCAAAGAGATGATGTTCGGCACCGATCCGGTGTCCGTTGACCGCCTGCTGCTGGACGTAATCGACAACAAGCGCGCGGCCGAGCATGCCAGCTCGGTCTGGGACCGTTCCATGGCCAACGTCAAACCCGGCTGGAATTACGACGACAATGCCAGCATCAACCGGTTCATCCGCGAGCCCGGGCACATTGAATACGCATCCACACTCGGACTGGGGGTGTACGACATCGGCAAAATTCAGGTCAGGAAGATCGAGCTCTGATGCTGGCCTTCGTCGCGGCGGCATTTTTGCCGGTCCTTTACTGGGACTACGGTGTTTCGACAGCGAGTGCGGTGAAACAAGCCGGCGTCGAGCGCCTTTATGTTCCCGCTGATCAGTTGGCTGCCTGGAAAAGCCAGGGCTTTGACGCTCAGGCGTTCCATCAGTCAAAGTTCGTGAAGGTTCCGCCGCCGGGCGTCGAATACAAGATGGATGTCGCCGCAGCCACCAGCGCACCTTGGGTGGACTCGAACGGCTGGCGCTTTGCGCGCGATGGAAGCCGCGCCTACTACTACGACGTTCCCTGGCGGAAAGCCGTGCTGGCCCTGGCCGAGGCCTATGCCAACGGTGTCGCCGCCGTCATTCATCCGGATGCCCACGACCTCACTCGATTCGGAAAGATGCTGGCGTTCCTGGAGAGCATCGACGGCCCGGCCTTGCCGGCGATGGCGAACGTCGGAATCATGGACGACGGATCGGACGAAACGGGCGAAGTGCTCAATCTGATGGCCCGGCGCAACCTGCTGTTTCGCGTGGTTGCAGCGCCCGATCCTAGCCTCGATCTGAACGTACAAATCGGCTCGCCGGATTTTTCAAAGGAGGCAGCCTCAGATCCATTTGCCTTCGCCACACTGGTGCGCCAGAAGTTGACCGACGAGAAGCGGCTGTTGCGCCTGTATGGGAGCGATGTTGTGCTCGGCAGGCTGAACGGAGATGCCGCTCACGTCCGCGTCCATCTCCTCAATTACGGCGGAGGAAAAGTGGACGGGCTACGTGTGCACGTTCGTGGCGAGTATGCGCACGGCACGCTGGCGGCGTTCGGAGTTCCACGCTCCGCGCTCACCGACTATGCAGTGTCTGACGGAGGGACGGAGTTTACGATTGCCACGATGGACGTTTATGCGGTTGTGGATTTGAAGAAATAGGCAGCAAGAAAGCAAATGCCAGTTTCCAGAAGAGAGTTCATCGCCGGAGCCGCTTCGTTGCTGCCGGCGCAGCCCGCCCCGGCCCGGCCGAAGCTGGCAGCCATTTGCACCATCTACTTCCGCATGTCGCACTCGCAGCACATCGTAGACCGTTTTCTCGACGGCTACGGATGGAACGGCACGCATCACCATCCGCCAATGGATCTGGTTGCGCTGTACGTCGATCAGGTCGGCAACGATGATCTAAGCCGCGAGCGTGCGGCCCGCCACCCGGAGATGAAGATCTACCCAACGATCGCCGACGCGTTGACGCTGGGAGGCAGCAAACTCGCTGTAGACGGCGTGGTGCTGGTGGGCGAGCATGGCCACTACCCGCGCAACGAAAAAGGACAGACAAAATATCCCCGCTACGAATTTTTCGAGCAGATCGTCAAGGTGTTTCGCGATAGCGGGAGGTCGGTGCCCGTTTTCAACGACAAGCACCTTTCGTGGAACTGGGACTGGGCGAAGGAAATGTACGGGACGTCCCGCAGCATGGGCTTTGCCTTCATGGCCGGTTCCAGCCTGCCGGTCACGTGGCGCACGCCGTCGGTCGAGATGCCGGCCGGCGCGAAGATCCGTGAAGCGGTCTCGGTCTGCTATGGCGGCGTGGACAGCTACGACTTTCACGGTCTGGAGACCATTCAGTGCATGGTCGAGCGCCGCCGCGGGGGAGAGAGCGGAGTCAAATGGGTGCAGGCGTATCGCGGAGAAAATTTTTGGAAAGCCTGTCAGGAGGGCATTTGGCCGCGCGATTTGATGGAGGCCGCGTTGTGCCGCAGCCACACGCTGAAACCGGCCCGCCCGGGCTTTAACGATATCTTCCTAACCGCGGACGACATGCGGCGCCTGGTCAATGACCCAGTAGCCTATCACTACGAGCACGAAGATGGCCTCAAGTGCACGATGCTCCTGCTGGACGGACTGGTCAGGGATTTCAACTTCGCGGCTCGGATCGATGGCCGCACCGCACCCTTCTCCACGCAGATGTATCTACCCATGCCCGATGGGCGCACTACACTCGCCAATTTCTTTAGTCCCCTGGTGAACAACATGGAGCAGATGTTTCTCACCGGGAAACCCACGTATCCGGTCGAACGCACGCTGCTGACAACGGGACTGACCGCCGCAGGCGTCGAGAGCCTTTACCGCAACCAGGCGCGCGTCGAGACGCCGCATCTCGGAATCCATTACCAGCCCTCGAAGGAATCGACCTTCTGGAGAACGTGATGCAACGGATCGCGGTCATTACGACGGTCTATCGATACCTTTCGCACGCTCAGCATGAGGCCGACCGAATTCTCGTAGGTTATCCGCACCAGGGGCAATGGCACCGGCCAGACATGAAGATTGTGTCCCTCTATGTGGATCAAAAGCCGGAAGGTGACTTGAGCGCGGCGCGAGCCCGCGAATTTGGATTTCAGGTGTACCCCACGATTGCGGAAGCGCTTCGCTGCGGCGGAGAAAAGCTGGCGGTCCACGCGGTCATGATCATCGGCGAGCACGGGGATTACCCTCGCAACGAAAAGGGCCAGATCCTCTACCCGCGCTACGAATGGTTCAAGCAATGCGTGGACGTATTCGAAGAAGACGGGCGTGCCGTCCCGGTCTTCAACGACAAGAACCTTTCGTACAGTTTCGAAAGAGCGAAATGGATGGTGGATGCCTCCAGGCGTCTCGGCTTTCCGGTGCTGGCCGGCTCGTCACTCCCTGTCACCTGGCGTTTGCCGGATATCGAATTACCGCTTGGTTGCGAAATCGACGAAGCGCTCATGGTGGGAGAGGGCGAGTCGGACGCTATGGACTACCACGCGCTCGAAGCGCTTCAATGTATGGTCGAGCGCCGTAGCGGCGGCGAGACGGGCGTCAAGGCCGTGCAATTGATCGAAGATGACGCGGTGTGGAAAGCGGGTGACGCAGGCCGATGGTCGAAAGAGCTGCTGACGGCGGCGCTCTCGCGCAGCGATACACCGCAAGGGTTGACGGTCAAGGACGGCCGCACGCAGGACCTGGTACACAATGGCGAACTCGAGAAACTGGCCAGGAATCCCTGGGCCTACTTCATCGAGTACACCGACGGCCTGAAGGCCACACTGCTGATGTTGAATGGCGTAGTGGCGGATTTCAATTTCGCCGCGCGCATCAGGGGATGGGGGGCTCAATCGACGCAATTCCTTTTGACGCCTGAGCCGAATGTGACCTACTCCGCGTGCTTGATCAGTAAAGTCGAGGAGATGTTCACCACTGGCAACGCTCCGTATCCGGTAGAGCGCACACTCATTGTGAGCGGGATTCTCGAGAGCTGTTTGACTTCGCGCGCCGAGGGTCACAGGCGGCTCGAGACGCCACACCTGAACGTGCGCTATAGTGCGCCGCGCAAAAGCCAGCACTGCCGGACGTGAGTTACTTCGCCTGTGGAACCCTCTCCACGAGGGTAATGAACGTCAGGCTCGCTCCACCGACGCTGCCAACAACTTCCCAACATCCCGTGGTCGGAAAGATGATTCCCGTTGCTTGAAACCCGGTATCGCCGTAACCTTCCGGAATCCGTGCACGCAAAGGCGGCGCGGCGCCGTCCAGCCTTCGGCCGGTGATCGTCAATTGCCCAGTCACTCCTCGCCACCACGGAAACTTCATGCTGAGAGAGCCATCTTCGAGGACGGGCCCGGAGCCGCCGGGCACGAACACCACCTTGCCTTGAGGCCAGAGCACCGTTCCGAGCGCATCACTCCCGTAGGACTCGGGGCTCACGGCTACTCCTGCGGGCATCTTGCCGTTGGGTTTGGTCACGGCGCAAGACGGGGCCGCGCTGGACTGCTCACCCGCCCAGGCGCCAGAAACCGAGAGCATAGCAAGCAAGGATAATCCCGCCGCTGTTAAACGTAGCACCAAGGTCCGCCTCTTGCCGGTTCTTCAAGTATAGAGCGGACAAGCAGGTCGCCAGACGGGAAAAGTCGTGTTCTTGGTTCGCTGACACCTGGAACCTGACACCCGGACCCTGTCTTCCGGTTAATGCCCAGCCTTGGCAGGCTGTGGAGGCGGCGCCTTGGCTGCCGCTAGTTCTTCCTTCTTCGTGGCCGGCGTTTGCGACACGTTCAGGTATTGCACAATGACCGAGATACGCCGGTTGCTGGCGTTGGTCGGATCCTGCGGCGTGCGCAGCCGCTGATCGGCGAATCCCCGGACTTGCCCGATTTGAGCGGGGCGCAGCCCGCTCGCCTGCATGAGGCGGCGAGCCGAGTTGGCCCGGTCAGCGGATAGCTCCCAATTGCTGTAGCTGCCGTCCCCGGAGTATGGTTTAGCGTCGGTGTGGCCTTCGATGAGCAGAGTGTTAGACAGTTTGCCCAGTTCCGCGGCTAGCCGCACCAGCAACTCTTCGCCGCGGTCTGTAGGATGAGCATTGCCGCTTTCGAAAAACATGCCATTTTCGTTCTCCAGCAATTCCACGCGCAAACCCTCGTTGGTGATGGTCAGTTCAACGTTGTTTTTCATCTGCTGAAACTGCGGAATCGTCTTCATCGCTTGTTCCAGCTTTTCCTTGAGCTGGCCCATGTCATCTTTGGTGACGTTCACGCTCTCGCCCAAGCCGGCCATGGCGCTGCCCATCAGCTTGCCATTACCGGAGGGATCTTTGAAGTAGCTGGATATGGCCTTTTGGATCTTCTGGTTGGTGTTCAGCAGCCAGAGCACGATGAACAGAGCCATCATCGCCGTAACAAAATCGGCATAAGCTACCTTCCAGGCGCCCCCATGATGGCCGCCGTGGTTCTGTTTTTTCTTGATGATGATAACCGGCGCCGCAGAATTTTCTGGTTCGGGCACGGTTACTTGCTCTCCTTGCCTGAGGCGGCGGGCTCGGGTGCTTCACCCCCCGCTGCCCCTGGAGCCGGCGCTGCGCCACCCCGTTTGCAGTATTGCTCCATCTCCTGGAACGTGGGCCGCAACTCGGCGGGTATGGTGCGGCGGGCGAACTCGATGGCAAGGATAGGCGCGGAGCCTCGAATAAACGCGTTTACGGCCACTCGCAGGCAGTGATAAAACTGCGCCTCCGCGTCGTTCAGCTTCCCCATATTGGAGGCCAGAGGACCGACAAAGCCATAGCACAGCAGGATGCCCAGAAAGGTCCCTACCAACGCCGCCGCCACTTTGTGTCCGATCTCTTCGGGCGGCCCGCCCAAAGCCCCCATGGTGATCACAACACCAAGGACAGCGGCCACAATACCCAGGCCGGGCAGCGAGTCGGCGATGGTGGTAAGCGAGGCGACTGGAACGCTCGCGCTTTGGTGGTGCACTTCCATGTCCAGCTCCATCATCTGATCCAGTTCGAAGGAGCCCACGCCGCCACTGATGTACATGCGCAGCGTATCGCACACGAAATACAGGGCGTGATGATTCTTTAGAAAGCCCGGATAGTTCTTGAACAGCGCGCTCTTGTGCGGCTCCTCGATATCCGCCTCCAGCTTGACGGCGCCATTTTTGCGGGCATAGTGAAACAATTCGTTCAACATCTTCAGATGCTGCAAGTAGAACGGTTTGGAAAATGGACTGGGAAGAAATACACCGGTGAAACCCTTGAAGATGCGAATGATGACGGGCAACGGATTGGCCACTAACATCGTGCCCAGCGCAGCTCCGCCGATGATCAGCAATTCCGCCGGCTGGACCAGCACCATGAGGTTGCCACGCTCCATGAGATAACCGCCGACGATGGCGCCGAAGACAATGACAATCCCGATGATCGCGAACATAGCCAGGTTGGCCTTGTAGGGCCTCGCAGGTCTATCGGCTTATTTGCGCTCTGAGCTTAGTTCCACCGGCAGCAGGCTAGCCGCCGGCACCGACCGAAGGAGGGCGGCTCGAAAGAAACCGGCCCTCGGGATCGTACGAGAGCGTGATCTGTTGCGGAATGGTGAGCTCGCGATTGCCACTGGCGGGATCCAGCGACTCCCGGTAGGGAATGCCTTTCAGATCCAGATACCTTCGTGCCCCGCGCAGCGTTCCCTGTTCGCGCATCATGCTGGCGATGCGATAGGCCTTCTGCCGCACACCCCGTTGCTGTTCGCGGGCACGTTGCCGGTATTCAAATCCCCGCAGTTTTTCGTTCAGTCTCTCCCGGGCACGCCTGTTCAATGCGTTCCAAGATACTCTGGCGCTGGGCGCGCGGTCAAGTCGCCCGGCGTTCCACCACCACTGCGGTGCCGTAGGCCAGCACCTCGGTGACTCCGTTCATCAGTTCGGTCGCATCATAATGCGCCGCCACTATCGCGTTGGCGCCCAACTCAGCCGCATGCTGGAGCATCAGCTCGAACGAGTCGGACCGGGTCTGTTCGCACAGTTTGGTAAATAGCGAGATATTGCCGCCCACGATAGTCTGCAGCCCAGCGCCGATTGTGCCGATCACCGAGCGCGATCGCACCACAATGCCGCGCACCAGGCCGAGGTTGCGAACGATTCGATAACCCGGCAGCTCCAGCGCCGTGGTCACCATGTTGTGCGGGATGGCGCCTGGTGTATTTCCCGAAGAAGTGCTCATCGGTTCTCTCCCGCAGGCATCATACTTGAAGAGTGGTTGGGATAACATCCTCAGAATAGGAGGACGAATCGTATGAGCACGTCGGGGACTGGCACCACCGTCCCTAACCCGGCGCCCAACAAACCGCCAGCCCGCTCTTCGTGGACGGTGGTGCCTGTCCCCTCTTGCACCAGCCCGGACCGGCTCATCGGGGATTTCTTCGTCGACCAGTCCGACGCATAGCGTAAATTATCCTCTCACTAAGCGATACTTCTTGGTATGGAGAATTGATGATGGGCAACAAATCGTCGGAGGAGTGGATCGCCCAATACGCCGCCAGCCATCAGAATCCTGTGAATCGGGCCTGTCACACGGTGGGGATTCCGATGATCGCCGTTTCCCTGTTGCTGGTTCCCTTCGCCTTTTGGCGGCCGCGGTCGTGGTGGGTACCTGCGGCCTTATTCATCGTGGGATGGGTATTTCAGTTTGTAGGGCACGCCTTCGAGCGTAAGCCGCCGGAGTTTTTCAAAGACTGGCGTTTTCTCTTCGTCGGTCTGCGTTGGTGGTTCGCAAAGATGGCCGGAAGGGCCTGACCGGCGTTACTCGATCACCACGGCTTTCGCCTTGACCTCGCAGCCCTTGGCCGCTGCCAGGCTGTCGTCCAGGGACCATTTCATGCTCTGCCACGCGGAATTTTCGAAGTCCCGGCGGGAGAGGCTCATCAACGGCTCGATGTCCCGCTCGCGGCGTCCCAGCGGATTCCGATCCAGGGAGAGAGATGCCTCGATGTCGTCTGTCGCCGCCCGGCTTTCATTTTGGACCGACCCGGACTCCGAGGTGTCCCAGTGAGTGCCATACTTGGCGTCGATCTGCTTGACCAGGTCCGCAACCCGATCGAAGGTGATCTGCTCCTTGTTCGCTTCGGCGGCATCCACGGGGATATGGAGATCAAACAGCCGTTTCATTTGCACCACGGTCAGCTTGCTGTCCACGGGCAGCATCAAGACTCCGGTGTACAAACCGCTCTCGCTCAGAAACACGCCGTGAACCGGAAGAAGCCCGCACAAGGTGGTGCTCTTCAAAATCGGAAGCACTGTTGCGTCAGCAACGATAAACGGCGACCGGCTCTTCGCCAGCGAATCCATCAACCGGGTATACGGCATGGGTTCGCCCGTATAACCACCGTCCACGAAGTTTTCCGCCAGTCTGCCGAGATCGGCCGCGCTCAGATCGTGATAGGACTTGCTGATCACGGCGGCATACTTCTTGCGCACGTCTGTCAAGTCCCGCAAATGAATGACGGCCTGGTCGTCACCGGAGCTCTTGATGTGAGCGGTCACCCAATGCGGCTGGGCTTCTATGACCTTTTCGAGATCGTCACCGATGCAGACGTTGGAGAAACAGGTGCTCTTAAACGTGGTCGCTGTCTTGTCTTCGGCGAAGGCCGGAATAAGACAAAGGAAACCGAGAATGACTAGTTTTCTCATCTGGCGCCCCTGACTGTTACAGCACAATTGTAGGCAATTCACCCAAACGAATCATGTTCTCCAAGGTTAGGTCGTAAAGGGAGCCGCCAGTTAACTTCGGCGGTGGCTTGCCGTTAGAATGGCCTCATGCACATCCGCGGCGGCGCGTGGTTTCTGTTGGCGGCTGGAGTCATTATGGCCCAGACCGGCAACAATCAGAGCCTGAACGGGAAATACTATTTTCGCCATCTGCTTTTCACCACCGATGCCTCGGACCACCTCACCGCGATTAGCAGCCTCTGGGGATCGATTACTTTCGACGGGAGTGGACATTACGCGGTCGCCGGGCAATCGGCCGTTGGAAGTACGCCACCTGTCGCCGCCACTGGCAGCGGCACATATTCGGTCAGCCCGGCGGATTTTGTCACGCTGACAAATCCACAAGACCACACGCTCACCATTAACGGGCGTCTGGGCGTGGTGGTCGCGGCGTCCGGCCCACAGGCCGCCGAGATGATGATCATCGGATCGAGCACCGAGGCGACGGGAAACACCTTCGACCTGTTCGTCGCCATCCCGGCGGCGACGGGCACTTCGAACAGCTCTCTCTCCGGCGCCTATAACGCGGCCACGCTGGCGTTTCCTTCCGGCACCGCAGCCGCGGTGCGCAGCGCGCTTTTCAGTTTGCCGGGAAACGCGAGCGGCGGGTTTGCAAATATTGGGATCAGCGGCCATGGCGCGAGTATCACCGGGGGCCTACCGACTACCCAGACGCTTAGCGGCGGCACTTACACTATGCAGGCGGATGGCAGTGGCTCTGCCTCGTTCCCGCTTCAGTCGGGATTAACCGACGCCACCCAGTTGCTCAGCGGAAGCAAGACGATCTACCTTTCTCCCAGCGGCGACGTGATTCTAGGCGGCTCGAACGACGGCACGCAACAGGACATGCTAGTGGGATTCAAGTCCGGTAATACAAATACGTGGACCAATTATTTCTGGGAGGGGGGCCTCCGGTTCGAGAGCGGCGGATTCGCCAGCGCCTATAGCGGCTCACTCTATTCCACCGGAAGCGGGATTCTCACGTTGACGCGACGCGAGCATCAATTGCAGTCAACGGGCGCCGTGACTTACGACTTCACAGGAGTGAACGCCTACACGCTCGGGGCCGCGGGAACGGGCACGGTGGAGTTGACCAATGTAGCCGTTGGCGGGGCCGGCAATGGCTTCGTGGGAGCGGCCGGAAATGCCAGCGACCCCATAGGCTACGAGCTTTACCTGGGGGTTCGCAGGCCGACACTCTCCGGGAGCGGCGTATTTCTGAATCCCCTGGGAGTGGTCAGCGCAGCCAGTTTTGCGCCGGGCGGCGGGCCCATCGCGCCGGGCGAATTCGTAGCATTGTTCGGCTCGAATCTCGCGGCCAAGTCCGACACGGCCGCGCCACCGTATCCGCTCCACTTGAGCGGCGTGTCCGTTACGTTCAACGACGTGCTGGCGCCCCTTTACCTCGTGAGTCCCGGGCAGATCAATGCGCTGGTTCCGTATGAAATCACAGGACCTAGTGCCACTATAGTCGTGAACAACGGCAGTCCCTCCAACCCGGTTCAGGTGCCGGTAGCGGCGACCGCACCCGGCGTTTATTCGCTCGATCAAAGCGGTTTTGGCCCGGGAGCGATCCTGCACGCGGACTTCACGGTGGTCAATGCTGCGAGCCCGGCCAAGGCGGGAGAGACGGTCCTGGTATACCTGACCGGGCTGGGCGCGGTGAACCCGCCAGTTGCCGATGGGACCGCCGGCGGCACCAATCCGTTAAGCAACGCGCTTGCGCAGGTGAATGTGTACATCGGTGGCGTTCCGGCCACGGTTACCTACGCCGGACTCGCGCCTTTGTACCCAGGCCTCTATCAACTCAATGTCGTGGTGCCGCCAGACCTGGCGGTGAGCGCCGTGAGTCCGTTGCCGCTGGCGGTCGCAACGCCCGAGAGTTTTCACGATCAAGTGGACCTCATGGTCGGCCCGTAGCCGGCTTCCTCAAGGTCTTTCCTCATTCATCCGATATTCAGCCTGAGCCCTTCTGGCGGCTTCGACCTCGCAGAGACGCCTATGACATCTTGGACCATTGGAAGAAAGTTGACGGCAGGTTTCGGCGCGATGGTGGCGCTGATTCTTGCTTTGAGTTATTTCTCGTTTCGCTCCATTTCCAAGCTGGGGTTGGTGGTCGCGGCCGGGACCGCGGAGAAGATGGACCGTGTGGGCGCTCTCCGTTTGCAGCTTCAGGCGATGATCACGCACGTGAAGGCCAACCAGCTCAGCTACATTGCCACGCATATCTCGCGGCTGGAAGGTCATGGCGCGTCAGATATGCAATGCGCGGGCTGCCACAGCATGGACCGGTCCGAAGAATCGCGGCGCGCATTCGAGACCATGGCCGGGCGAGCGGAAGAACAAATCGCCGCACTTCGTGCGTCCATCCCAGACGAAGGCGGGCAGAAAAGCTTGAAGGTGCTCGAAACCGGCATTGCCGCCTGGCGTCGCCACTACCAGGAGTTCCTCTCGCACATCGGCGAAAACAATTATGAAGCGGCACATGACCTGGTGGGGGACCAGATGACGCCCCTGCTCCAGGAAGTCGATAAGGCGGCGGAAGAGTTGACCGATCAGCAGCGCGGGTTTATGGCGGCCTCGGGCGCGGACGCACGAAATATCGTGGTTCGCAGCCGTTGGATGGCGGTGCTGTTGGTCGGCCTGAGCCTGGCGGCAGGGGCCTCGGTCCCGTTCCTGATTCGCGGAATCAACCACGTTCTCCGCAAGGCGGTTGCGGATTTGAGAACGGGGGCCGAACAGGTGAATAGCGCCGCTCGCGAGGTCTCGACTTCCAGCCAGTCGGTGGCGCAAGGCGCCTCCCAGCAGGCCGCTTCCTTGGAACAAACGTCCGCCTCCTCCATGGATCTGACCTCGGTAACTCGCAAGAACGCCCAGCATTCCCGGTCCGCCGCGGATTTCACCGGACAAGCCACGCAAACGGTCGAAGCGGCCAACCGCCACCTTGAGCAGATGGTCGCTTCGATGCAGGCGATCAACGCCTCCAGCGACAAGATTTCAAAGATCATCAAAGTGATCGATGAGATCGCATTTCAGACCAATATCCTGGCACTGAATGCGGCCGTAGAGGCAGCACGGGCCGGCGAGAGCGGCGCGGGCTTCGCGGTAGTGGCGGACGAGGTCCGCAATCTGGCCGCGCGTTGTGCGCAAGCGGCTCAGGACACGAGCTCGCTGATCGAGGACTCCATCGCCCGGTCCACGGATGGCAAGGCGAAACTGGACCTGGTGGCGACGGCCGTTCATGACATCACCAGCCATGTCGCGCAAATCAAGAGTTTGGTGGATGAGGTCAGCCTGGGAAATGAAGACCAGGCGCAGCGCATTGAACAGATCTCCAAAACCCTCTCGGAGATGGATCAAGTCACGCAGAACGCCGCCGCCAGCGCTGAACAGAGCGCCTCGGCCGGCGAGGAACTGCACGCGCAGGCCGCATCCTTATCGGAAATTGTAAGCCGGCTCACCGCCCTGGTCGGGCGGGCATAACCTCACGCGCTGGCAGCGGCGCCCTGTCCATCACTCGAGTCCGGCCGCGCAAGTAGAATGAAGGTATGTGGGCGGCGCTTCCGGCTTGGCTTCTCCTGTTCGCTCCCGCGACAGACTTTCAGGGCGACGGCTTGAAAGCGCTCGAAGCCAAGCAGTACGACCAGGCGGTACAACTGTTCACCCAGGCGGTCGCGGCCGATCCGAACGATTACGCGGCACACTTCCACTTGGCGCTGGCGGAGAGCCTGCTCGGCAAGGACGCTGACGCCATTCCCGAATATCAAAAGACGCTCCAACTCAAGCCCGGCTTATATCAGGCGGAACTCAACCTGGGCATTTTGCTGCTCCGGGGAAAGCGGGCGGCGGAAGCCGCGCCGCATCTCCAGGCCGCGGTTGAAGCCAGGCCCAAGGAATTTCGCGCGCAGTGGCATCTGGCGGAAGCGCTGCTGGCTACGGGAGATGCCATCCAGGCCGAACCGCACTACCAGGCGGCCGTGGAGTTGGACGGCAAATCGGCCGCGGCCCAACTGGGCTTAGCCCGGGCGCAAGCGAAACAGAATCGCCTGAGCGAAGCGGCGGAGCATTTCGGGAAGGCCGCTCAACTCGATGCCAGCTTTAACGATGCGTTGCTGGAACTGGCTGGGCTCTACGAACAGGGCCACCAGCCCGACGATGCGATCGCCATTTACCAGAAGTTTCCGGACAACGTAGGCGCTCAGGAGCGGTTGGGCGAACTGCTGGTCGAGAGCAAGCGGTTTGGTGAAGCCATTCCCTACCTCGAGAAAGCCGTGGCCCGCGACCCTACAGCGGCCAACCGGCTCGCCTTGGCCACGGCGTACCGGATGAACCAGGAGCCGGCGAACTCGCTCGAACAGCTGGGAAAGGCCGTGGCAGCAGAACCGGCGAGCTATGATCTGCGCATGGCCTACGGTCGCGCGCTGCGCGATCAGCGGCAATTCATGCCGGCCGCCAATCAATTTGCAGCGGCAGCGCAGCAGAAGCCGGACACCAAGGAAGTCTGGAATGAACTAGCCGGCGTTCTGACCATGGCCGAGCAGTACCCTCAGGCGCTGGCGGCGCTCGATCGCGTCCACGCTTTGGGGCAGGAAATCCCGGGCGATTACTATTTGCGTGCCATCATTCTGGATAAGCTGCACCAGTTAAAGCCGGCGCTCGATGCGTATCAGAAGTTCCTGGCTTCGAGCGGGGGCAAGAATCCGGATGAGGAATTCAAGGCCCGACAAAGGTCTCGGATTATCGAGACAATGTTGAACAAGAGATGAAGCTAGCGATCCTGTTACTTCTGCCGCTGGCTGCGCCCGGTGGCAAACAGGCCGGGACGGCTCCCGAGGACCTGGCGCACATTCAGGCGGAACCGCGTCCGGACAAGCGCGCCCACCTGGCGCTGGATTATGCCGACGGAGCACTCAAACAAGCTCGGGAGGCCTACGATAAGGGCGATAACCCGGGGGTATCCACCTTCCTGGACGAGGTGCAGCAGTCCGTCAAATTGGCCCAAACCTCATTGCAGCAGACGGGCAAGAACCCCAGCCGCAGCCCGAAACACTTCAAGTATGCAGAACTGAAAACGCGCGACCTGCTGCGCAAGCTGGAGAGCTTCCGGGAGGCCATGAGCGTGACGGACCGGCCGGTGGTAGATCAGGTGATTGCCGCGGTGCAAAAGATCCACGACGCTCTGCTGGACGGCATCATGGGGAAAACCAAGTGAAACCGTTTTTCGTGTTACTCTGCCTGATCGCTGTGCCGCAGTTGTTCGCGCAGCGGGATTTTTTGACCGCTGATGAGACCGACCAAGTGCGCCTGGCCCAGGATCCCAACGACCGGGTGAAGCTGTATCTGCATCTAGCCAAGCAGCGGCTCAACCTGGCGCACAGCGCGCTTTCCAAGGACAAAGCCGGACGCTCCATTCTGGTGCACGATGCACTCGAAGACTACAGCCAGATCATCGATGCTATCGATACGGTGTCCGACGATGCGCTCAAACGCAAGCTGGACATCAAGGAAGGGATGGCGGCGGTAACGGCTGGAGAAAAGGAGTTGCTCGCCGAGCTCGAGAAGATTGAGGAAAGCCAGCCCAAAGACCTGGCCCGCTACGAATTTGTTCTCAAGCAGGCGTTAGAAACAACGCGCGATTCCCTCGACCTTTCGCAGGAGGATCTCGGGCAGCGCGCTGCCGAGGTCGAGGCCAAAGAGAAGAAGGAGAAGAAAGAACTCGAGGCCGCCATGTCGACCGAAGAACTCGCGCAAAAAAAAGCCGCGGAAAAGAAGGAAGGCGAAACCAAGCGCAAGCCGCCTACTCTTTACCGCAAAGACGAGCAAAAAAAAGAGGACCAGCCGTAGCTAGCCGGTGCAACGTGTCAGGCCGAGCAAATGCTCGGCCCCTACAAGAAGTTATGACAGCGCCTGCAATAGCCGTGTCCGACCTGGGCGAGGCACGCCCGATCTGATTTTCTTCACACCATCGAGCCGTCAGTTCGCCGGCGCGTAATACCCGCGTCTCCAGTCCGCCGAGAGTTTCCGCAGTCCGGCCGGCCGCACGATCTTCACGCGAACGCGGCGGTACTTTCCGTCGCGCTCCTGGTTGGCGGGTGTGTAGCCCAGCACATATTGGTGCCGAAGCTCGAGGCCGATCTTCTCCGCCACGGCAGGCAGGTCGCGGGGATGATCGATCTCGTAATAGCGCCCGCCGCCCTGCTCGCTCAGCTCGCTGAGCAAGTCGGGTCCCATCAGGTTCTCGAAACCTCCGCCATCCCGGGTGACGCCGATCGCATAGATCTCGACATCCGACTCTCGCGCCAGATTTTTCACATCCCGAGTGCAAAACCGGCTGTGGTTGTCTCCGCCATCCGATACGATGAGCAGCGCCTTCCGGGGGTTGTGCGCCTTTTTCATCTGTCCGAGCGCCAGATAGACCGCGTCCAGCAGAGCCGTGCTTCCTTCGGGTTGCGCTAGCGCCACGCGGTTCTGGATTTTTTCGGGGGCGCGGGTGAAATCCATGGTCAGCGCCGCATGGTCGCGAAACTCCACCAGACAGAATTCATCCTCCGGGTTGGCGGCCTTGAGGAACTGCGCCACTGCCTCCTGCAATTGGCTGAACTTTGGGGTCATGCTGCGGCTGAAATCGAGCACCAGTCCGACGGAGAGTGGCGCCTCCTCGGCCGAGAAATACCGGACCTCCTGCTCGGTTTTCTCCTCGAAGATCTGAAAATTCTCTTTGGCGAGTCCGGTCACAAAGCGGCCCTTTTCGTCTGTGATCGCGACGTGGATCAGCACAACAGCGCTGTCCACGCGGAAGTCCGGGCGGGCGGGAACTGGGAGGGCTGCGGAGAGACTGGGCCGCCGGCGGGCGACCGCATTTTCCGGCGTGGCAGACGGTACTCCTAAAGCGGCCATCAGCAACAGCGGCAAACAGGCGCGCTTCAGGCTGTGGCAGTGTCGAGCGTGCATGTGTCTCTATGGCTACGATATTTCGGGTGAGCAACGCGTACAAGAGTACGGGCGGAGTAAGTAGTACCAGTACAGCCGTTCGGCCGCGCGGGTCGGGGCGTTTAAAGCTTTGCTCCGGTTCTCCCGATGGGTCTCTAAGGGAACTGCATGTCATCAACCGTAATCGCAACGACAGAGACCAGCGCCAAGACCGATGATCGCGCTGGAAAATACCTGGTGTTTCAACTTGGTAAGGAAGAATTCGGGATTCGCGTATTGAAGGTGCGCGAAATCATGGGGATTCAGGACATCACCGCGGTGCCGCAGACGCCGGGGTACGTGAAAGGGGTCATCAATTTGCGCGGAAAAGTGATCCCCGTGGTGGATCTGCGTCTGAAGTTCGGGTTGCCGGAGATCGAGTACACGCAGCGCACGTGCATCATCGTGGTGCAGGTCGAGGCCGATTCCCACAACATGCTGATGGGCATCGTAGTGGACGGAGTGGCGGAGGTGCTCAACCTGGTGCCCGCGGATATCGAGGACACCCCGGGTTTCGGGCGCGGCGTGGTGACCCCTTACCTGCTCGGCATGGCCAAGATCAAGGGCAACGTCAAAATTCTGCTGGACATTGATCAGGTGTTGACCAGCCAGGAGCTGCACGGGCTGGAATCGGTGCTGCAGTAGAAGGCATTCAACCCAGAGGAAAAAGCATACATGAAATCGCAGATGACTATTGGAAAAAAGCTGATGCTGGCGTTCGGTTTAACTCTGGCGCTGGTATTGGGATTGGCGTATTCTTCGCTGTCTTCGATCGGCACGTTGGGGAGGGAACTGGA
>Ga0335078_10003327_pt1 | contig 23993 bp, 18 predicted proteins | sample Lox_Sample_32_FD_206711 | JGI IMG/M metagenome (GOLD analysis project Ga0335078, IMG submission 206711) | Soil microbial communities from Loxahatchee National Wildlife Refuge, Florida, United States - Lox_Sample_3.2 | ecosystem: Environmental > Terrestrial > Soil > Wetlands | place: USA... | reverse complement strand
ACTCATGGATTGCTCCACTTTCTCGTTCGACTTGCATGTGTTAGGCACGCCGCCAGCGTTGATTCTGAGCCAGGATCAAACTCTCGTTTGAAACCTGTGGTCTGCCGACGGGTAGAAGGCAGACCTGCCACTCTCGCGCTCGAAAGGCGGAGTGGCCTATCTTGTGAGATCGCTCGGACTTGCACCCGAGCCATTCCATCTCACGACTGGCACGTTCAACCTAGTTGTCAAAGACCGAATCGCCCTCCGCCTGAGCGGCGCGCATTCAGTCCAGAACAGAATCCATTCCCACGCACGAAACGCGCGCAGCTATTCGGAATCTGTCTGTCCTCGAAACCTTTTAAAGTTACTAGCCTGTTGCCGGGCTGTCAACCCGCTGCGCCCACAGGATTTCCACATGACGGGCTCGCGGTTCAAAACGGGCCAGCGACGCCAATCCGGGCTGCCCCAGCCGCCTGAATCTGCAACTCAGACAGGGTGGCTTTGGGCGCGCAACAGAACGCATCTTCCGGCAGGCTCAAGCGCACGAATTTCGGCACGAGCCGACACGGAAGATCCTCAGTTCAAAAAAGATCGTTTTGGAGGTTCTTGCGAAGTTCGCCGAACTTGAACGTCCGGGCTTGCACGCTTAAACCCTTCGAGGCGCTCACGCCCCGAATATGACTCCGTGGCCGGAGATTTCAGGTTTTACCCTGTATTGTAAAGAGATGCCGGACGAGCGACGAGAGATTCAGTTAAAACGCCCGGCTAGCCACTCAGTGCTCTCGACGTTCTATTCTTATACCACTCCCTGTGGATTTGCGCAAGGGGGAAGTGACGAAGTTGATTCGCCAGCAAGCCCAGCGCTGCCCAAAGCGTTCGTGAGCTTTGAAAGCGGACGGCTTCCAGCCGTCCCAAATCGCGACTCGGGAGGGATGGCCCGCGGACATTTTATCGGCGCTTTCCTTCGTCCGAAATCATACTCGGACTTGTTCGGAATGCGGGGAGCAGGTCAACTGCCGCAAGGCATCTGTCGGCCAGCAAAAGGGGGTTGGATCGCTGAGGCAATCGCGAGAACGTCGCTATTTGGCGAAGAGGCGGACAACCTTTCGACCTCGACCATGAATCGTTGCTACTAGGGTCGTCTGACCCTCCCGACTGCGAGGAGCTGGATTGACACTCCCCCGACAACTTAGCTATCAATTTGCGCTCGTCGCAATTCTGTGTACCGTTGCCTTGTTCCTCTTTCCCGCGGTCCAGGGTCCCTATTCCGCCGTGCATGGACCTGTTACCGCGCTACTCTCCCTCAAAGCGAAAGTGTTCCTCGGTCTAGCTTTGCTGTTCGCGGCGATGCATTTGTTCGGGCGTTGTCTGGCTATGTGCCGCCTCGTGCTCCGAATCCGGCCAGATAGGTGTTTCCTGCCCACATCGTTTGACTCCGAACATGCCGCCGTTCTTCGTTGCTAATCCAGAAGCGGAACTGTGCGATCGAAACTCGCTGAACCCTTCGAACCAGCCGTGCAGGAGATTCGGGGCGGTCGGCGGATTTCCATCTCGTTAGATCCCAGGAAGCACAGAAGTAAGACTCACAACGTCTCGGGAGTGGCGCTACTATGACGAACCCCGCACTCGCACGCGTTTTCGCGATTTTTGCTCCATTGCCTCAGCAGCGTGGAATCGAACGCTTCACTGTTGCCCTTGCGACAGCCGTACTGGCGGTCTTGCTTCGAGGAGTTCTTGATCCAGTTCTCGGGCATGTGGCCTTCTACGTCACCTTGTACATGTCAGTAGCGTTCAACGCTGTGGTATGTGGCGCTGCCCCGGCAGCTCTGAGCAGCTTGGTTGGTTTCCTGGGAATTTTCTACTGGTTTGTGGATCCACGCCACTCGCTCCTCGTGGTTCGCCCCTCAGAGATTCATGGCGTCGCAGGATGTCTTCTTGTGTGCCTCGTCCTGATGACCTTGGGCGCCACAAACCGCCGAAAACGCTTAGAACTCGATCAGACAGTTCTTGCACTGACCAGTGAAGGGGCGCAGCGACAGTGTGTCGAACAAGAGCTCAGGCAAGCGCGCGACGAACTGGAGCAGAGAGTCGAGGAGCGCACCACAGCCCTTTCTCAGGTGCTGCGTAGGCTAGAGTCGGAAGCCGAGATGCGTACGCAACGTGAGGAACAGCTACGCCATTTGTCCGTCCGATTAATGACTATGCAGGACGAGGAACGCCGCCGGATAGCGCGCGAGTTGCATGACAGCGCAGGACAAACCCTGGCGGCAATCAAGATGGCGGTCGCGTCGCTCGAATTTTCAGATCCAAGAAACCTCCTCTTGTTGCGTCAATTGGACAGTGTCAATGCTCTGGTGGATGACGCACTGCGGGAAATACGTACTACCTCCTACCTGCTACACCCACCTCTCCTCGACGAAGTAGGCATTGCTTCTGCAGCGCGATGGTTTGTTGAGGGCTTCGCGCAGCGCAGCGGCATTCAAGTGACTTGCGAGATAGCTCAAGGAATCGAACGCCCGACCCGTGATTGTGAGCTTGTCCTATTTCGCGTCCTGCAAGAGAGCCTCACGAATGTGCATCGCCATGCAGGCGCTTCGATAGCGAGTGTTAGGCTCTGGCTCGATACCGACCACCTCAAACTTGAAGTGGCGGATAACGGCAGCGGGATTTCGAAAGAACGTCTAACACATCTGAGCCGCACTGGAGGAAGTGCCGGTGTTGGCATTGCTGGTATGCGAGCTCGGGTACGCGAGTTGGGAGGCTACCTCGAAATCGCGTCGGACAACACCGGCACTATCGTCATGGCGAAGCTGCCGGCCGAGCAACTCGCACTGTCCAATGCGTGCGAGGTTTCCAGCGTTCTCAATAACGCAGGTAGGGGAGAAACTGGTGTTGACTAAGAACAGGTGGGAGCCAAACCCGTGGACACCAAATCGGAGTAGAAGCTGGCGGAGAGAGTGGGATTCTATTAAACCGCAAATCGCTTATTTTTGTGGAATCAGCAACTTACACCGTAAGTGGCTGTCTAATAGCAAGTTGCACGCTTTTTATCCTGTATATCCTTTATGCCCTGTATCGTCCTGAGTGGCCGCATCATGCCTTTTTTGGGCAATAATTGACTTGACTCATCCATTGGTGTAGGGTGAGCATGGAATCAATTATTCCGGGAGAGGCTATGCATGCTTTCCCAGCAGTTGTTTTACGAAGAACTCGAAACCTTGGGAGCGCCCTGTCCGCCGCCCTTCCGAGAAATCGCAGAGGATACAAACATGCTTGAATCGTATCCGTCGTTTTACTTCGTCGTTGCCCGCTTTATTATGCCTGCGCGGAAGCTGAGTACCGACATGTCGAATGAAATTAAGATGGACTTCATTACTTCTGCGTATCAGGGCTTTGATATGTTTCTGCGCCAGCCCGGCCATCGCGACATACTGCCACGTTCGACGGAAAAGGCTCAAGCGGTGCAGGCCATTTGCAAGTTCTGGATGGATGGTTTTGCGACGGGGCAGAGCCATCTGCGTGGAAATATAGAAGCTCTCGCCAGTGCGATAGATGGATTCTCGGTTAGCTTCCAAGATGAGTTGGATCGCATTCCGATGTTCACAGTAACGCCAAAGGGGAATCTTGATATTCGGCGACTTGCCAGAAAGATTGGTGATGGACTGCCCAAGTCAACGACTGAATTACTAGATGACTTCGTAATGAACGATATAAACCACTCTGGCAGGTGTCTTGCATTCGATCTGCCCACCTCGTCAGGATTCCACATTTTGCGCTCAGTGGAAACTTGTGCGAAGGCATATGTATATGCAGCAACCGGAAAGCTACCCCCCTTAAATAATCGCAACTGGGGAGAATACATACTACAGCTAAAAAATGCTGGCGCACACGCCGATGTGACTGACGTGCTTCGCATCCTTAAGGCGAAGCGCAATCCGTTGATGCATCCATATGACAACATTGATGTAGATGAGGCAATTGCGCTCTTGTGTTTGTGTCAAGCGGGGATAGAGGCGATTAGTGACGATCTTCGTAGAAGGTCGCTGGAGGTTAAATTCAAAGATGCCTTGAAAGCTTTGCCAACCTTATGACCCAAGACAAATCTGAAGCTGAAAAATTTGATGCAGTAGTCAGGACGCTCCTCTCTGTCTCGCACGAGGAAATTCAAAAACGAGACAAGGAATGGCACCGCAAGCGGGCGCAAAAAAAACGAGCTAAGACTTCGCGCGCTTCCCGCGCTTCCAGCGATAGGGGTTAGTTAATCGCGGCGGCTCCATCCTTGCCAGTTAACTGAGAGAACGTGAGGCGCTTACCTACGATCTGGGATACGGCAAGATTGAAGCGGCCAGCATCGTCAAGGTCTTTGCGGTTATTGAAACGGAACATCTGTTCATCAAGGTAACGGAACAAATGAAACGGTTCGACAGAAACGTAGGTTCCCGAGATGCCGCGCTTCAACAGACTCCAGAAGTTCTCAAGCGAGTTGGTGTGTACGCGGCCATCTACATACTGCGAAGCGTGATCCACCACTTGATGAGCATAGTCAGTCGCCAGACCTTCATACGAGAGCAGAGCATCGGTATAGAGAGCCGCGCCAGCTTCGACATGCTTGCGAACCTGCTCTTGCAGTGCAGAGCGGCGACGGTTCGGGACGACAGCGGTGCGAATCTTCCCGCCGCGCTCCATGATGCCCATGACTGCGGTCTTATCCTGTCCGCCAGTTCCGGTGATGCGGCGCTGACGTTTGCTCAGGTGCATGTTGCGAGCCTTTCCGCCGATGAAGGTTTCGTCCGCTTCTACTTCTCCGCCGTTCGCTCCCAACTTGCTGCCGAAAAACTCATCCTGCATTGCAAGACGAATCCGATGCAGCATGAACCATGCAGACTTTTGAGTGACGCGGAGATCGCGGGCGACTTCGTAACTGCTGATACCGTTTTTGCAGTTAGTAACGAGCCACGTTGCGGTGAGCCACTTATCCAACCCGATTGCGGAATCCTCCATTACGGTTCCCACCTTGACGGAGAATTGCCGCTTCGCATGATGGCTGCTGCATTGCCACAGGCGGCGATTCGGATTGAACTTCACATTCTTAGACTCGCAAGTCGGGCAGATCACGCCATCGGGCCAGCGGCGCACGGCGAGATAATCAATACAGTTGTCGGGATTCGAGAAATAAATGATTGCTTCTTGGAGGCTCTTTGGTTCGGTCATGGCCTTGTTCTCCATGAGCAAACTTTAGCAAATTAACGTGGATGAATCAAGTAAATTATTGCCCTTTTTTGGTATCACTTGGTATCACGTTTGAGGAAGCAAACAAGGCAACCGTTCCTTTCCGAGTCAACTCAACTCGTGGCCGGTGCGGGCCGAAACCGCCAACCTCGCACCGCACAGCGACAATCGTTTGACTCTTGAATCCTCGCCGGAGGATACTGTGAGCCGCCATTCTTGGAGGTCTTGCGATGCGCCAACCGTCTAACCTTTCGGAATCACTGCATCGCCAACTCAACTCGTATGCACTTGCAGCGAGCGCAGCAGGAGTGAGCATTCTTGCTTTAGTGCAGCCATGCGCGGCGAAGATCGTCTATACAAAAGCCCACCGTTACATCAACGGCTGGCCTTACGTGACAATTGACTTCAACCACGACGGCACCAAAGATTTCATCTTCAAGCGCTACTCATCTATGCGCTACACCAGTTGGTTAGACATCGAGGCGGTCGGGAAGATCGGGAAGAACCACATTTGGGGCAGCCGGGGTTCCGCCTCTGCACTGCCGAGTAATTTCCAGGTCGGTTCAAACTCGCATTTCGCCAGCAAGACAGCGTTGATGTGGCGGCAGCAATCGTGCACCAGCTATGAAACCAATTGCACGACTGCCTATACCACGGGCCAATGGGGGCCGCAGAACAAAAACCCATATCTCGGCCTGCAATTCAAAATCAACGGGAAGACCCACTATGGATGGGCGAGAGTGATCCTGCAAACCAGGCGCTCCCCCAAGAAGCACGGCGCTTATGTCGGAGATTTCATTCTCACGGGCTACGCTTACGAGACGGTCGTAAATAAGCCGATTATCACAGGCAAGACCAAAGGCCCGGATGTCATCACGCTCCAAGACCCGAGCCTCGGCCACTTGGCACGCGGCGCGTCAGCGATTCCGGCGTGGCGGGGAAAGGGCAATCAATGAAACGCCGACACAAGAGCTTATGTTCGTCGCTGGAACGGCGGCTCAACGCCTATGCCCTCGCGGCGAGTGCGGCGGGAGTTAGCCTGCTTGCTCTTACACAGTCAGCCGAGGCAAAAGTCATCTATACGCCTGTACACATCCATATCCCTCCCACGGGGGATTATCATCTTGACGTAAATCAGGACGGCATTCCCGACTTTACGTTCACTAATGCCTTCCGGGGTTGGTCTTCTTCTTATTGGGATTGGCTTGTGGAGGACGCGGGAAACGCAAACGCTGTGGTTGGGGACGCATCAGTGTTACGCCGTGGAGCGGTCATCGGGTCAAGGGATTCGTTTGGACAGTCAACTCAGGTGATGCTGCACGCTCGTCGCTGGTGCTACCGTACGAGCGGGGGAGGGGGAAATTGCAGTAACACAGCGACGAGCGGTAATTGGGATCGAAAGGACGGTTACCTTGGGCTGAAGTTCGTTGTGAATGGCGAGGTGCATTACGGCTGGCTACGATTGAAGGTCGGCTGGAACAGAAGGGAGATACACGCATTGCTTCAAGGCTACGCCTACGAAACCATCCCCAACAAGCCAATCGTGGCGGGTAAAACCAAAGGCCCGGATGTCATCACGCTGCAAGGCCCGAGCCTCGGACATCTGGCAAGGGGCGCGTCGGCGCTCCCTGCGTGGCGCGAAGCGGTCGCCACAAAATAAGCTGCTCCTTGCTTTCACCCCTTTCGGGAAGAGGAAGGCGTTACGGAGTGACCTCAAAAACGGTGCCGTAACCATACGTGCCGCCTTGGTTCCCTGTGCCATACAAATGACCCGAGGAGTCCATCGTCACGCCATCCAAGGGAATGCACCCATACGCGCCGTTGAAGTTGAGGTCGAGGAGCGTTCTCTCCTTCCATCTCCCGTTGGCCGTGGGCGTCAACTCGAACACGACTCCGCCGTTGTAGGTTCCCCCAGATGCAGTTGTCCCGTACACGTTTCCAGAAGCATCGAGAATCAAGGCATCGAACAATTGGCTGCCATCCTTCTTGTTGGAGAAGCTGTGTAATATCTGCTCGTGCCATCTGCCTCCCATGGGCTTTAGTTTGAACGCAATCCCTCCGCCGTAGGCCCCTCCAAAAACCGTCGTACCGTACAGGTTTCCCTTGGGGTCGATAGTCAAGCCTGAGGCCGCACCACGCCCGTCGTTGCCCTTGCCGAAGCTGTGAAGCACCTTTTCTGTCCATACGTGTCCCCGATGCACCAACTCATAGACGGTCCCTTGATAATCGTATGCACCGCCGCCATCGGTTTGTCCATATAGGTTCCCATTCTGGTCGAAAATTACTCCTCCATATGGATAGAGACCGTGCAAGCCGTTTTTACCGTGGAATCTAAACCTGTGGATGATAGTCTCCGTCCACGTGCCCCCGGAGGTCGGTGAGAGTTCGAAAACGGTGCCACATCCCTGATACTCACAGCCACGATAGGCACGGTTGCCTCCAAATGGCGTCGTGCTATATAAATTCCCCTTCGCATCGAAGACCACTGCTGCTTCGGGAAAATAGCCGTCTGTCCCATTGTTGCTGAAGCTGTAGAGCACTTTTTCGCTCCAAGTGCCATCGTTGTTTGGCGTGAGTTCGAAAACGGTGCCACATCCCTGTTTACAACCCGTACCAGTGCCACCCGCTGCAGTTGTGCCGTACAAATTTCCTTGAGCATCAAAGATGAGGGCAGCCACTGGCTGGTCCCCATCAGCGCAATTGGTTAATGAGCAGAAAGTGTACAGAACTTTTTCCGTCCACGTGCCATCTCCGTTGGGCATTAGTTTGAAGATATTCCCGCAGCCGCTAGCGCCACAGCCCGTAGCATTGGCGAAAGAGGTAGTACCATAGAGGTTGCCCGCCTTATCGAGAATCAACCCGCCCACGGGATAATATCCAACGCCGCCAATGTCGTCAAAGTTGTAGAGGACGTTTGCCGTGCTTCCTGCAAGAAGTGGGCATGGCACAAGGGCCACAAACACAAAGACCACAAAAAGCACCATTGCCGAACGTGTGAGTCGCATCTCAACTCCTTTCCACAAAGTGGAGATTTCAGTGAGGGGCTCTCTACTCCGTTCTCAGGGAGTGGGAACAGAAGGCGAATGATTATACACCCGATTTAGTGTAGTCAAGCAAGTACAAAGCAAAACAGTCGGCGGGAACTTGCGGACGGTACCTTTTGACTAGCGCCCCCGCAAAAGCACGGGCGGGTGGCCCACACAACGCGGTTTTCGTTGTGTGGGGATTTTATAGCGCGTAGCCCACCCTTTATGTTCCATGCTCTTCACGGCGTGTATCACCACCGCGATACGGTTCCCCATCCTTTCGCACTCGTTGGAAAAAAGCGGGAGCCAAACCAGTGGACACCAAATCGGAGTAAAAGCTGGCGGAGAGAGTGGGATTCGAACCCACGTTAGAGTTTCCCCTAAACACGCTTTCCAAGCGTGCGCCTTCAGCCACTCGGCCATCTCTCCCGCGGTTGGCGGCGGCCCGGACGACGCGGCCGCACTGATCCAGCGTCTGTTCGATTCTATGGGGCGCTGCCGAGAACCGCAAGCCAGCGCGAGCACAAGCGCAGAGAGTATGTACCCGCAGTCCTGAGCGGGAGCGGGGCGCCGGCAGCCTTCATCAGGGCGTGATCTTGTACACCGTGCCCAGGCTGTAGGTCCCGCCAATCCCGGTCATTCCGTAGAGGTTGCCCTTGCTGTCCTGAAGCAGATTGCCGGTGGGACTTCCGCCATCGCTTCCGCCGGTAAAGTCGTGCAGCACTTTCTCCGTCATCTTCTTGCCGGCGCCGGCCAGCGAAAATAGCGTACCCCGGCCCTGAGGGCCTCCGGATTCCGTAGTGCCGTAGAGGGCGCCGGCGGCGCTCAACACAACCCCTCCGAAGGGATCGCCGCCCGCACCGCTGAAATTGTAGAGAACCCTCTCCGTGTATTTGTTTTTCTTCTTCTTGGACGGGGAAAGCTCCCAGACAGTGCCGGTATCGTGGCTTCCGCCATATACAGTTGTGCCGTAGAAGTTGCCGGCAGTGTCACGAACTAGAGTCAGAAATTCCGGGTCCACACCGTCTTTGCCGATGCCGAAGCTGTGCAGCGTGGTTTCCTTCCAGCCGCCCTGGCCATCCGGGCTGAGCTTAAAAGTCACGCCGGCATTCGTGGCTCCGCCCTGCGTGGTCGTGCCGTAAAGGTTCCCTTTCGCGTCGAGGGTCAGGCCGCCGTAGGATGCTTTGCCGTCCCCATAGCCCTGAAACAGATAAAGGGACGTCTCGGTCCAGCCGCCCTGGCCGTTGGGAGAAAGCTCAAACACCGTGCCGCAGCCGATGTTTTCGCAGGGACCGAAGTACGAGGGGGCGTCGGAATATCCGCCCTGCGAAGTGGTTCCGTACAGGTTGCCCTGCTTGTCCATCACCAGCCCGGCGAAGGGGTAGATCCCGTCGGCGCACTGTTTGCCGTCGCCTCCATTGCAAAAGCCGTAGAGAATCGCTTCTGTCCACCCGCCGGCGCCGTTGGGCGAGAGTTCATACACCGCGCCGCAGAACCCGGTATTGCTTTGACAGCCCTGGCCCAGCGAAGCGGTGCCGTACAGGTTGCCCTTTTGATCCATCACCAAGCCTCCGTAGGGAGCGTAGCCGTCGGAGCAGGTGCTTTGGGAGCAGAAGTCATAAAGGACGGTTTCACTGTAGCCGCCGCTTCCATTGGGAGAAAGTTCGAAGGCCATGCCGGCATTGCTGTTGCCGCCGGCCACGGTTACGCCGTAAAGATTGCCCTGGGCGTCGGCGATCAGGGAATTGCCGTAGGGAGACGCGCCATCGCCATTTTTCCCGCTGAAACTCCACAGCACGGTCTGCGTGCTCGACCAGGCTCCCGCCGCGAGCAACAAAACCACGAAGACAACCGGCACTACATTTCTCCGCATACTGCACTCCTTCGGCCTGATTTGTGGGGAGAGACGGGGTCCCGGACTGAGGCTACACTTCGGCGATGACGCCAGTGTTAATTTTCGGTAAAAGCGCGGAGTTTGAGGAGCGGCAGGCGGAGCTGAGAAAAGGGCGCGATCTCTCGCGCCCCATTTCCGCAAAATGTTTTGCCACTCAGTCGTGCACACCGTCCATGAAAGCCCTGAGTTTCCTCGATCGCGAAGGGTGCCTCAATTTTCTCAGGGCCTTGGCTTCGATCTGCCGGATACGCTCGCGGGTCACGGCAAATGACTGGCCGACTTCTTCGAGCGTATGCTCGCTGCCATCTTCCAGGCCGAAGCGCATCTTGATGACTTTTTCTTCGCGCGGCGTCAGCGTGCGCAGCACCTGCGAAGTCTGGTCTTTCAAGTTGACGTTGATTACGGCCTCGGCTGGCGAAACCACGGCGCGATCTTCGATGAAGTCTCCCAGGTGCGAATCTTCCTCTTCGCCGATCGGCGTTTCCAGCGAAATCGGCTCCTGGGCGATCTTCAGCACCTTGCGCACCTTCGCCACAGGAATGTCCATGCGCTTGGCGATTTCTTCAGACGTAGGCTCGCGTCCCAGTTCCTGCACCAGCTGCCGCGAGGTGCGGATCAGCTTGTTGATGGTTTCGATCATGTGCACCGGGATACGGATGGTGCGCGCCTGGTCGGCGATGGCGCGGGTAATGGCCTGCCGAATCCACCAGGTGGCATAAGTCGAAAACTTATAGCCGCGGCGGTATTCGAACTTGTCCACGGCTTTCATCAGGCCGATGTTGCCTTCCTGAATCAGATCGAGGAACTGCAGGCCGCGGTTGGTATATTTCTTGGCAATCGAAACCACCAGACGGAGGTTGGCCTCGATCAGCTCGCGCTTGGCCTGCTCCGCATCCATGTCGCCCTGGATGATTTCGCGCTGCGTGCGCTTGAGCTCCTGAAAGGAGACTCCGGCCTCGACTTCGAGCTTCTCCAGTTCCGCGCGGATGGCGCGCGATTGCCGGCGGTATTCCTTGCGTTGATCTTCGCTGCGGGTTGCGTCCGCCTTTTTTTCCAGGTTCGAAGACTGGCGGTCGAGCGAGCGCATCATGTCAACGGTCTTGTTGACGCGGTCAATCAGACGCTTGCGCTCGGTGTTGGTAAAGCCTAGCGTGCGCACGCAAAGGGAAACATCCACGATGGCGCGCGCCAGCGCCAGGCGATAGCGGCGATAATCTTTCGGACGCTTTTTTTGCGAAACCGCCGCGAACTTCTCGATCAGGTGATTGGCCTTTTTGTAGGCCTTGGCCAGTTCGTCGATTTTCCCGGTGAATTCTTTCAGGCGGTTCTGCAGAATTTCATCGGTGATCTCTTCTTCATCGAAGGTGACCACTTCCTTGATGGAGCGGACGCTCTTCTTAAGATCCTCGCCGAGCGCGAGCAATTCGTTGATGACAATCGGCGAGCGCGAAAGCGCTTTCAGCACGCGCAACTGGCCGCGCTCGATGCGCTTGGCGATTTCCACTTCGCCCTCGCGGGTGAGCAGCGGCACCGTGCCCATTTCGCGCAGATACATGCGCACCGGGTCGTTGGTTTTTTCCATCGCGCCGGGCGTGAGGTCGAGTTCGACATCTTCGCCCAGCTCTTCGTCGTCGAATTTTTTGTCGAGCGCGGAAGAGGGCAGCTTCGGGCCCTCCAGCACGTCGATTCCTTGCGTACCAATAGTGGTCAGCAGATCGTCGAGGTCTTCGGGAGAGTGCACATCGTGCGGGATCAGGTCGTTGACCTGATCGTAGGTCAGGTATCCCTTTTCTTTCCCCGTATCAATCAGCTTTTTTATGTCTTCGTACTTGTCGTCAAGAGCCAAGACGGATTACCCTCAGTCGTCCCTGGAAGGACGCGAAAAATAGTTAATGCGGTGGGAACGTGAACTGGCAGAACCTAGCGCCGACACAAACTTACGGACTATAGCATACGGGATTGTGCCGGGACAGTCAAAAATGATGCGTCACTTCGATTGGCCTCCGCCGCCTCGCTGCAAGTCCTGCCTATGTTCCTCGCCGTTAATAACTTAGATGGTCCAAGAGGGCGATAAGTTTCACGCCGTCAGGTCGTTCGCTGGCGCGCCCGCAACCTCCGGCACGCCCGGATCCATCAGCGCCCGCTTCAGGCGAAGTTTCTCCGCCAGCAGGGCTTGTAATTGCTGGGGTTGCCGGGTACGGGTCGTCTGCAGATCATGCTGCACCTGAGCCAGCCGGCGACGAAGCTGCATGCGCCGCACGGCGCGCACCGCGCCCTCCAACTGGTCCGGCGTTAGCTCTTCGTCTTCTTTCATGATGATTGCCGCAAGAAGATTGCGATCCGCCTCGGGCAGGTCCAGGTCCATGGAATCCGCGGACTCCGGCGCCGCGAGCAGCGCTTCGATCAGCGATTCGGTGGCTAAGCCGTTGTGCAGGCGCTCGCTGCTCAGGGCGAAGTGTGCCTGGCGGGCGGGATCGAAATCTTCATCGCCGCCATCGCGCGCGGAGCGATGCTCTTCGGAAGTCATCTGCCGCGAGGAGGTCAGAGCGCGGATCAGAATTTTTTCGGCGTCAGTAACCTGCGCTTCGACCGATGCTTTCACTGCGGAGCTGGAGCGGCTGGCCGCGGCATGTTTCAACTCCTGGCGCAGAACTCCGGAGTCAATGCCTAGTTTCTGCGCGATCTCGCCCGCGAGTTCGTCGCGCACAATGCGGTTGGGAACACGCTGGATGTGAGGGAGCAGGAAATTCACCGCCTTCACTTTGCCTTCCGCGCTGCGGACTGGGAACTGCGAGCGCGCCCGCTCGATCAGATAAGCGAAATATCTAGGCGAAGACTTGAGCGCGGCGGCGTAGGCGTCTTTGCCCTTGCGGCGAATGAAAAGATCGGGATCGAAGCCGGTTTCGAGCGTGAGCACGCGGATTTGAAAATCCTCCTCGACCAGCAGACCGAGCGTGCGCTCGGTGGCCTTGGCGCCGGCAGTGTCAGGGTCGAAGTTCACGACCACATTCTTGCTGAATCGTCCGAGCAGCCGGGCTTGCGCCTGGGTAAATGCCGTGCCGGAACTGGCCAGCACGTTGTGAAAGCCCGCCGCGAAGACGGAAATGCAATCCATCTGGCCTTCGACCAGAATGGCGTAGTCGAGCTTGCGAATCGCCTCCTTGGCCTGATCGAGATTGAACAGAATGCGCGACTTGGAATAGATGGCGGTTTCGGGCGAATTGAGATACTTGGGCCCGGCCTTGTCGTCGGTGGAAAGCGTGCGCCCGGTGAAGGCGATTACCCGCCCGGATTCGCTGGCGATGGGAAACATCACGCGATTGCGGAACTTGGAGTAGATGGTCGTTGGGGCGGGAGCGGTCGGTGGTCCTTGGTCGTTGGCCGTTCCGGCAACCCCCAACGCCTTATCATCCCGAGCGGAAGCGGACGACCCGCTCGCGGGTTGTCCGCTGGGGTCGAGGGGCCTGCTGTTCTCCTGAGGGCTGACGGCTGACGGCTGACCGCTTTCCTTCCACGAAAACAATCCGCTTTCGCGCATCACCTCTTCGTCATACTGTCCGCGCAGGCGATCGCGCAGCAGGAAGCCAGAATCGGGCGCATAACCGATTCGGAAGGCCTTGATCATCTCCTCATTCAGACCTCGTCCGGCAAGGTATTCGCGGGCGCGGGCGCCTTCAGGTCGCCGCAGGCATTCCTGGAAAAAAACCACGGCGCGCTCGTGCACTTCGAGCAGCACGGTACGCAGCTTCGCCTCGCGCGCTTCCTGCGGGCTCCTGAAGCTGGCCTTCGGCAGGGCAATGCCGAGTTTCTGCGCGACCGCCCGCACGGCTTCGGGGAACGTGATGTTCTCGATCTTCTGCACGAAGCCGAAGACGTCGCCCGAAACCCCGCAGCCGAAGCAGTGGAACCACTGACGCGTGATGTGGACGGAAAACGATGGCGTCTTCTCGTCGTGAAACGGGCAGAGGCCGGAATAATTCTGTGCCCCGGCTTTCTTGAGCTTGATGTATTCGCCGACGATGCGAACGATGTCTGCCTGCTGCTTGAGTTCGTGCGCGAAGTCGCCGGGGATGGTCATAAAGTCACGGTGTCTCCGCAGGAATTGTGCGCCACTGCCGCGCCCGATGGGAATATAGCAGGCGCCACCCCTTGCGGAAAAAGTGTGGATATCGGGGAATAGATGTTAGTCGTGGAGGAAAAGGCGGGTGAAACTAGAATGGGCCGATTGTCGGCGATTGCGCCATTGCCAACGTGGGGTATAATGCTTCCCGCCCGCTGAGGAGGAGTCTGTGATCAGGTCTTCGGGGCGCCCTCGCAGTTCTTCAACTCTGTCGCCTTCTCTCGAACTACGGCTGAGCCGGTATGCTTTGGCTGCCAGCGCGGCCGGCGTGAGTGTGCTGGCTTTAGCGCAGCCGGCCCAAGGAAAAGTCGTTTACACCAAGACGCATCAAGTGATCGGGCTCAACGGGATTTATCCGCTCGACTTAAACAACGATGGAACGATCGACTTTCTGTTGCAGCATTACGGGACTCGCACAACGGATCGAATGATGGCGAAAGAGGCGTTCGGCAACGCCATGCTGGGCTTTACACGCTATGCACGCTACGTCTCCGCCCTGAAAAAAGGGGAGTCGATCGGGCGAGGGCGCGGTTTCGTAAGTACCAATGGGCCCGAGGGCGAGATCATGGCGGCGTATTCGTGCCCCGAAACCGGTCGCTGCAAGTGGATTGGCCAGTGGCCCGATGTTACGGGCCGCTACCTCGGCCTGAAGTTCCAGATCAATGGGAAAACTCACTACGGGTGGGCGCGGATTAGCACGCGCACGAAGGGAGAGCAGATCACCACGACGCTCAACGGCTATGCCTATGAAACGGTTCCAGGCAAGGCAATTGGTGCTGGCCAGACGAGCGAGGCAGGCCGGGTTACGTCGCTGGGACAACTGGCATCCGGCACCAAAGGCGCTGGGAGCTGGGGGAGGCCATGACGGGGGGCCAACGGAAAATCAGGATCATGCCAACGCGCGCCGCTGTCTCGACGATGATCCTACTGTTTCTCATCACGCTCTCGTCAGCGCAAACCTTTACCGTGCTGCATGCGTTTACCGGCAAAGGAGATGGCAGTTTCCCGGAATCGGGCGTAATTCTTGACGCCAAGGGCGACATTTATGGCGCCACGGAATCGGGCGGGGCTCTTGACAAGGGAGCGATCTACAAAATCGATGCTCGCGGGAAGGAAACTATCCTCCATACCTTCTGGGGTGGGGACGGGCTGGGCCCCGATAGTTTGATTCGTGATCACGAGGGCAATCTGTACGGCGCTGCGGCCGATGGTGGAACGCCGGAAGGCGGGAAGTGTCTGTTCGGCTGCGGGGCAATCTTCAAGGTTGACAAGAGTGGCAAAGAAACCGTGCTCTACGCCTTCACGGGAGGGACTGACGGCTGGGATCCTTTTGGCCCTCTCGTCTCCGACAGGTCAGGCAGCGTTGACGGCACCGCGGAATTCGGCGGGAATGCGCGCTGCCAGGCTATCGGCTGCGGGGTCGTGTTCAGGGTGGGTGAGGATGGGAAGGAGACCGTACTACATAGTTTCAACGGCGTTCCGGATGGTACAGAGCCCTCCTATGGCGTCATTCAGGACGAACAGGGCAATCTCTATGGTACGACGGCGCAAGGCGGTGATCCCACGAAGTGTGACGGCGCGGGTTGCGGGGTTGTTTTCAAAGTGACACACAGTGGGAAGGAGACCCTTCTGTATAGCTTTACCGGAGGCGCCGATGGAGGCGGCCCGAGCGGGCCTTTGCTCCGGGACGCAGATGGCAATCTTTATGGCGTTACCGCCTATGGCGGAGATCTGTCTGTCTGCCAAACGGGAAGGTTCTTTAATGGCTGCGGAGTTCTGTTCCGCCTGGATACCAGCGGCAAGGAGATCGCTTTGTACGATTTCAGAGGGGGTCCGGTGGGCAGGACACCGCAGGGAGGACTGGTTCGCGACAGCAACGGCGCTTTTTACGGAGTAACGTTCTCCGGTGGATCGGACGGCTGCGGTGACCACTCGGGCTGCGGCGTCGTTTTCAAGGTGGATGCGAACGGCAATGAGACCGTGTTGCACACCTTTACAGGCGGCAGCGACGGGGCATGGCCGAATGGCAATCTGATCATGGATGCGGCTGGCAATCTCTATGGTACAACTGCCGCCGGCGGAGACCCGTCGTGTGGGTACGGAGATGGCTGTGGGGTGGTGTTTAGGATCAGCCCATAGGTGCCGTGATGACGGGAATCTTGCGAAGCGCGCAGGCCCGGCCGTGAATCTGAATTCAGCGCCCGTTCAGCATGGCTGAGTCCATGCTCTTGCCATGACGGGCGAGGACATATTGACAATGTGACACATAATGTGTCACATTGTTACTATGCCGTCCGTGAACATCCGCCAACTGCGCGACACCCGCCGACTGAAAGCCTGGCTGCGCGCGGGAAAAACGGTCGAACTGCGCGAGCGGGACCAGCTGATCGCTCGCATCGTACCCGAAAACGGAGGCCGGAAGGCGCCGAAAGACTGGCCCGACTTCGCGGCGAGACGCAAGAAGATCTTCGGAGGCCGAGTGTTGCCGATAGTCGAAGACCTGATCCGCGACCGGGGCCGCGATTGACTGTCTATGCCGATTCCAGCTTCTTGGTGTCGGTTTACGTTGAAAGCCGGCACTCGCTCGCTACTGAAACTCTGTTGTGCCCCCGACCGGAAGTCTATGTGACCCCATTGATGCTCGCTGAGTGGGCCCATGCAATCGCCGGGCAGATTTTTCGCGGACAAATGTCATTGTCAACCGCGCAGCAGGCGGATGTTGCGTTTGAGAGCGACCGCAAAGCGGGAGTCTGGCGTGAAGCCCCTGTCCCGGAACACGCCTTTGATCTCTGCGCCGACCTGGCACGCCGTTATGGCGCGAAACTCGGAGTCTGCACACTCGATAGCCTGCACGTGGCTTGCGCGCTTGAACTGAAGGCGGAGCGCTTCTGGACCTTCGATGAACGTCAGGCGAAATTGGCACGAGCAGTGGGATTGAAGGCCTCGTGAATATTGCATGATGCGCGGGGGAAAGCCTCACTCTGCCGTATCCCGCAATAGTTCAGGCAGCCGCCATTCTGCTAACGATTCCAGGAGCAGGTTTTTGAGAATTACTGGGAACAAAGCGTCGCCCATGACCTCGCGCTCAGCCAGCCGCAGTCGCTAGCCATTCCGCATCAAGTCGCGACTGCCCTCTTGCCGGTAGTCTTCCATGTGGGCGTTAAAATCTGACGCGTCCAATGGGACCGCGAGATCTCGGATAAAAGCCAGCAAGACTGCGTTCGCGGCCTGGCCCCGAATAGCGAGCTCTCGCAGTTCTCGGTTGGACCGCAGTTGCGATGGCAAGGGAATAAGCTTCTGCAGAGACTGCCACAGGTCCCTGGCTTTTTCGTTGGACTGCCGCTGCGATGCCACGCCTCTCCCCTATTCTTCCTCTTCCTTCACCTCGCCGCGCTCGGCCTTCGCCTTCTCGATGATCTTCTCCTGTTGCTGTGCGGGCACCACATCATAATGGTGCATTTCCATGTTGAAGCTGCCGCGGCCCTGGGTCATCGCGGTCAGGTCAACCCCGTAGGTCAACATCTCCGCCATGGGAACCTCGGCCTTTACGACAGTGTTCCCGGCTTTGTTATCCATGCCCTGGATGCGGCCGCGGCGGCTGTTGAGGTCGCCCATAATCGAGCCGGCAAATTCGTCGGGCACGGTGATCTCAACGTTCATGACCGGCTCGAGCAGCGTAGGCTTGGCCACTTCCATGGCTTTCTTGAAGGCGATGCGCCCTGCCATCTGGAATGACAGGTCGTTCGAATCCACATCGTGATACGAGCCATCGTAAAGAATGACTCTGAAATCCACCACCGGAAATCCGGCCAGATATCCGCGCGCCGCCGCTGTGCGGATGCCTTTCTCGACCGCCGGGATAAAGTTCTTGGGAATGGCGCCGCCAAAAATGTCGTTGACGAATTCGAACTCGCCGCCGCGCGGCAGCGGCTCCATCTTGATTTTGCAATCGCCGTACTGGCCGTGGCCGCCGGTCTGTTTCTTGTGGCGTCCCTGCACGTCGGCTTTGCCTCGAATGGTTTCGCGATACGGCACCTTGGGCGCTTTCAGGTTGACTTCGGCGTGGTAGCGCTTCTTCATCTTCGCCACCACAACTTCAATATGCTGCTGGCCCGTCCCGGCGATCAGGAATTCCTTGGTCTGGGGATCGCGGAAAAAGCGCAGCATGGCATCCTCTTCCATCAGGCGATGGATGCTGGGACCGAGCTTGTCTTCATCGGCGCGGCTCTTGGGCTCGATGGCGAAGGTGATCGCGGGCTCCGGCAGATGCACCTTGGGATATTGAATCGGAGCAGTCTTGTCGCCCAGCGTATCGCCGGTGAGTGTGTCTTTCAATTTTGCGACAGCGCCGATATCGCCTGCGTGCAGTTCCGTGACCGGCACCGCGGTCTTACCCTGCATGATGGAAATGTGCGCCAGTTTTTCCGGCACGCCCTTGGAAAAATTCTGCAGCGCGGCGTCGTTTTTCAGCACGCCGGAGAAAACCTTGAAGTAGGAAATCCGGCCGGCGAACGGGTCGGAAACAGTTTTAAACACATAGAGCGAAACCGGTTCCGAGTCGGCGATCTTGCGGCGCGGTGGCTCGCCGTTGCCGGCGGTTACTTCTCCCTGCGCTGTGCCGCGTTCAGTGGGCGCGGGCGTGTAATCGGCGATGAAATCCATCACCCGGTCCGCCGCCACGTTGCCCAATCCCGAGGCAAACAGCACAGGGAAAATCTTGTCTTCGCGGATGGCTTCGTGCAGCGCGGGAATCAGGTGCTCTTCGGGAATGGTCCCCTTGTCGAAGAATTCTTCCATCAGGGCATCGTTGCCCTCGGCGATCAGTTCCACCAGCTTTTCGTGCGCGGCCTGCGCCTGATCCTTGAGATTGGGCGGAATTTCGGTTTCTTTGCCTTTGCCGTTGCCGCCCAGCTCGTAGGAATAAGCCTTCATGCGAACCAGGTCCACCACCCCGGTGAAATTCTTCTCGCTGCCGATGGGAAGTTCAAGCGGAATCACGGTGCGGCCAAAGGCAGCGGTCAGCGACTCCAGCACCCGGTTGGCGTCGGCGCGCTCGCGATCCATGCGGCTGGCCACCACCAGGCGCGGGGTGTTGAACTCTTCGCAATAGTTCCATACCCGTTGGGTAACGACCTCGACGCCCGCCACGCCGTCCACCACGATGATCGCGGCATCCACGACGGGTAACACCATCTTGGCTTCGTGGACAAACATACTGAAGCCGGGGGTATCAATCAGGTTGATCTTGGTCTTGCCCCATTCGACGCAGGCCAGGCCGGCGGAAATGGACATTTTGCGGGCGATCTCTTCGTCGTCGTAATCGGTGGTGGCGGAGCCGTCGTCCACGCGCCCCAGCCGCTGCGTGCCGCCGCCGGTGTACAGCATGGCCGAGACCAGCGAAGTCTTCCCCGCGTGCCCGTGCCCCATCACCGCTACATTACGGATGTTTGCGCCTTCATAAACTTTCACCGGGAGTCTCCTTATTTGCCCAAATTCCTCAGGGGCAGCCGCCCTGGCTGTCTCGGCGAGCGAAGCTCGGACCATTCCGAAATCCTTGGATCTTCACTTCGGCGGGCCCATAAGAATGAGATAAGAGGACAAGCCTACAGGCCAACGTCGGTCATGCTGCCAAAACCTAGGATGCTAACACAGCGGAAATTCAGGGAACAACTGCGCTTTGGGGTGGATGGGCGCGCCCCGTTTTGGCGGTGACAGCCTGCGAAATGCGTACCCTGACACAAATCTTCTCTGGCCACCCTTTGATGGCCGTTCGAAAATAGAATCATTCTCGCGGGTTATCATCATCTTAAGTTTTCATCGAGGAGGCGCGCGTCATGTTCCCCCAACTCGCCCAATTCACCGATCTCGGATTTCTTCTGTTGCGCCTGATGGTCGCCGCGGTCTTCGTCACTAGCGGCTGGAGCCACGCCACCAAGTCCGAAGAGCGCAGCAAGAGCATCGGCATGAGCCAAGGCTTTACGCTTTTCCTCGGGGTCGCGGAGATGGCCGGCGGTCTGGGCGTGGCATTCGGCGTTCTCACCCAGCCCGCTGCCATCGGGCTGATCCTCATCATGCTGGGCGCCATTCAGAAGAAGATTTTCGTCTGGCACACCGGATTCTGGGGTGAGAAGACCTACGGCTGGCATTACGAGCTGATGCTGGTGCTGATGAGCCTGGTGATTTTATTCACCGACGGCGGCCGCTGGGTGCTGAGGAAGTGACTGGCATCTGCCCTGGCGCTCCTCAGGGCTGTCATCCCGACCGAGTCCATTGATTTGCGCAGCAAATCAATGACGAGTGGAGGGACCTGCTTTTACCGAACGCCATCGGACGTTGTGGATTACGGAACAGCTGATCGCTCGACTCCGCCTGATCATCCTCGATGATCACGGGGTAGAAAAACGCTGTCACGCTGGGCTGTGACTGGCGTCAGTCCTTGATGTGATACATCTAGTGCTTGACCCTCGATCACGCCATTTTGCTGTTTATCGCCGGCGTTCTGGGTGGTGCGCTGAATGCGGTCGCCGGCGGCGGCAGCTTCATTGCCTTTCCCACGCTGCTGTTTACGGGCGTTCCGCCGATTCCCGCCAACGCCACCAACACGGTCGCCCTTTGGACGGGCGTCACCGCCAGCACCGGAGCGTATCGCCAGCGGCTCGACGTGCCAAAGCGCGTGATGGTACCGTTGCTAATTACGAGCTTGGTCGGTGGGTTGGCCGGCGCGCTGCTTCTGCTCAAGACGCCGGCGCACACCTTCATGCGGGTGCTGCCCTGGCTGATGCTGGGCGCGACTCTGCTTTTCGTCTTCGGCAAGCGGTTAACGGGGAACCGCAAGTCGAGCGTCGGACACGACGCCACCACGCGCGCGATCGTTGGCGCGTCCATCTTCGAATTGTTCGTGGCGGTTTACGGAGGCTATTTCGGCGGCGGCGTGGGCATCGTCAACCTGGCGATGCTGGCCGCGGTCGGCATGACCGACATCCACGAGATGAACGCCCTGAAGAGCGCGCTCGGAGCCGCGATCAACGGCGTGGCCGTGGTGGCTTTCATCGCCGCCCGTGCGATTTATTGGCATCAAGCTGTGGTCATGATCGCCGGGGCAATCGTGGGCGGCTATTTTGGCGCTCACTACGCACAACGGCTCCCGCAGCATTGGATCCGGTGGTTTGTGATTCTGACCGGCGCCGCGATGAGTGCATATTTCTTCGTGCAGGCGTATGTACGACGCTAATTGAGTGGTGATCGGGTGGCATACTTCGCCCCCGCGCGTGCTCGCCAATCATGTGAGATCCACAAGCATCTAGCCGGTTGCACGTCAAGTGCCGTTATGGTACCTTTTAAAATTGTCCCGGACATGCGGAAGGGATCAGAGGGCGCAGCTCGCCCGTGGATGGGTGAGTGTGCCGGAACTGCTGGCGTAGCTCAGTCGGTAGAGCATCTGATTTGTAATCAGAGGGTCAGGGGTTCAAATCCCTTCGCCAGCTCCAGGATTTAGCGGCTTTGGAATTGCGGGCGTTTTTGCGCGGCGCGGCGTAGCAGATTTCTCCAACAGCACCTCCATAAGGAAGCTTTTCCAAGTGCGGTGTTAGCGGGCGCGAGTGTTTTCGCGCGCTTCTGTTTTTGCGGACAGAGCCGGGTTCGGGCTCGCCGCCTAGTCGCCTGATTCGCGCCGCTTGCAAGTGAGCATTTTCTGCACAGGTGGGTGAGTGGTTAAAGCCGACAGACTGTAAATCTGTTCCTCCTAGCGAGGTACGGAGGTTCGAATCCTCCCCTGTGCACCAGTGATTCTTGTGAATCGTTTATGGTTGGCGCTGGGCGCCTACGTCGTTCTCGGGGTTCTGGTGTGGGCGACGATCGGCGACCAGCGAATCCGCCTGGGAACCCTGGCGATTCTGGCGATGTTTGCCGTGAAGTCGTGGCTGCGGCGGAAAGATGTGATGCATCCGGACCAGTAGTGGTTTGCCAAGGGCCAAAAGCTAGTGGCTAAGGGCTGTTTTTCGAGCCGATGTAGCTCAGTTGGTAGAGCACTCCCTTGGTAAGGGAGAGGTCACCAGTTCAATCCTGGTCATCGGCTCCAGAGTTTGAAAGCTGACGGCTGAAAGCTGAGAGCTAACTACGAGCGGGAGTAACTCAGTGGTAGAGTCACAGCCTTCCAAGCTGTTGGTCGCGGGTTCGATTCCCGTCTCCCGCTCCAGAGATCGGCGGTGTGTTTGGGATGTTGAGCCAGGAGACGAAGCAGAGAATCCGGCAACATCTCAGATTAGCCAGAGGATTGCTGGAAGTGGCAGCGCTCGCCGAGGCCAGTTCGGAGTTCGATGAAAGGAATGCTCTTTCTCGTGCATACTACGCGGTGTTCCACGCAAGTTGTGCGTGGCTGTTGAGCGCAGGGATCGAGCCGGATAGGTCACACGGCAGGCTTCATGACGAGATGCAAATGAGGTTAGGTAAGAGCTTTGGGCGCTTCTTGAGGGACATGTACGAGCTTCGCAGATATGCGGATTATGCTCCCGGATGGTTGCCCATTCGCCATATCAGCGTTTACAAACTACGAACAGCACGTACGAACACGCTGTGGCTGTGCATTGAAGCAGAGAAAAGTTTGAAGTGAGTTGCTTCCATGACCTCGACTGAGTTGGAAAAGTTAGTTCGGGAGGAGTTGCAGAGCGCCGGACTATGGGCCGTGATGGAACAGAACGAGTGTCAGTTTCTTGAGTTCCCCGATGGACTCTTTGCGGAGCTGGTCTTGAAGGATGGCTCAAGACTCGTTGAGGTGGAGGGGGTAGCCCAGGGTCTGCGAGAACGTCTTCGCAAACAGAGCGTTGAACTGGACGTGATTGTCCGTGCACTGTGGAACGTCGAGGATGTTCAGCACGCCGGGACTGCTCTGTCGTCGACTGGTCAATTTCGGCTCGATACAGAGGCCTTCGTGGCAACGCTGGCTTCTGGCACCGCAAAGACCACTGTGGAGGTTCAGGTAACTAAGGCAGCCTGGGAGGAAATTATGGCAAAGCTGTGCGCTTCCTTGCCCACTGGGGGGGGCGACAGCGTCAGCGAGAGGAACCTCGTCATGCGGGTAGTAAGAGAGTTCCTAGCATTCCAGCTTTCGTTGGGCGGATCAAACTATTGGAATCCTGTCCGCTCAAAGACGCTGGAGTTGAATGAATTGGCTCTTCAGTATCTTTTATGGCACAGTCCCTCCGCGCAAGCATTGCAGAGGCATCAGGGACAGTGAGCTTCGAGCAGGCTACCATCAAGGTTGAAAGGGAACAGGAATTCGGCCAGCTCAAGGGCGTTGTCAATCGCGCTCTGGGTCCGGAGACGGCCGAGAAGTTTCTGAAGAGTTTAGCCGGCCGCAAGGTTCGGGTCCGCGACTGGGACGCGGTGCTGGCGAAGCGGCTGCTCGAGAACGCAGACGGGGCCTTAGCGAAATCGGGGATTACGGCGGAGAATTTGTATCGGTTGCTGACAGTTTCCGATCAGGCGCAGATGCGGGAGTTTTATTTATCCCGCATCGAGGAGATTGAGCCGAGGCTGCGGACTAAGTTTCACAAGTTGTATCAGTATTATTGACAGCAGATTCCTGACCGCTGAAGCGGTTCGGAATGACAGGGGTTCAGGTTTGAGCTAGGAGCTAGAGGCAAAGGAACATGGCGAAAGAGAAATTTGATCGCACCAAGCCGCACGTGAACGTAGGCACCATCGGTCACATTGATCATGGCAAGACCACGCTGACGGCGGCCAT